>ERZ825896.3537-NODE-3537-length-13065-cov-3.223059_pt1:2500-13065 | contig 13065 bp, 13 predicted proteins | sample MGYA00519858_ERZ825896 | MGnify/ENA primary metagenome ERZ825896 (study PRJEB31778, sample SAMEA3449214) | human gut metagenome | biome: human gut; feature: human-associated habitat; material: faeces | place: United Kingdom | collected 2010/2012 ... | reverse complement strand
ACAATTCAATCAGAATAAGCTGTTAATGAATTTCCTGAAGCAAGATAATGATTAGCCGGGATTTTGATGAGTCAAGAATGCTAGACAAGACTTTGGAGACTCAGAATGAAGGGGTTCAAAATGAAGTGGAGCATTTTATTCCGGGTGGCTTAATTCTGAACATTGGCTTGGAAGATGTCACTCCTAATGGGGAAGTTGTTGATAGAAATGAAGAGGAAGTTGAAGAAAATTATGGGCAACTTGAACAACCGCAACTACCACCATCACAAGACCGTCCAAGACGTGAGAGGCGCTTACCGGCGCGCCTTCAATCTTGTGTTGATCCTAGCACCATGAGAGCTTTGATTACCGAAGATGGAGAGCCAACCACATTTCTCAAAGCTATTGATGATAAAGACTCTACAAGTTGGAAGCAAGCCATGAGTGAAGAAATGAGTGCACTTCACAAGAACAAAACTTGGGAGTTGGTGGAACTACCAAAAGGCCGAAAAGCGGTTGGGTGCAAATGGATTTCAAAAATAAAGAAAGGTATTGATAGAAAGATTGAGAGGTACCGGGCAAGGTTAGTTGCCAAGGGGTTTGCTCAAGAGCAAGGTATTGACTTTATTTAAATTTTTTAACCGGTAGTTAAACTAGTTTCAATCCGTTTGGTTCTTCTTGCACTTCTTGCCATGTATGATTTTGAACTTTGGATGTGAAAACGGCATTCTTGCATGGTTATCTTGAGGAGGAGGTGTATATGAAGCAACCCCAAGGATTCATTGAACAAGGCAAGGATAATCTAGTGTGTAAACTCAACAATTATATGGGTTGAAGCAAGCATCAAGGCAATGGTATAGAAAATTGGATTCATTCATGGTGGGTCTTGGTTACCGGAGAAGCCAATATGATCATTGTGTTTACATGAAGTTCTTTGATGATAGCACTTACTTGATGTTGGTGTTGTATGTTGATGACATCTTGCTCGTTGGTAACGACAAGACCAAGATTCAAGAGCTCAAGGCAGAATTGAGCAAGTCATTTGAGATGAAAGATCCCGGGTCGGTAACACATATCCTTGGGATGGAAATGCAAAGGGATAGGAAAAATGGAGCTTTTTCACTTTCACAAAGACGGTTCATTTAAAAGATTTTTGGAAAGTTTGGCATGGATAAGTCCAAGCCGGTGAAGACACCACTAGCGGCTCATTGAAAGTTGTCTTTGGAACAATGCCCAAAGACGGAAGAAGAAGTTAAGAAAATTGACCATCTTCCATATGCTAGCCTTGCGGGGAGCTTCATCTTTGCTATGGTTTGAACTAGACCGGATATTTCTTATGCGGTTGGAGTCTTAAGCCGGTTTATGGCTAATCCGGGTAAAGCACATTGGGAAGCCGCGAAATGGGTGCTTCGGTACTTAAGAGGCACTAGTGATTATACCATCACATATGGTAAGGATTCGAAGCAAATGCATGGGTATGTTGATGCAAGTTATGCTAATGATATCGACAAAGGAAGATCTACTACCGGTTATGTATTTAGCTTTGGGAATGGTCCAATCAATTGGATGTCAAAGTGACAAGCAACGGTTGCATTGTCTTCTACCGAAGCCGAATACATGGCATTGACGGAAGCTTGCAAAGAAGCGGTGTGCCTTCTTTGTTTTGTGGGTGAGATTGGTTTGAATTCAAGATCCATGGAATTCTTTTGTGAGAACATGAGTGCTATTTGCTCGGCCAAGAATCATATCATAGAAGAACAAAGCATATTGCGGTTCAATATCACAAAGTGCGTGAAGTTGTTGAAGATGGCAAGGTCCATGTGTTGAAAGTTGGAACCAAGGAAAACCTAGCCGACATGTTAACTAAAACGGTCACACCAGAGAAGTTGGAGTGGAGCTTGACTTCTCTAGGCATCATGTCAAGGTGAGTTGACGGGTTTGGCAATGGCAAAGGTGATTTTCTATCAAGGTGGAGATTATTGGGAATGTGATATAAAATAACATCTTTATGGAAGAATCTTGTATTTGGCATTTTATTCTTTGTGAATGGGCATTCTTGGAAATGGTTGAATGGCTTTGATAGACCATGTTCAGCTTAATTGGAGGCATTGCAGGTGAAGTACTCAAAACCCCGTCTCCCGGATCAAGTCCCATTGGCAATGGGGTGCCTACAGAGCTTAAACCACCAATCCCATTTCTTCCTACACCAAGTTCCAAACTTTCGTTTGAGCTTGGGAGAGGAATGGGAGTGGCCAAGGACGAGAGAGGCCTCCCCAAGAACTTGTTTGCCAAAGCACATATACGGTATAATTAATCCTTCAATCGAGTATTCTCAATCCTAAGTTGGTGCTCCTCAAATGAGATTTGACCAGGAATGGCTGGGCCACCACAGTTCTTGCATACTGGCTTTGCCATAGCACCCTTCTATTGCACCCCTTGAACTTAGGTTTCACATTAAGACTAACGAGCTCTAAAATGATGCTTGGGGATTGCTTATGCCCGTACTGTGCTTCCAACTACCGCCCACTACATCAGTATAGTTTAAAAGAAGCAGCTAGCTTTATTGACTCAACCGGAGGGGACGAAGTAGAGCTCGACTGAAATGAAAGGGGACTAAGGAGTCAATTATAGAGAAAAAAACAGGGTTCCAAAACTTTCTAATTTGAATGTAAGAAAAGATAAGGTAAGCTTGTTGACTCAAGAACGCGTTCTACTTTGGCCTTTGAAAAGAAAGAGTTTGGTTTAAATTAAATATCGCATGCTTGTAATATTTGGTTATTTAGTTATAAGACTAAGTGCCTATCAATTAGTTTCAAGAAAGCATCTGTTCGCGTCAAGACTTTAGGTTTTTATTCTAAATACAGATGCCGGTTGGCTCTTTCGCTTCTTGGGTTTCAGTTCTTCTTAATGTCAGGGTCTTGGTTGAATATGAGGATTGGGTAAATCCAAGAGTTTCAGTTCCAATTCCAATAGAAGAGGTCAATCCCATTGTTCGAAGTAAATGAGTTAGCACCCTGAAGTCAAATTATGAATTAGATAAATTATAGGGTGTAGTAGGGAATGACCGGAATGAATTCCACTATATCAATAGCAATAATCAAAGGAATGGCTGAGTAGCCGTTGGCGTTGGAGGAGCAGGAGCAGCTGCGGGCGGTGGTTTAGTTCTTTCGTTAAAAAACCCGCCGGTCAATACGGTACATCGCTTTCATTCCTTCTATTCAACATATCTCGTATGCTGGTTAGCTCATCTGGTAGCTCGCCTTCCTCTTCTAGTTCTAGCTAGCTGGTTGCTGCGACATAAGGAAAACATTCAGAATGAGCTTTAGGATTTCTACTTTCTTTGATAGAGATTTAAGGATAAGACATGCACATGAATAAGCAGAATACTCAAATTGGAAAAAGTATCAACATAATACGAATTCAGGAATACCCATTCAGGAATACGAATACGGAATAGTAAGAACAACAAACTAATTAGAGGTTGAAGTAGTAGCTAATCACTAATCAAATAATAGAGAGGAGGAGGGAAGTAATCATAATAGTAAACCAAAGTCACCGGTTGGTGGGAGTTCCAACTTCCAAAAGAGGAAGGTACGATCCATCAAATTGATTCGTGAGAGGGAGGTGGAATCTTTCCTGTAGTAGTTGGAGTTGGAGGTGTGGGACACCAGCTTGGTCTTTCTGTATAAATGTATTTGCCGGCTGGCTGGTCAACGGTTTAGCTGTATGGTCATTTTTTCCACTAATAATCCGAGGAAAAGGTATCCCTTACAGTCTTCTACCCCCTCTAGAGAGGAGGAGTCAAAGGTATTTCACTCTTTTTCCGGCATTTTTAAAAATCCTCTATTAGTTACTGTACTGCTTTTAAAAACTTTCTTTTTGCAAGGAATGGTTAGGACAGAGCATAGCCCCTTGGAAGGAGGACTCTCTGGAGGAATCGAGTTCAAGGCATCAATAGTTGTCCTCTCCCTCACCCAACTCATCGTATACTAAAAGAGCTATCAGGGCCAGGACGAGAAGAATCAATTCGCCTCGCCTATCGATAATCGGAACAGAAGGCAATGAAATTGGATCAGGATCAATGGGAACTACTCCAACTGTAACAGCAACTGGATCAACTGCAAGAGGCTCGCTGGGAGGGGGCGAAGGAATTGAACTAGAAGGGCTTAGAACTGTACTATAATTTGATAGGCTTACTACTAGAATTGATCGGGATGAAAGAGAATTCCCACAGGCTGGCTTTACTGGTTTTCCTGACCTAACTATCTTAATACGATGATAACTATTAGATATAGATTCTCCCTAGGAACTATTGGCTGGCCCAATGGATGGCATTTCTGCAATTGGATAAAAACCACTGATTTTGCCCTTTACCCTGATGGCTAGCTTGATAATGGTACAGCCCTTTAGCTCGTTAGGACGGGAGTCTTAGTAGCACTAATAAGAATAGCCTCGTCAGATAGTTTACTCTTTACGCGAATAGACCATTTTCTTTATCCTTTCCTCTTTGCCCTAGAACCTGTTTTTTACCGAGAAGAGAACCCGCTATATCCCGGGGAAGACAAGTATCCAAGCTATCCCCGTTATAGTTATTGGTACATGCTACTGCTAGGCCTTTACTCCCGATTGTCTAACTACTAGTCTTTAACAAAACGATAGCTCTTACGCTCCTTAGGAAGAAAAGGGAGAAATATGGTAGAGTACTTTTGGGCTGACCACCCGCCCTTTTCTATATAGCTTCCTCTCATGCTCGCTACCCCGCGATGACCACACCCAGGACGACTATTCGTTATTGGCCGTTCCTGCAACCGGGAGAAAGTCCCAGTTCTCAACAGCCATGGTGAACAAATGCTCTTCCTTCCATCGTCTCTAGGGTTTGACTGTTAACAGCATCGTTCTTTTTGGAGCTGCCGTGTTTCGTTTGAACTGAGGAACGAACAGAGATTGGCTCTGTTCGTTCTGCATCAGATTGGTCGATTGTTCTGTGGGCTTCTTCTTCATTCCGTCACCTTGCTGCTAGTTCTCCATCCAATTGCTTTGGCTGCTCTCTGCCTGCATTTACGCCTGGGTGCCTTCTGCTCGCTGCTCCGTGCCAGGTTCTGTTTCTTGCCCTTGTTTCTTGCTCTTTCAATCCGGTAGATTTTTTCTTTTCCGCTGAATCATGGGAGACAACAATTTGGTAATCTCAATCAAGTGAAATGGGAAAAATGTTGCGGTGTGGTCTTGTGCACTGAAACATTATATAACAGGGGGGTTCTTTAGATGGAAGAATCTAAATCCCAAATAAAGATGAAAATGAAAACTATTATTATTCGAAGATAGAAAACTGGGAAGTGAACAATTCCCTGATAGCGTCATGGATTCTTAATTCGGTAGATCCTAGCATTGCTAGAAATTTCACTCGATATGAGTCGGCTAGAGAAATGTGGGACTAGAAACACAGAATAAACGTTCAGTCCAATTCTTCGATTCGAGGTATTATCAGCTTGAACAGGACCCGGTGTCCATGAAACAGGGAGAAATGATATGAAGCAGGGCAGGAATAATGAATTCTGTAATGGCCAGCATATGGGATCTATGAGGGCCTGTTCATCCCCGGGAGAAGGAGTTCTTTCTGGCACTCCGGTAGCGGATTCCTTTATATAAGGATTGACTTACGAATCGAGTCGATGCGTCATTGCCTGGGCCTAGCAAGGCAGGTTCTTCGGAAACGAGATCAATAGGAGGATCGGACCCGGAATCAAGGAATTGTCTCAATGGATCGAGATAATGGGGCCTAGCTTGCCCTTTCTCTTGTTCGGATACAGCTACTGCGGATTGAGAGGCATCGGACCTAGTTGGATGTTCTTACCCGCCGGTAGAGGCTTCAGAGACTGCTTTATATCTTGGAGTTTCATGGCTTGCTCCCCTCGGTAGCCACACAGGAGCAAGAGACCTGGGGGGATAAGTACTAGTTGGGAGGTCATCCCTGGTGGTTCAGTCCGACTGGCAAGAGCCCATTCTCTTCAAGGGGATTCGAATCAAAATTCTTTCTATTTGACTATTGAACCGGTTGGAAGAGATGAATAGTTCGCCTCTAGTGCTTACCTCTGATCGATTGATGGAAAGGATTGACTGGATTCGGAATAAAGATATGGGCAACTGGACCGGGATAGCTCAGCTTAATGGCTTCTATCGGCACCAGATCCCCAGTATTCTCCAATTGCTGCTAATGAAGGGTCCACCAATTGATATGAAGATGCACCTCCCCTTCGGATGGATGGGAACAGCAGAAGATGACCTGGGAGACGAGGGATCCCGATCTTTCTTCCTTGCTCTACTTACGTCTTTATGAGTGCTGGCTCACTCACGAGGTTGGGTTTGGCCCACGCCCACCTGCTTCTGCGGTTTAGGGATCATCGGCAGCTGCAAATGTTGGGAGCCTAGAGCGGAGGGAGATAAGTGAAAACATGGATAGGTGTGCCCTGGGACACGGGAATGGGAGAGAGACAAAGAAGATGTTGATTGCTATTCATCCTATATATGCCTCGGAGCAGGAGACCTGGGAGGAAAAATATCTGCTTTTGAGCTTTCATTCACTCGTATTCCACCCGCTAGGGGCGATAGCAATAGCCGGTCGCCAAGGCGCCACTCGTGCTCTGCTCTGCCCTGCGGATCCGGCGAATAGAGTAGGCAAGCAAAGGCGAGAGCGAACTAATGACAAGAAATCATTCAATCTCAGGACAGCGGCTGCTAAATTGGAACATACACTTTTCGCACATTATAAGCCGGGACCTGGGACAGACATCAAGCCGGCCTAGGGCGTTAAACGTCAAAACTTGGCCATAGAATCTATTTCCTCGCCAAGTAGCTTTGTGCAAGTTGAATAAGCGATAGCTCACGCAAACGCTATTGAAAGTGAAGTTCAGTGTTCGAAATGGAGCGGCTAAACTCCAAGCATTACCCGCAGCAAATGAGCCTGAATACATGATTCTAGGATTCTACCCTGACGGTTCCCCTGATTTTCGAGGTAAATACTCAGTCCGATCAAAACAGATCAGACATATGTGATTGCAAAGAATGTTTCTTGCATCATATGGGAGTAGAATTGGAAAAGTCAAAGCCTGAGGAAAGCTTCCAAAAAGAAGTATGGCGAGTGTACCGACAAAGTTGCCATGAGATTTCAAAAAAGGTAGAGCAGTGTGAAGCCCGAGCCCAGCTTGATCTATTAAAAATGCAGAAGCAGCAACAAGAGCATGGACAGTTAGCAGGATCTTCGATGGAATTCGATTATGCAAGCCAATTGAAGGTAGCCAAGCAGAATGGGTCCCTTCTTCCAAGCACGGATTCCATACTCCAAGCACCCTAGGATGAATATCTTGAAGATTCTGATATCCCCTCACCTGTTCTCAAACCAAGCTGGTTATTGTCATCAGAAATAGGCACAGTAACACAAGCAGAATGGGAAGAATGCCTCGCTCTGGAGCCATTTCCGAATATTGATTACGTTCAGGACTTGTTGAAACAGTTCGACGAAAGAGATCAGACGACTGCTCAGAACTTTGGCTTTGCGCATCACGAATGCAACACGCTTTCAGTGATCCCGTCACAACCATGCGCGTTATCCTGCTCTTCAAGACTCACCAGTCTTCCGGAGAACACTACCCGAGGGTAATTAAAAATTCCAGCCCTTCCTCATCACAATTCCCGCAGCATTGGCCCAAGCAGCTACTCCAACGTCACAAAGACAGTTATATGCCGGTTCATGAAAAGAAACATCATTGCAAGATACAGGCTCCCAAGGAAAAGGGATTGGTGCGTCACAAAGCACTCATGAGAGGCAAAATACTTGAAGAGGAATTCCATAGAACACTTGGGGGGCATCCCGTTATCACCCGAAGAACATTCGACCAAGTCGCGAGGAATCCCCAGAAAGAAAGTCAAGGCCCTCTTGCCGTCTTTCCCGGACAAAGACGCCAAAGCATCCAAGTCATAAGGAAGCCGCAAGAGCCGTCCACATTCCTCCAAAGTGGGAACAAGCTCAAAGCCTCTAAAGCGGAAACAAACCGCTTCCCGATCCCAAGAACCAAGGATTCTATCAATGGTTGATGAACTCTGACTGGAAGAAGTGAGAGCAAATTGCCGAACCTTTCACGGAACCGAGGAACATCCTCCGCATCAAGATACTTCGCCCAATTGAGAAGAAGAAGAATGGGAGATAGAGAAGGAAAGTTGCGTCTTCGTCTGCTAGATATGAATTACCGGGGTAGAAAAGAGGAGCTAAACCTCTATAAGGTTTTGATTACTTACTTTAGGAGAGTAAGGACTTTCACTATCTATATCTCTAGATAGAAGGACTAGGCTAGTCAGGAGAGGAGGGTCCGAAGGAGTCTTGGCAGTCTTCCTTGCTTCTCTTACTCTCAGCCTCTGCTCTTCCCTAGAAGCACTCTTAGCCTCATGGAACTACAGGAAATAGAAAACTAATGAAGATCGCACTCTCGTTCAAAGCCTTAAGGGAGGACCCTTGAGGGAAGATATAAGAGAAAGAGAACGTTGATTTAGTACACTTCCTTATACAACTACCAGAACTTTCACTTTAAGGAAGTGAATGCGGAGTCCTAAAAAAAAGCAGGAGAAGACGATCAGACGAAAGATGAGAAGACACAAAATCTCGTCTGCGTACCCTTGCAACTAAGAAAGTTAGTCAAGTTATTGACTATGATTCGTACATAGCTGGTACACAGGACCTTTGTTTGTGCTACCAAGGTGGCACAGGACAGGCATTCTCCTTATGCGGATACCCCTATTAGATTAGTCAAGCTTGGCAGCCCCTACCAAACTTTTTGAAAAATGAAAGCAGGAGACCTAGAAGAGCTTAAGTCTACCACGGGATATTGGTTTACACATGGGAGAGGAGCTTTGCTGGCACGCGGAGTATAGCTACTACTACACGAGTCCCACACACCACTCCACAGCTCTAGGCTTTAAATTCAAGCTTCATCAGCTACAAGACAATCAAAATCAACAAAGCTTCTCAGCACCGGAGTAGGAATTCGATCAATCACTATCGATGCCAGGCAGATCGGGATTCATGGGAACGAGAACCTTTTTCCGAGAAGAGTGGAGCGAGGGATGGAAAGGATAGATGAATAGGTTTAAGCCTCCGGGATGAATTTCAAATTTCTAAGGCTGATGATGCACTCCGGCAAGCTACTATGGAAGAATGGATTCCCGAGCGCTGGGGCAAGGAGGGCTATGGGGTAGGTAAAAAAGCTAAAGCCGATGATACCGAGGGCTAAAGGTGGGGTAGGTTAAGTAGATCGAGCCCAGGGTGCAATTCCCCATGTTGACTCCCTGCCAGCCCACTTAAATCATTCGGTTGCCCGGAGCCCTATGCCTAGCTAAGCTCATGACAAGACCCGTGGAAAGGATCAATGAGGCGAAGCGAGCGATGAGCATAGGATAGCTTCTGTCCCACCTCAGAGTTACTAGATAATGACTTTGAGAAGACTGAGTGCTAGTTCCTTAACATCCGAAATAGAATGACATAAAGGATGTGTCAAAGCCAGGGGAGTGCTGACCCATCACAACCTATGTAGGCGCGTTCGATTGCGCGTTAAGGCAAAAGTTCAGTCTTTGGTTTTTCAGAGCAGCAGTCTTAAGCTTATTACGGTCATTCAATCCAAAGAGTGATCACAGAAGTGGCCATAAGCGAAGGGGAAATAGTTTGATGACGCTAACACTTCTAACTCATGAGGTGACAATGTGTCCTCCATGAAACAGAGGTAGCGCCGTGCAGGAGCGCGCTGAGGCTAGTGAGCCCTGGGAGAGAAGCCGATACTCAAGCTGTAGCGCTGCACACCGATTCTCAACCCAAGGACAATCTATCTATGCATGATATTTAGAGGTGGGGACTGTAAATGAGTAAGGCCTTCTGTCTAATTAGGATATTTATTCTATGAGTTACCGAGGAGTGGGAATTGGGAAATTCCACAAGACAAGAAAGGATTTCTCCAAAGAAAAGATTGGGAGGAATTGACTGACGTTGCGGGACATTACGTCCTTTCGTTCGGTTATTGAGTGACGACCCAGCTGGAAAGGAACTCCTTGTATGGAAGCCTACCACTGATGCAAAGGATTAGCACCAGCTGGGATCAACAAGCAGATCGGGCTAACGGAAGGGGAGGAGTTAGTCGTTCTGCCATCGATTACAGGTTTTTTAATTCCCTCGCTAAATATCTAATAGAGTGTTTTTTTTTTCCGCTTGTGATAGGTCTTGGGGGGTATCCCTTGTTACGACCTGGGTGTAATCGTCATAGATGGCCACCATATCCCCTCCAAGCACGCAAGCAGGCGGAACGAGCAACAAACGTGGGCCTCCTCATTCTCGAAAGAACGAACATGAGAATTATCAAAGGAACATGAGATCGGTAAGCGATTACACACGCTTCCTCCCTAGCCCCTATGCCAAAGGTCTTTAGAATGAGGACAAGACCGGGTGTCGGTTGGTGATCTTTATCAGGACGATAAAAGTGCGCAGGCCTCGGAAGTAGAACGGGCCCGGGGATGGTGTCCCCTGCTGGCCCCCCGAAAGCCCTCTTCTCAAA
>ERZ825896.3536-NODE-3536-length-13067-cov-7.912542_pt1 | contig 13067 bp, 12 predicted proteins | sample MGYA00519858_ERZ825896 | MGnify/ENA primary metagenome ERZ825896 (study PRJEB31778, sample SAMEA3449214) | human gut metagenome | biome: human gut; feature: human-associated habitat; material: faeces | place: United Kingdom | collected 2010/2012 ... | reverse complement strand
GACGGTTCTTTTTGCAAAATGTCCCAAAAAGAACCGGTCCCAATGGGACATTTTTCGCGAAAAGAACCGTCCCCAATACGAAATTGTCCCCAATACGAAATCACAACTGACTTGCTCCTATAATACCTGCATCATTACCAAACTCTGCAACCCTAAGTACAATATCATCTCTTTTATTAAACAACAAATTAGAATTAAGTAATCTCCCCTTTAATTTACCCAAAAGCATATAATCATACCTTGCAAAACCTCCGCCAATAACAATGCAGTCAGGCTCAAAGATGTTTATAAGGTTAGATATACCAATAGCTAAATCATTAATGTATTCCTCTATAATATCTGATATTTTATCCATAGAAGAATCAATTATCTTTCTAAGCTCTGGGCCGGGGATGTCGTGTGATAGATTTAGTCTATCAATTACTTTGTTCTTAAAAGCTAAAATTCCACCATAAGTTTCAAAACATCCTCTTTTACCACATCTGCATTGCAAGCCATCTGATTTTATTATTACATGTCCTATCTCATAGCCTTCTGTACAATCACTTTTCATTAGTGTTCCGTGATATATAAAAGCTCCACCTATTCCTGTTCCTAATGTTAAGAATATTATGTTATTATATTGTTTTATGTTTCCGTATTTATATTCTGCAAGAGCTGCACATTTGGCATCATTTTTTATATGTACAGATAAGCCTGTTTTTGTTTCTAGTTCTGTTTTTATATCATAATTTTCAACTCCTAAATTAACAGACCTTAAAATAACTCCATTTGATATTGCTCCTGCCATTCCTAATCCAAATTCTAGCAGGTCATATTTTTGCTTTAATTCCCTTAGTGTGTCTACAATATATCTTATTGCAACAGGTAAAACATTTTCTTTTTCCTTTACTGTAAAATCTTTTTCAAATTGTTCTAATATTTTTCCCTCGTTATTTACAACTCCTATTGCTACGTGGCTTCCACCTAAATCTATTCCTACATTTATATTACTCATATTTATTTTCATTCCTTTCCCAAAGGACACAAACTAGAATGAATAAATTTCCAGTTTTTTGGATATTATTCAAACGTTCCCTCAAATAGACAAAATACACAAAAAGGAAAAGGTGCTTTTTACACCAATTCCTCCTTTGTGTGTTAAAATTCAATTTTTTTATAAGTACGCATCGAACAAGAAATTTCCCATATAAACTTGAATCATTGGTACAACTACAACTACTACGAAGAAAATTAAAACTACACCAACTATAGAATACATAACCTGTGGTAAAGTTTTCATAATAGCTTCCATTGTATTGTCAATATCAATTTCCATATATTCCACCAATTTTTCCATCATCTCAGAAAGGTCTGTTTGCATACCTATTTTAAGCATCTCTGTAATCATTGATGATGCTAATCCTGATCTCTCGAATGGTTCTATCCAAGATTGACCAATTAAGATATTTTTTAGTGCATTTTCTACTATTGATAGCATTACATAGTTACTAACAACGTTTTTACTAACATCTAAGGCTTCTTGTATTCTCATTCCATTTTTTAAGTTCAAAAGCATTGCCTTCATAAGTCTTGAAAAATCAAGTGAGAATATCAATTTACCAAATATAGGCATTGTATATTTAAAATAGTGATACCTATACTTTCCTTTAGGTGTTTGTATATAAAGAATTATTCCTGCTACTATTCCTACAATTATTATAGTCGGTATTGGCCAATATTTCAGCATTGCATTTACAACTCCTTGGAACCATATTGTTATTCCTGGTAGTTTAGCCGATGTTCCAACTTCCTCAAATACTTTATCAACTTGTGGTAATGCATATAGTGTTCCAACAAATAGCATTACTATTAATAAAGCAAATTGTGCAATATTTGGAATAAGTATTCCTTTTAATTTTTTTGTTATTTTAGCAGAACTATCTAGGTATTCAATTGCTTGTAATAATGCATTTTCAAGCGACCCCGAAAGTTCTCCAACTCTTATCATATTTATGTATATATATGGAAATATATTTGAATAATATTCCATTGTTTTGTACATATAATCTCCGGCTTCTACACCTGCTAGAATATCTTCTAGTATTTCTACAAGGGTTAGATTTTCTGTACTGTCTATTATTGTAGTTAGTGCGTGAACATTATTAAAGTTTGCTTTTTTTAGTAGATAGAAGTTTTGTGTAAATATTGATATATCTCTTTCTGTTACTTTATCTTCAGTTCCTAAGTATTTATTTATTTTGTCTTTTACAGAAAGTTTTCTTCTATTATCATTTAAAATAACGGTAGTATTAACATTTTCCAATACGTCTTGTATGTCTGAAATATTTCTTTTCTTTTTTTTCAAGACTTTGGTTCTTTTTGCATTTCTTTGTTGTATAGAAATTGGATGTAATCCATTTTCTTTTAGTTTATTTACTAATGTTAATCTGTTTCCTTCTTCAACCTTATTTGAAACAATTCTTCCATCATCAGTTAAAGCTCTATAGTAAAATGTTGCCATTAATTCAGTTTATGTTAGCATAAAAAACTAACATATCCTCCTTCCTTAGATATTTTTTAATATCTCATTCCATTCATAGAACCCATTCCTCCGCTGTCTTTTTTTATTTTTAATTGCATTATTGTTCTATTTAATATTTCAATATTTTTTTCTTCAATTTGTGCTTTTGCTTGGTCTAATGTTAATTTTCCATCTACAAAGCATTGTGCTAAAGAGTTTATTAAACCTATACTTCCTTTTTCAGATGCACTTTGTATTGCATCTTCTATTTCAGATACACTTATTTTTTCTTTTCTAATTATACCAGAAACTATATTATCTACAACCATTACTTCTGGAATTAATACTAATTTTCCATCTGTTCCTGGCAATAGTCTTTGTGATACAACTAGTTTTAATATTGATGATAACATATATTTTATTTGTGCTTGGTCTCTAACTTCATAGAAGTTTATCATTCTGTCTATTGTTTCGGCACAAGATTTTGTGTGCAAGGTTCCTATAACTAAGTGACCAGATTCTGCCATTTCTATTCCTGCTTCCATAGTTACTTTATCTCTAATCTCCCCTATTACAAGGATGTCGCAGTCCTCTCTTAAAGAGTTTTTTACACCTTCGTGAAAGCTTAAGGTATCTCTTCCAAGTCCAACTTCTTTTTGAACTATTAATGATTTTTTAGAATGATGTTTATATTCTACTGGGTTTTCTAGTGTTAATATTTTTCTATTTTGATTTTCGTTTATATCATTTATTAAAGCATTTAAGGTTGTTGTTTTACCAGAGTTTGTTTTACCAGTAACTAGGATTAATCCTTGTGGTTGATATGTCATTCTTCTAACTATATCTGGAACTCCAAGCGATTCATAAGTTGGAAGTGTATTTTTTATAATTCTAAGTGTTGCAATTGGAATACCATCTGTTGAAGAAATATTTACCCTGAAACGTAAATCCGCATATTCTAAAAGTGTATCTAGTTTTCTAGTTTCTTGGAAAACTTTATCTGCTTCTATGTTTCCCTTTACTAAAAAGTCATATATTGTATTCATATCTTCTTCTGTTAATACATCTGCATTTTCAGATGGAATTAATTCTCTTGCAATTCTAAGCATTGGTTTGTTTTCAACTATAAAGTGTATATCTGATGCATCTTTTTTAATTGCCTCATCTAAAACTTTGCTAACATTAATCATTTGTTAACCCTCCTATAAACTGTTAAATATTATTAATTTTTTGTTTAGTTCTCCAAGGTTTGTCTCACCTTTTAAAACTTTGTTTATACCATCTACTATTAATGGTCTATAGCTTTTTTCCATAGCTTTTTTTCTTATTTCGATGCTTGATTTTCCCTCCATTATTAATTGTCTTATGTCATCATCTATATTTAATACTTCAAATATACCTATTCTATCATAGTAACCAGAATTATTACATTTATCACATCCGGACTGCATCATAAGTTTTTACACCATCTAGGTTAAAATTATAATCGTATTTTTCGCCTATTTTTTGAATTACTTCTTTTTCATAATCTGTAAATTCTCTTTCTCGCTTGCAATGTGGACATATTTTTCTAAGCAGTCTTTGTGATATTGTTGTTCCAACTGTACTTGCTATATCATAATCTGAAAGTCCCATTTTTCTTAATCTTGTTACAACTTCTATTGCATCAATTGTATGGATTGTAGATAAAACATAGTGTCCTGTTTGTCCTGCTTCTATTGCTATTTCTGCTGTTTCTTTATCTCTTATTTCTCCAACTAGAACTACATCTGGGTCTTGTCTTAATATTGTTCTTAGGCTATCTGCAAATCTAGTATTTTTGTCTACTTCTATTTGGTTAAGACCTGGTATTCTTATTTCAACAGGGTCCTCTATTGTTGTTATGTTTATATCATCACTTTTTAGGTAATCTAATATACTGTAAAGTGTTGTTGTTTTACCTTCTCCAGTAGGTGCTGCCATTATTGTTACACTGTTTTTCTTATTTACTGCACGATTTAATTCTTTTTCACCATAAGGAAATCCAAGTTCAAATATATTTTTGATACTTTCTGTTTTCTTAAGCATTCTTAAAACAAATTTTTCACCATAGATATTTTTTTGTGATGATACACGGATATTGTAATCACTATATAATAAAATTCTACCATCTTGTGATTCTTGTTTTTCTTGATGCATATTTGATATGGCTTTTAATCTTCCTATTATTTGTGCTTGTTTTTCTTTTCCAATGTTTGCCATAACAAATAATTGTCCATCTATTCTAAAACGTATTCTTACAGCATCAATTTGAGGCTCAATATGAACATCTGATGCTCTTTTTTCTATTGCAAGTTTTATTATATTATCTACTAAGTCTGTTACAGATTCTGTTTCCTCTAGGTTTTCCATTACAGTTGTTGAAACTTCCTCAAATCTTGTAAAATATTCATCTATATTAGTTTCAAAAGCCATATATGGTTCCATTACTAAACCTTTATTTAAAACTAACATTTTTACACTTTTTATATTATCTTGATTATTTGCAATATCAGCAAAAGCAATTTTTATTTTTCCAGATTCAATATCAAATGGTATTGCTTTGTAGTTTTTCATCATATCTAAAGGCAAATATTCAGTAGGTTCAATTTTTATTTTTCCATCTGTTAAGTAAATTCCCTTAACACCTATAATATCTCCTATTTCTTCTGCAAGTTCATTTGGCTCAGCTTCCTTTAATATATATAAAATATCACCTAATCTTTTATTTGGATGCTCAGTTTGGTATTGAAGTGCTTTTTCTATTGCATCTCCATTAACAACACCTCTTCTTACTAATTCTATTCCCAATGGTTGTTTTCTTTTAATTTCCATAACAAATTATCCTTTCTTTTGTTTATTTCACATTTTAACATTCAGCACTGTAGAAAATTTTGAGTTACTTATATTAAAATTTATGTCAAGTTTTTTGTCTGTATAATAAAAAGCATCACTTGTTGAAACCGAAATATTTTCACATAAAATAAGCTTTTTTTCTTTTCCACTTTCTGTGTTTATAAAATATATATTTTGGTTTTGACGAATATATTGATGCTCTGTTCCATCACTAAATACAAAAACTATACAGTCTTTTCCTTCAAGACCTGATTTTACAAATGTTAAATTATCTGCATTTGCATCTTTTGTTATATATGATAGGAATTTTGAATATTGTTCATCAGCATTTTGTTTTATAGTTACTTCTGATAAGTTTTTATAAAAATATCCTGAAAAATTACTCATTAAAGCAATTACAATTACTAAACCTATTATATAAATAACCAAAGATGTTAATGTAACACCTCTATTTGATTTCAATTTCAAAGTTCCTTTCTTTTAAGTATTTGTTTTTGCAATACTTATATCTATATCTTTTACACTATCTCCATAAGGATAAAATACTCTTACTTTTACTTGTTTTACATAGTCTTGCCTATCTATATCACTAGGATAATAATTTTTAATTCCAAGTTGAATTTGGTAATGTTCTCCATTTTCCCCTATAGCTTTATAATATACATAGCTATATCCAGTTTCTTCTCTATCTGTATTTTTGTAGGTTGATGCCTCATATTTTTTCTTTATGTCTGTATTTAGCTTATTTCCAGATGTTGTAATATCACTATAAGCTTCAGATTTTACAATTTCTAGTACATTTGTTGCTATATTTACAGCTGTTGATTTTCTTTTTACATCTGCATTTATTTTCTGTATATTATAAACTATTCCGAATATTGTTGGTATAAATATTAATATTATTATCATTGATATCGAAATATCTATACCTGCAAATCCACTGTTTTTCTTGAAAAATTTTTTCATTATTACTCCTCTATCCGTGATATGTGAAATATAGGGTTCCTATATATATAATTACATTTGTTATACTAAATAAATATCCAAATTTATATATTTCTTCTGTTATGTCTTTTTGTTCTTTTCTGAATTTGTTTAAATTATTTTTCATTGCATAAATTATTTTTGTTATTCCTATTGCTAAAAATGTTATTATTACTGAAAGTCCTGTTGTTATTATTCCTGTATTTATTACCATTATTACTATTAGCATTAGTATTTCTAATAAATAACTTGATTTTGCTTTTTGTATTTGTGTTTCACTATCTATAATTAATAATACTATCAATGTGACTAAATACATCACATATCTATATATACTAGTTTGACCCATTATGCATAGATATATTATGTAGCTACACGATACCATCAAACCATAGTATAATACTCCTCTTTCAATTTTTCTGTATTCTTTGTCTATGCCAGCAATTATAAATATTGAGACTAAATATAAGGCTATAAATGCAAATTTTGCAATTGATTGTAATTGTAGGTTGTATGCATCTATTTTTAGGCAATATGCAATTATTACAAATGATACTCCTGATAAAAATTCTAATATGAAGTATCTTGGTCTTATTTTTTGTTTACATTTTTTGCATTTGCCACCTAGTAATAAGTAGCTCCATACTGGTATTAACTCGAAAAATCCTAATTTGTGATTACAGTTAGGACAGAATGAGTGTGTTTTTATTATATCTATTTTTCTTGGTATTCTGTATACGGCTAGTGTGTAGAAACTGCCGAATAATGTTCCCATTATGAATATTATTATATATAAGAATGTGTTCATTTGTTTTTTTCCTTATTTTCCTTTTTTGTTTTTAATAAAAGCATATGCATATAGCATGCATATGCTTTTATTTCAAATTATATCATTATAATTATTTTGTCCATTCAAAAGTTCCAGCAGAAGCTAAAGTTCCTGTAGCTTTTGTTGCACCTTTATAACTTATAGTTACTGTAGTTGTTTTTGTTGTATCTCCGCTTTCTGCTACAGCAATAGTTGCTCCGCTTTCTTCAACACCATTTAATTTATCTAAAGCTGCTTTAGAAGCAGAATATAAAGTTGTTGTTGTTGTTGCTTCTGAACCTGTATAAGTATCTTTATAATAATCTGTTATAGCTTCATTTATAGCTAAAGTAACTTTTTCCTTTGCATTTGCTACAGCTGTACTTTCTCCAGCATCACTAGCTCTATTTAATATACCATTTTGTCCTGTTAACATAGCAATAGAAACTCCTGCTAAAATTAATAGAACTATAATAGTTACAACTAATGCAATAAGTGTTATACCTTTGTTATTTTTCATTAGTTTCCCCCCCTCTCTCTTTTGAATAATTTTTTTATTTGTTAATATATCAGCTGTTAAGCCAATATAATGTTAATATCTAATTAATTATTTTGTACCTTTACCATTGTAAATACTTGGTGCTTTACTTTCTGTTGATTGATTTGGATTTTTTTGTTCATTGTTTTGTGATGTTCCATTGTTGTTATTACTGCTTCCATTATTATCACTACTGTTATTGCTATCACTTCCACCATCTGTCGATGCTGAACTTGATGCAGATGCAAATGGATTTGACTTTCCTGGAACATAAGTATTTGTGCTTTGATATCCACTCAAATCGCTTGCTGTTACTTCATAAGTTAATATAACATTGTCTTGGTCGCTTTTTGTATCAATATTATCCTCAAGTAAATCCTGTACATCTTCTGAGGCCGTATATGTAACAACTTCAGGCACAGCTTTTCTATTTGGAATATATCTATACAATGCTATTGCTAAAACTAACATAGTTAATAAACATATAACTAACATTATAATTATTTCCTTTATGACTTTTGCCATTTAAGAGCCTCCTAATTTATATAATTTGTACTCGTACTTGATGTAGAGGTATTTGTTGTTGTACTTGTTGCTCCACTATTTGTATTTGTTCCTGCGCTTGCTCCTGTGGTAGCAGTAGTATTACTTGCTGTTGCTGTCGAATTTGATGTTGTGTTTGAAGTAGTATTTGTTCCTGTTGTAGTTGACGTCGTATTTCCTTGTGCTGATGCTCCAGTAGTATCTGTTGTACTTCCAGATTGTGTTGTTCCTCCTTGATTATTACTTGTTGCTTGATCTATACTTCCAACTTTTATTGGAACTTCTTTACAAGAAAATGTTGCTGTTAAAGTATCACCCGAACCATTCATCTTAAATTCGTCAATCTTAAATCCTAATTTTGAATCATTTTCTATATCATATATAAAGTTTGTTATATTTACATAAGCTCCTGTAGTTGTGAAATTCAAGTTATATAAATTTGTACTTGTTCCACTAGCTACTAAGTCTATTTTTATAACAACTTTTTCATCTCTTGCATAATTTCCAAGTTTTGTCCATAAGTAATCTATATCATAAGTTTCTAATTGTGATGCATAACTTGGACTTTGTGAATTTGATAATGCTGCTTGATTTTCATATTCAGTTTTGCTATCTTGTAAGGTATTTGCCGTTCTTTTTAAGTTTGATTCTGTATTTGCGTATGTAACACTAATTACATTTGATAAATCGGAAATTTTTTGTTCTATCTGCCCATTTTTTTCGCTAAGCCCTTTTATTCCCTTTATATTTACCTTGCTTATACCATTTACCATAAAGAACGCAGAACCAATTAATAATAAACAAACTAATATACTTATTAAAATTTTTCTCATGGTAATTCTCCTTCTATTGTAACTGTTACTACATCCCCACTTTTTTGGCTGCTAGAAGATACAGCATTATTTAGTATTCCTGAAACTTTTATTTTAGCTATGAAATATCCTAATTGGTCATAATCACTTGCTTGAGCAATTATTGATATTTTCTTTCCTGTTGTATTTTGTATTGATGTAAGTTGCACACCTTCTGGAATTGTATACATTATTTGGTTTAATAGATTAGGAATTGAGTTTTTCATTTCAGCAATATTGCTTATTTTATCATTTATTGCTTTTAATTCTTCTGTTAAAGATGTATATTTTGTGTTTTTAGTATTCAAAGAATTTATATCTGTATTTATTTTTCCTATTTGTGCATTTTCAGAAGAAATTAAACCTTCAACCTCTTTTTGTTTCTTATCCATTTGTCCATATAATACTTTTGAAAAAGCTACAAATATTATATTTATTAGTATTATTGCAACTAAAACTCTAATTAGCATAACTTCAGTTTTGTCTAAACTTCCTGTCATTGACATATTTCCCAAAGAAATCTTAGGTAATTTTCCTGCTAATTTACTTGCTTTGCCTTTTCCTTTTCCCTCTTTAGCTGGCTTATCCTTTTTCTTTCCCATAGAAACATCTGCATTTAGTAGCTGTTTTACTTGGTCCATAAAGTTTGGCTTTCTAAAGTTTAAAGATTGCATACCTTCACCTAATGATTGCATTGCCAAAGAAATAGCACTATTTACTTCTATATAATCTTTTATATTAATTTGTGTAACATTAAGTTCAACTATACTTGGTTTTAATATTTTGCAATCAGCTGATGGTAAAAATTCTTGAAAATATAAATCTACATTATTTATAACTGATAATGTTCCTGTTAAATATACTGTAGAAATTTTTACAGGTGATTCACCAACAATCTCTTTTATCTTTTGGCTTATTTGATATAATGTTGGTATTATATCTTCCAAATGTGGTTGTTCTTTTGCATCATCTATTACATTTGCTGTATATATTGTTGTTCCTTTGCAAATTTCATAAGCTTTGCTCATAGAATTTTCTGTTCTGTTTATTTTTTCTAGAACTTCTTGACTTCCGTGATCTATTGTTTCAACATTATATATTTGTCTATCGTAGATTGTAGTTATAGTTGTTTTTTCTTCCATATTAACAATTAAAACATTTTCTTTTTTCTCAAATCTTGTTATACTTGCAATTGCTGTTCCTATAGGTAATATTCCTGATAAATTATGTTTTTCTAAATATTGTTTTTGTTTATTTAACTCAATCTTATTTACTATAACTTGAATTGCTTTTATTCTTTCTTTATTTTGTACATTTGATACTAAAGCATATCTTGTTTCAAATGCTTTTTGGTTATACTTGTTTTCATCACAAAATGTTTCAAATTCTGTTTCAACCGTCTTTTGTATATCATTTTTTGAAAGTAGTGCAAAAATGTCGTAATATAAATATTGCTCATTTGCTAAATTTATTGATATAGGTGTAGTAAAACTGTATGTTTCTTCAACTATTTTCTTTATTGCCTCATTCAAGTTATCAAAAAATCTTATTCCAAATGCATCTACTTTAAATGTATCTCTGTCTTTAGAAACTTTTGCATATTTTATTAAATTGTTTTCTATATATATTCCTAAACAATTTTGCATTTTTTCGCTCCTTGCTTTTATTCTCTCTTGTTTTAACTTTCATTCTTCTGTCACTTTTTATTCTATATGTTTTTTTTTCTAAAATCAATACCTTTGCTTAAAATGTAATATAAATGTAATATTGGTGTAATATTATGTTTTTTTGTAATATTTTTCGTGTTGAGATTGCTTCTTTTCTGATTGGGGACGGTTCTTTTTCAGAAAAGGAACCGTCCCCAATCAGAAAAATTCTGTATAAATTCAAGAAATTTGGAAAAAATCTTTATATAACTTATTTATCGGAGGTTAATATGAATAATCCATTAGATACACAAAAAGATTATCAAGAATATGTAAATCAAAAGTCCCCAAACTCCCCTATTTTAAAGAATTGCTTTAATGCTTTTTGGGTTGGCGGACTCATTTGCTCAATTGGGCAAATTATATTTTCATTTTGTTTATATAAGGGCTTAGATGAAACAGCTAGCGGAACTGTAGTCTCTATTATCTTAATTGCAATAAGTGCTTTTTTAACTGGTCTTAATATCTTTAACAAAATAGGAAAATTTGCTGGTGCAGGTTCACTTGTTCCTATAACTGGTTTTGCGAATTCTATTGTTGCCCCTGCTATGGAATATAAATCTGAAGGCTATATTATGGGAGTCGGAGCCAAAATGTTCACTGTTGCAGGTCCTGTTTTGGTGTATGGTATTTCTACTTCTATTATTGTTGGGTTTGTGTATTTTTTGTTTAATTGTAATGGTGTTTTGGTGTAATTTTTTTGGATTGGAACTACTTTTTGAAATGGGGACGGTTCCTTTTTGAAAAAAGAACCGTCCCCATTTCAAAAAGAAAGGATTGATAAATTTATTATGGAAAAATTAGGTAAACAAACAATAAAATTTAATACCCCACCTACAGTTTTGGAAACCGCTTGTATTGCAGGGCCTAAAGAAGCTGATGGTCCACTTGCTAAATATTTTGATCAATGTTTAGAAGATGAAATGTGGGGCGAAAAAAGCTGGGAAAAAGCTGAAAGTAAGATTGTAAAACAAACTGTAAATACTCTTATTTCTAAGTCTGGCATTCCATCTGATAAAATTGAATATTGTTTTGCAGGTGATTTGCTAAATCAATGTATTTCCTCAAGTTTCGGGCTACGTGAATTAAATGTTCCTTTTTATGGAATTTTTGGTGCTTGTTCGACTTTTGTTGAGGGTATGCAACTTGCTTCTGTTTTTATAGAAGGTGGCATAAATTATGCAATTTGTAGTGCATCTAGTCACTTCTGTAGTTCTGAAAGACAATTTAGATTTCCATTAGAGCTTGGAAATCAAAGACCTCCTACTTCTCAATGGACAGTTACAGCTTGTGGTTCTGCTATGCTTGCTAAAAATGGTGATGGCCCAAAAATCACTCATATTACAACTGGCAAAATTGTTGATATGGGTATAAAAGATGCTAATAATATGGGAGCTGCAATGGCACCTGCGGCTTTTGATACCTTGATGACTCATTTTTCTGATACTGGAAGAAAGCCTAGCTATTACGATGCAATTTTAACTGGTGATTTAGGTCATATTGGAAAAGATATTTTGATAGATTTGTCTCAAGATGCAGGATATAATATAAAATCTGTTTACAATGATTGCGGTGTTCTTATTTTTGATAAATCTACACAAGACACTCACTCTGGTGGAAGTGGCTGTGGATGTTGTGCTAGTGTTTTTTCTGGTTATTTATTTGAACAGTTAAAATCTAAAAAATTGAATAAAATTCTTCTTATTGCAACAGGAGCACTTATGAATTCTATGAGTTCTCAGCAAGGAGAATCTATTCCTGGAATTGCTCAGGCTATTGCTATAGAAAATTAATTTTATACGAAAGGAAATAAAAAATATGGATTTTTGGCAAAATTTTGATTGGATGCTTTTGCTTAGATGTTTCATTGTTGGTGGACTTATTTGTGTTATAGGTCAAATTTTAATTGATAAAACCAAACTTACTTCTGCTAGAATTTTAGTGCTTTTTGTTACAATCGGAACCATCTTAGGTGGACTTGGAATTTACCCTTATCTTGTTAAATTTGCAGGATGTGGTGCTACTGTCCCTTTAACTGGCTTTGGAAATAACCTTGCTAAAGGTGTTATGGAGGCCGTTAAGCAAAATGGATTTTTAGGTGTCTTTACAGGCGGACTTAAAGCTAGTGCTGGTGGTATTTCTGCTGCTGTATTTTTTGGATATATTGCTTCTTTGATTTCGAAACCTAAAATGAAAAAGCAGTGATTTTTTGAAATGGGGACGGTTCCTTTTTGAAAAAGGAACCGTCCCCATTTCAAAA
>ERZ825896.3535-NODE-3535-length-13067-cov-17.107900_pt1 | contig 13067 bp, 9 predicted proteins | sample MGYA00519858_ERZ825896 | MGnify/ENA primary metagenome ERZ825896 (study PRJEB31778, sample SAMEA3449214) | human gut metagenome | biome: human gut; feature: human-associated habitat; material: faeces | place: United Kingdom | collected 2010/2012 ... | reverse complement strand
TTCCCTTCAACGTGAATACCGCCAAGGTCTACCGGGGCGGCGCCTCCTCCACGCTCTCCGCTGTCCAGAACCTGGATGTGGTCTACTGGTCGGAATCCATGCGCACCATCTGGGCCTATAACAACAAGGCTACCGGCACCTATGAGAAGGCCAGTCCCTCAGCCTCCGCGCCCACGTCGGTAACGGTTGCGGGCAAGACATATGCCATTGAAAATACAGCCGCAGCATTTGATCTGTCCGACTTGGGCGCTTACCAGGTGGGGGATAACGTGACGGTGCTGCTTGGCCGGGACGGAGGCGTGGCGGCTGTACGGAGCGCGGTACAGAGCAGCTCGGTGGTCTACGGTATGGTCATCGCTGCCAATACCAATACATACGAGGACAGCAAGGGCAACGCCTATACCGCCAATGCCATCACGGTTCGGGCTACCGACGGCAATGAATATACCTATCAGGTCTCCGAGAAATCGCTGAAGGCCGGGGCGCTGGTCAGAGTCAGCTCCGGGGAGAATGGAGTGACGGCCAAGCGTTTGACGACAACCTCGCTCTCTGGAAAGGTGAATGCCGCGGGAACCAAAATCGGCAGCTATGCTCTGGCCGACGATGTGGAGATCTTGGATGTTTACAAGGAGACGGGAGCAGTCAAGGTCTATCCCAGCCGCATCGCCGGTGTGAATCTCACCGAAAAGATGGTGAAGTTTTACGCCACCAACGCACAGGGAGAGATCAGCCACCTGATTCTGGACGACGTCACAGGCGATTGCCACGCCTACGGCATCCTTACCGAGGTCAGCGAGGTCAACGGCACCTCTATGAGCTCCATGACCGTCATGGGCACCTATACCTTTGATATCGGCGGAACTGAGATGACATGGGTAAGCCAGAACAGCGTCTACGGCGTCGGCCTGGGCCCCTGCCAGATTAAGGGCCTCTCCACCGGCACGATGGGCGTGGGAGGCGTAGAGCGTATCTTTAATCTGGACGGCGTCCGGCTGGAGAGCGTGGAGGGCAAACAGGGCTTTACCAGCGGCAACAAGACGTATACCATCTCGGACAGCGTGGCTGTCTACGAGGTGCGCAATGGAAATTACTATTACACCAGCCTGGAGCGTGTCACCGGCGGGGACTATACGCTCACCGGCTACTATGACAAGGCTGAGAGCGAGGGCGGCCGTATCAGGGTTATTTTGGCACAGTAACACCGTCTGTTCGGCCGGCAGGGATGCGCGGAACGGCATACTTAAATGCCGTTCCGCGCATTTCCATAACAAGGAACTTTAGTGGGTCTCCCGCCGTCTAAAGGACAAAAGGAGGTTGTTCCCATGAAGAGAAGCTTGTACCTGTCCGCCGCTGCGCTGCTCTGTATGTTCCTTTTGGCGGCCTGCGCCCCGGAAGAGGCGCCGCCGCCGGAGCCCACGCCTACGCCGGAGGGAGCCGTTGCCACCTGCCGCATTGCAGACGGAGCGGGGGAGAGCACCCTCCTACTGGCGGAGCTGGACGGAAGCATCATGCGCCTGGGGACATCTCTGGAGGAGATCGCCGTCACGCTGGACGGCCAACCGGCCAGCGCGGCCGACCTGCGGGATGGTATGCTGGTGGATGTCCAATTCAGCGGTACCGTTCTGGAGAGCTATCCGGGCCAATACTATCAGGTGACCGCTCTGGAAGCGCATACCGAGGGGCTGGACGACCGCTGCGGCCTCTATCTCCAGGTGCTGGAGGATTTGTGGGGTGTGGATTCCGGGCTCAACTCGGACATTGAAATGGTAGGACTGGATCTCTCCGGGCTTACTGATTTGACTGCGGCGGAGCGGGAAGCTGTGGCGTGGCGCTTCATGGAGCTGCGCGGATTGGAGCTGGTGCAGGGCACCTGGGATGAACTGGTGGAGGAGGGATATATCGACGGGGAGGCGCTGTACTGGGATAAGGGCTGCTTTTTCTCGATAAGCGGCTCAGCGGAAGAGGGATTTGATGCTGAGAAATGGAGGTCCGGTCTGGGGGCCTATTTCTTTGTGGACTGTACGGCGAGGGAAGAAGGCGGCTCCTGGAGCTATGAGGTGGGAAGCGAGGCCATATCCTGAGCCGATATCAGAAGGCGGGCGCACAGCCTGCCTTTCTGATCCCGCAGGCCGCGCGTCCGTTTGCAGGCGCTGCGGCAGGCGGCGCGTGAGCCTTGCCCGCAGCGGCCCTGGCAGAGGAAAAGAAATGGTTGTAAAATACAGAAAATTTCCTTATAATATAGGCAATTGCGCAGGGACGCGCGGGGCGGCGCGAGACTGCCCCCTACAATGTGGTAGAGAGAGGGAAACGCAGTGGAACACATCAAAATTGCGCAGATTTTTGCGGATCAGGAGGCCTTCAGCGGCAAGGAAGTCACTGTCTGCGGCTGGGCGCGTACCATTCGGGATATGAAGAGCTTCGGTTTTATTGAGCTCAACGACGGATCCTGCTTTAAGAATCTCCAGATTGTCATGGACGCCAGCGCTTTGGAGAACTATCGAGAGATTGCGGCCCAGAACGTGGGCGCCGCCCTTGTGGCAAGGGGCGCCGTGGTGCTTACTCCTGAGGCGAAGCAGCCCCTGGAGCTGAAGGCCTGCTCCATCACCGTGGAGGGAGCCTCAGCCCCTGAATATCCGCTCCAGAAAAAGCGCCATACGGTAGAATACCTGCGTACCATCGCCCATCTGCGGCCCCGTACCAATCTGTTTTCCGCGGCTTTTCGGGTGCGGAGCGTGGCGGCCCACGCCGTTCACTGCTTCTTTCAGGAGCGGGGCTTTGTCTATGTTCATACGCCTATTATCACCGCCTCTGACTGCGAGGGGGCGGGCGAGATGTTCCGGGTAACCACGCTGGATATGGACAGCGTACCCAAGACAGAGGACGGCGCGGTGGACTATGGCCAGGATTTCTTTGGTAAGAGCGCCAACCTGACGGTATCCGGCCAGCTCAACGCCGAGTCCTTCGCCATGGCCTTTGGCAACGTATATACCTTCGGTCCCACCTTCCGGGCCGAGAAGTCCAATACCACCCGCCACGCCGCCGAGTTCTGGATGATCGAGCCTGAGATGGCCTTTTGTGATTTGGCCGGGGACATGGACGTGGCCGAGGCGATGATCAAGCATATCATCAGGACCGTGATGGAGAAGTGCCCGGACGAGATGGCCTTCTTTAACTCCTTTGTGGATAAGGGCCTCCTGCAGCGGCTGGAGCACGTGGCCAACTCCGACTTTGGCAGAGTGAGCTATACCGAGGCGGTAGAACTGCTGAAGCAAAACAATGACAAGTTTGACTATAAGGTGGAGTGGGGCTGCGATCTGCAGACCGAGCACGAGCGGTATCTGACGGAGCAGGTGTTCAAAAAGCCGGTCTTTGTCACCGACTATCCCAAGGAGATCAAGGCGTTCTATATGCGCCTCAACGACGACGGCAGGACTGTGGCCGCGGCGGACTGCCTGGTGCCGGGCATCGGCGAGATCATCGGCGGCAGCCAGCGCGAGGAGCGACTGGACCTGCTGGAGAGCCGCATCCGCGAGCTGGGCATGAAGCCGGAGGACTACTGGTGGTACTGCGACCTGCGGCGCTACGGCTCCTGCCGCCACGCCGGCTTTGGCCTGGGCTTCGAGCGCATGGTGATGTACCTCACCGGTGTCAGCAATATTCGTGATGTGGAGCTGCACCCCCGCACTGTGGGCAGCGCCGATTTCTAAAAAACCGTGCAGGCAAAGGGACTGCGGCCATGTGCCGCAGTCCCTTTTGATACTTCTTCATCATGAACTGCAAAAAAACGAAAAAAAGGGTAGTAATTTGGGGGGCGGCCTGCTATAATGAAAAACTGCAGGTTAGTCATGTTATTGATGCTATCTGATATAAATTATTAGGTGTGCCTGTAAATAGTTGACATTTTTATTAGGTAAACTTACAGGAGAAAAATATGGAAACACAGAAAAAACGCCGTGGTGACCGGAAGGACGGACGGCTCCTGCGGGAGTTGGACTCCCTCCACTACATCACGGGCATCATCTACCCCAACCGCTGCGACAACGAGGCCTATGTCTCCCTGCGCATCGACCTGACGGCCATGAACGCCTATCTGGCCGAGAAGAACAAGGAGGAGACGGAATTTCCCTACACCATGTTCCATCTGGTGGTGGCGGCACTGCTGAAGACGATCATGCTGCGTCCCAAGCTGAACCGCTTCATTGCCAACAGCAATTTCTATCAGAGAAACTATATCTCCGCCTCTTTTGTGGTGAAAAAGCAGTTCTCCGACAAGGGCGCCGAGGCGCTGGCCGTCATGCGCGGCAAGGAGGACAACACTCTGGCCGATGTACACGAGTATATCCGCCAGCAGGTGACGGAGTGCCGCAGCGAGAAGGTGGACCCTACCACCGGCGTCATGGACTATCTCAACAAGATCCCCCGCTTCGTCAGCAAGGCCGCTATCCGCATCCTGATGTGGCTGGATAAGCACGGCTGGGTGCCCAAGGATATCATCGCCACGGACCCCTATTATAATTCGGTGGTCATCTCCAATCTGGGCTCCATCAAGCTCAAATGCGGCTATCACCACCTGACCAACTGGGGCACCTGCTCCCTGTTCTGCATCATCGGCGAGAAGAAGCTGTTTCCCTTCTATGATGCGGACGGGAACGTGACAATGAGGGAGACGCTGGATCTTGGCCTGACCATCGACGAGCGGCTGGCAGACGGCTATTACTATTCCAAGTCCGTGCGGCTGCTGAAATATCTGTTGGAGCACCCTGAGGAACTGGAAAAACCGCTGAGCGAGGAGGTACAGTATGAGTGAAGTAAAGACCCCGTGGGAGAACTATATGGGCGACGTGCCCATGCATTTGGACTATTTTCAGGGCAGCATGTTCGACGCTGTGGAGCGTATGGCGGACATGTATCCCAATTATATCGCGTTTGACTTTATGGGCCGCTCCGTCACCTACCGCCGGATGGTGCAGGAGATCGAGAAGTGTGCCAAGAGCCTGAAGACCCTTGGCGTGCGGCCCGGCGACCGCATCACCATCGCCATGCCCAACTGCCCCCAGGCCATTTACATGTTCTACGCCGTCAACCTGGTGGGCGGCATTGCCAACATGATCCACCCCCTGTCGGCGGAGAAGGAGATCGAATTCTATCTCAACGCCTCCGAGTCCACCACGGCCATCACGCTGGACCAGTTTTACAACAAGTTCGAGCATATCCGTCAGAACACCCATATCATCAACATCATCATCGCATCGGTGAAGGATGAGCTGAGCCGCACCATCCGCGCCGGCTACATGCTCACAGAGGGCCGCAAGATCCAGAAGATCCCCGAGGATGCGCCTGTCATCCGCTGGCGGGAGTTTATGGAGATGTCCCGGTACTGCTTCTATAAGAACTACCGGGTGGAGCGGGGGTTCAACGATCCCGCCGTCATCCTGTACTCCGGCGGAACCACCGGCACCACCAAGGGCATCGTGCTGACCAACGGCAACTTCAACGCGCTGGGTCAGCAGATCATCGCCACCAACCCCATGTTCCGGCCCGGCGACAAGATGCTGGCGGCCATGCCCCTGTTCCACGGCTTCGGTCTGGGCGTGTGCGTCCACTCCATGCTGGCCAACGGCGGCCGCTGCATCCTCATCCCCCGCTTCACCGCCAAGAGCTACGCCAAGCAGATCGTCAAGTACCGCTGCAACTTCATCGCCGGCGTCCCCACGCTGTACGAGGCGCTGCTGCGCCTGCCCAGCATGGACAACGCCGACCTCAGCAGTCTGAAGGGCGTGTTCTCCGGCGGCGACAGCCTGTCCATCGAGCTGAAGAAGAAGTTCGACAAGTTCCTGTACGACCATAAGGCCGTTATCCAGGTGCGGGAGGGCTACGGTACCACCGAGACGGTGACGGCCTGCTGCCTGACGCCCACCAACATCTATAAGGAGGGCTCCATCGGCCTGCCGTTCCCCGACACGTACATCAAGATCGTGAAGCCCGACACCGACGAGGAGGTGCCCTACGGCGAGGAGGGCGAGATCCTGCTGGCCGGGCCCACCGTGATGAAGGAGTACATGAACAACCCCGAGGAGACGGCCAGAACCCTGCGCAAGCACGCGGACGGCCTGACCTGGGTGTACACCGGAGACCTGGGCACCATGGACGATCAGGGCTTCATCTACTTCAAGGGCCGCGCCAAGCGGATGATCATCTCCTCCGGCTACAACGTATACCCCGGCCAGCTGGAGAACATTCTGGACGCCCACGAGAAGGTGCAGATGAGCTGCATCATCGGCGTGCCCGATGCCTATAAGATGCAGAAGGTCAAGGCATTCGTGATGCTCAAGCCCGGCGTTCCCGCCGACGATGCCACCAAGCAGGAGCTGCTGGCCTACTGCCGCAAGCACATCGCCAAGTACGCCATGCCCTACGACATCGAGTTCCGCGAGGAGCTGCCCAAGACGCTGGTGGGCAAGGTGGCCTACCGCGTGCTGGAGGACGAGGAGAAGGCCAAGCTGGCTGTCCAGCAGCCGGAAGAGGCGTAATATAACAAACAAAGGAGGCTGACTCCCATGGACAAAGAATTGAAGCGGCACTATACGCTGCTCGTGGACTTTCTGGGCCACGTCATGGGCCCCGACTACGAGATCGCGCTGCACGAACTGAAGGATGATTCCAACGAGATCATCGCCATCGCCAACGGCGAGTTGACGGGACGTCATCTGGGGTCGCCTCTGAGCAACAAGATGCTGGAGTATCTGGCAGGGAATCTCAGCGAGACGCAGAACTATGTGCTGGATTTCGAGACGGTCTCCGCCACCGGCAAGACCATGTGCTCCAACTCCATGCTTATTCGCGGCCGCTCCGGCGAGCTGACGGGATTTTTGTGCATCAACTTCGATGCCAGCCGCTATGAGGAACTGGCCCGCAAGGTCATGGAGCTGTGCGGCGGCGGCCTGAAGCGCGGCGTACCCAGCGGTACGCGGCTCATCGCCGACAGCAACGATCCGGTGGAGATGCCGGTGCGCAGCGGATATCCCACGTCGATCGCCGGCGCCACCGCCAGCATCGTGTCTCAGGTGGTGGCGGACTATCCGGTGGAGGTGGACCGCCTGACCCAGGACGAGAAGATGGAGATCATGGACATCCTGAACCGCAAGGGCGTGTTCCTGCTGAAGGGCTCCGTCAGCCACGTAGCCCAGGCGCTCCACAGCTCTGAGGCCAGCATCTACCGGTATCTGGGGAAGCTGAACAACAAGTGAAGAACGCGAAAAGCCTCCCGCAGCCTATGCTGCGGGAGGCTTTTTATGCACAGAAGAAATCAGGCAAGATAGTCCACCAGACTCACGACCAGGGGCATGGTCAGGGCGGAGAAGGCGGTCTGTACCGACACCATGGAGGAGGCCAGCTCCGAGTCCAGCTCGAACTTGGCCGAGAGCATGCTCAGCAGAGCGGCTGCCGGCGCACTGGCGGCGATGACCAGGACCATGGTCAGATCGCTGTTCAGACCCAGGGCCAGGCAGATGCCCAGAGACAGCAGGGGGAACGCCACCAGACGCAGCAGCATGGTGATCCAGGAGCTGGCGCCCTTCAGAGCGGCGCGAAAGTCGGCGTGGCTCAGCTGGGAGCCTACCACCACCATAGGCAGCGGCGTATTCAGGGCCGAGAGGTACGTTGCGGGGGTCATGATGATATCCGGCAGAGTGATTTCCAGCAGGTACAGGGCCAGAGCCAACACGATGCTGATGACGCCGGGATTCAGCAGCAGGGGGCGCAGCTTCAGCTGGGTCTTGTCACCGGTGATGGCGTAGATGCCGTAGGTCCAGCTGAGGACCGTGAAAATCACGTTGTAGGCCGAGCCGTAGAATACGCCGATGGTGCCGATCAGAGAGGTCATCACGGGGTAGCCCATGAAGCCGCAGTTGGAGAACACGGCGGCAAACAGCAGCAGGTTCCGGCGATGCCGGTCCGTGTCGTGGATCATCAGACGGGACAGTACAATGAAAGCCACATGCAGCAGGAGGGACACAGCCACCACGACATAAAAGTTGTGGAGCGTATCCTGCTCAATGGGACGCTGGAAGGCCACCAGCAGCATACAGGGGCTGACGATATACATCACCAGCGTGCTCATGCTGGCGGCGCCATGGTCGTCGATGAGCTTGAGCTTCCCCAGCACGTAGCCCACGGCCATCAGCAGATACAGCGTAATGATCTGACGGCCCACCGTCAGAAAGGATTCGATCATGCCAGGGAGCCTCCTTTATCCAATGGCGCAGCGCGCCGATGTCTTTATAAAAATTCCGCAAAGCACCAGACAAGTCTATCACAAAACCGAAAGCTGTCAAGAGAAACGGTTGTTTTATGGGGGAAATCGGCGTATAATACAATTACTTATGGATAAAAACGGAGGCTCCCTATGAAATTGATGGTCCTTGACGGCAACAGCATCGTCAACCGCGCCTATTACGGCATCCGCCCCCTGACCACGCGGCAGGGACTATACACCAACGCCATCTACGGCTTTATCACCACGCTGCAGCGCCTGCTGGACGAGGAGAAGCCGGAGGCGCTGTGCGTCACCTTCGACCGGCGGGAGCCCACGTTCCGGCATGAGGCCGACGCGGCCTACAAGGCCCAGCGCAAGGGAATGCCGGAGGAGCTGGCGATGCAGATGCTGCCGCTGAAGCAGGTGCTGACGGCCATGAGCATCCCCCGGTATGAGCTGACGGGGTACGAGGCCGACGACCTTATCGGTACCATCAGCCGCAAATGCGAGGCGGCGGGCTGGGACTGCGTCATCGTCACCGGCGACAAGGACAGCCTCCAGCTCATCACCGACCACACCAAGGTGAAGCTGGTGTCCACCCGCATGGGCCAGACCACCACCAAGGACATGACGCCGGAGACATTTCAGGAGACCTACGGCTTCGCGCCCATCCATATGATCGACCTGAAGGCTCTGATGGGCGATAGCTCCGACAACATCCCGGGCGTGCCGGGCATCGGGGAAAAGACCGCCATGGCCCTGGTACAGGAGTACGGCAGCATCGATACGCTGTACGCACAGATGCCGGACGTTCACGCCAAGCCCGCCGCCCTGCGGAAGCTGCAGGAGGGAGAGGAGTCGGCGCGGCACAGCTACTGGCTGGCCACCATCGTCACCGATGCGCCGCTGGAGTTCAGACCGGAGGACAACCTGCGCCAGCCCTTCAAACCCGAGCTGTACGACCTGTTTCTGCGGCTGGAGTTCCAGAAGCTCATCGACAAGTACGGTCTGTCCCCTCAGCACCAGCCAGAGGAGAAGGCGGACGCTGCCGCCGAGGTGGAGATCCTGGAGACGGCGGAGCGGGCGCAGGAGCTGCTGGACCTGTGGCGGGGCGCGGACCATGTTACCGTCTACGGCCTGCCGGACTTCAGCGCACTGGCGGTGGCCTGCGAGACGGGCGAGGGCACCGTCCGGATGGCAGAGCTGTACGAGAACCGGTACGGCGGGAACTGGCACGACCTGCTGGAGGCTCTGTTCGCCGCAGACATCAAAAAGGTGGGGCACAACGTTAAGGATATGATACGCGCCCTGCTGGAGCGGGAGCTGCCCGCCGAGGGCTTTGTGTTCGACACGGCGCTGGCGGCGTACCTCTGCGACGCCACCGCCGGCAGCTACGATATCGCCAAGCTGTTTCTCTCTTTTTATAATGAGGAGCTGCCCAAGCCCGCCCATCTGGAGCCGGAGGCGTTCACGGCCCTGCTGGGGGACGATACGGCGGCTCAGACGGCGCTCATCAGCTACACCTCGGCGGTGTCGGCGCTCCATGGGACGCTGGCGGCCAAGCTGGAGGCGTTGGACGTGACCAGACTCTACTACGAGGTGGAGCTGCCGCTGTGCCGCGTGCTGGCGGAGATGGAGACGGCGGGCTTTCTGGTGGACCGGAAGGCTCTGGCGGAGTACGGCCAGACGCTGCAGGGCGTCATGGATGAGACGGAGCAGACCATCTACGCCGCGGCGGGGGAGACATTCAATATCAACTCTCCCAAGCAGCTGGGCGTGATCCTGTTTGAAAAGCTGGGCCTGCCCCACGGGAAAAAGACCAAGACCGGCTGGTCCACCAATGCCGACGTGCTGGAAAAGCTGCGGTATGATGCGCCCATCGTGGCGGATGTGCTGCGCTACCGGCAGTACGCCAAGCTGAAAAGCACCTATGTGGATGGGCTGATGAAGGTCATCGAGCCGGACGGGCGAGTGCGCACCAGCTTCCAGATGACGGTGACGGCCACGGGGCGGCTGAGCTCCACGGAGCCAAACCTCCAGAATATCCCCACCCGCACGGAGCTGGGCAGCCAGCTGCGGCGGATGTTCACCGCGCCGGAGGGCTGCGTGCTGGTGGACGCGGACTACTCCCAGATCGAGCTGCGGCTGCTGGCCCACATTGCCGGCGACACCGAGATGCAGGCGGCGTTCCGGTCGGGGGCGGATTTCCACACCGTCACCGCCTCCCGCGTGTTCCATGTGGAGCCGCAGGATGTGACACCGGAGATGCGCCGCCGCGCCAAGGCGGTGAACTTCGGCATCGTCTACGGCATCTCCGCCTTCTCACTGGCACAGGATATCGGCGTATCCGTGGCGGAGGCCAAGGCGTATATGGAGCGGTATTTTGAGACGTATCAGGGCGTGCGGCAGTATATGACCGACGTGGTCGCCAAGGCGGAGCAGGACGGCTACGTCCAGACGCTGATGCACCGGCGCCGCGCCCTGCCGGAGCTGAAAAGCAGCAATTTCAACATGCGGGAATTCGGCAAACGGGTGGCCCTGAACATGCCGGTGCAGGGCACCGCCGCCGACATCATGAAGCTGGCCATGGTGCGGGTACACCACCGCCTGAAGCGGGAGGGGCTGCGCGCCCGGCTTCTCATGCAGGTACACGACGAGCTGATCGTGGAGTGTCCGGCATCGGAGCGGGAGCAGGTAGAGCGCCTGCTGACGGAGGAGATGGAGCAGGCCGCCCAGCTGTCCGTGCCCCTGATCGCCGAGGCGCACAGCGGCAAAAACTGGCTGGCAGCGAAGGAGTAAGACATGAAACAGGTAAAGATCGTACCCATGGCGGCGGAGCATCTGGACCGGCTGGAGCAGCTGGAGCGGATGTGCTTCTCCCGCCCGTGGTCCAAGAAGATGCTGGCCGAGGAGCTGGACAACCAGTGCGCCGCCTTTCTGGTGGCGGTGGAGCCGGAGACGGAGAAGGCGGTGGGCTACGCGGGCCTGCTGGTGGTGGCCGACGAGGGCTACATTACCAACGTGGCCGTGGACCCCTCCTGCCGCAGGCAGGGTGTGGCAGCCCAGCTTCTGCAGGTGTTCGATAACTTCGCAAAGGGCAATCATCTGGCGTTCCTGACGCTGGAGGTGCGGCCCTCCAATGCGGCGGCCATCGCGCTGTATGAGGGCTTCGGCTTCCGGGAGGTGGGGCGGCGGCGCAACTACTACGACCTGCCCAAGGAGGATGCTCTCATTCTCACAAAATACTACACGGAGGAGGCGGCACAATGAACATTCTGGCCTTTGAATCCTCCTGCGACGAGACGGCTGTGGCAGTGGTGCGGGACGGACGGCAGCTGCTGTCCGACGCGATTCTCTCCCAGGCGGACATGCACGCCCTGTACGGCGGCGTGGTGCCGGAGATCGCCTCCCGCAAGCACGTGCAGGCCATCGCCGCCCTATCCGACAAGGCGCTGGCCGACGCGGGCCTGACGAAGCGGGACATCGACGCCGTGGCGGTAACGTATGCCCCGGGGCTTATCGGCGCGGTGCTGGTGGGGGTGTCCTTCGCCAAATCCGCTGCCTACGCGCTGGGGGTGCCGCTGATCCCCGTACACCATGTGCGGGGCCACATCGCCGCCAACTATCTGGCGTTTCCGGAGCTGGAACCGCCCTTCGTGGCACTGGCCATCTCCGGCGGCAACACCCTGATCGTGGACGTGCGGGACTACACGGATATGACGGTGCTGGGCGCCACCCGCGACGACGCGGCGGGGGAGTGCTTCGACAAGGTCGCACGGCTGCTCGGCATGCCATACCCCGGCGGCGCGGCCCTTGACCGCGCGGCGCAGGGCGGAGACCCGTCGCGCTATCCTATGCCCCGGCCGCACCTGAGCGGCAATCCGCTCGACCTGTCGTTCTCCGGCCTGAAGACTTCGGCCGTGAATCTCATCCATAACGCCGGGCAGAAGGGCGAGCAGATCGTTATCCCGGACCTCTGCGCCGCCTTCTCGGAGGCTGTGTGCGGCATGCTCGTGCCGCGCGCCATGCTGGCGCTGGAACAGACGGGGCGGAAAACGCTGGCCGTGGCGGGCGGCGTGGCCGCCAACAGCCGCATCCGCGCTGCGCTGCAGCGGGAGACGGCCGCCCGCGGCGTGCGCCTTTGCATGCCGCCGCTGTCGCTGTGCGGCGACAACGGCGCGATGATCGGCGCGCAGGCGTATTATGAGTATCTCGCTGGCAACATCGCCGACCAGACGCTCAACGCCTATGCCACGCGCTCCATGGAGGGCGAGGCCTTATAAGACCCAAAAAATCAATGCAGGATGTCGATCGGCATCCTGCATTTTAATTTCCTGTTACCTGTCTGTAAATTTTTGTCACAAACGGGGTTATGTCAACTCCGGAACATGGAACTGCTGTGCAGAGGCGTTTTTGCAGGCCTGTGCACAACTGCCCGAAATCCCCGCGAAAGCCCGCTAAATCAGGGGTCCTGCTGTGCACAACCTTGTGCAGAATGTGAATAACTCCTGTGGATGGCGGTTTTGCCCTTCATTATTGTCAACTTCCGACCGGATCGGCCTGCGGGCAGAAAAGGAAATGATTCCTGCATTTTTGTCACTGCGCAGGAACGGCAAACGGCTTCCCGGCCAGCACGACCTCGCGCAGGAAGCGGAACGTCTCCTTTTCGCCGCGGTCGCCGCTCTCCGATTTTCGCCGTGCTTCCTAAAGGGAAAGGGGTGCTTCACAAGAGGGTGGTACTCATTTAATCCGCGCACGGCGCGGGAAAAAGGTTTAGTGGCCTACGGGCAAACCTTGGTGTCTACCCTCTTGT
>ERZ825896.3515-NODE-3515-length-13130-cov-17.765794_pt1 | contig 13130 bp, 9 predicted proteins | sample MGYA00519858_ERZ825896 | MGnify/ENA primary metagenome ERZ825896 (study PRJEB31778, sample SAMEA3449214) | human gut metagenome | biome: human gut; feature: human-associated habitat; material: faeces | place: United Kingdom | collected 2010/2012 ... | reverse complement strand
GTTACAGCTACATCTAAAGTAACAGGTAAGAAGGCAGTTGTAACAGTAACAGTTAAGAAGGCTACAACACCAGCAACAGCAACACCTGAAGTAACAGCTACAGTACCAGTTACAACAGCAGCCGTTACAGCTACACCAGAAGCAACAGCTACAGCACCAGTTACAACAGCAGCCGTTACAGCTACTCCTGAAGTAACACCAGCTACAACAGCAGCCGTTACAGCTACTCCTGAGGTAACACCAGTTACAACAGCGGCTGTTACAGCTACTCCTGAGGTAACACCAGTTACAACAGCAGCCGTTACAGCTACTCCTGAAGTAACATCAACTCCAGAAGCGGTTTCTGCAACAGCTATTACAGCAGTTACAACAGGTGCTAGTGTGGTTGCAGTTACATTCAATCAGCCAGTTGTAGGAACAAACGTTAAATTTGCAATTACAAAGGGCACAGGTGCATCTGCTATTACAAAATCAATTTCAAAAGTAGAGTGGATTGACAACAAGACTGCATTATTAACTCTTTCTGAAAAGATTGCTGATGATACATACGAAGTTACAGCTACAGAAAATGGCGGAAAAGCTTTAACAAACTCTTTCAAGGGAGAAGTTGAAAAGGCAGCACAGATTTCTGTTGATAGTGTAAGAGTAGAAAAGAGTGCTACAGCAACAATTAATATTTCATTGAAGAACCAGTTTAAGGAAGCTATGGATACTTCTGGAGTTACAGCTACTGTATATAATGTAACTCAAAGCCAGTCAGTGAAAGTAGAAGCGACTACAAACGGAAAAATTACAATTAATACAAACAGTGCTAACTTAGATGATGTAATTCGTATTACTTTAGCATATGGTACACTAAACGATAGTAAGACTGTAACAGTTGTTAAGGATAAAGTTGCAAACAGTGTTGAATTTGGAACATTAACACTTGGAGATAAAAATGAAGATCGTTTAATTGAAAAGGGTACCTTCAAGTTACCAATTACAATTAAGGATCAATATGGTGAAGCATTCAAATTAAGTACGGCTTGGACTGCTACAGAGACTGCTACAGGTGATGTTAGTTCTGCGACTGCTGGAAAAGTAGTTTTGGCTAATGGTACAGTTATTGAAAGTAGTAACACAGGTGTATTAGATTTAACAAAAGTAACCTTTACAGATGGTGTACCAACATTTACAGCCGGAACAGGAACAAATGATGGCTCTAAGGCTACTATTACAGTTACAGTAGCAGCTACAGGTGAAATTAAGACTTTTGATGTAACTGTTTATGCAGAACGTCAGGCTACAAAGTTAGTAGGATTTGCAGCAAATAGCAAGCTTGCAGCAGAGAAAACTTTGGAAGAAGGAAAGAATATCGAAGTAGCATTAACTGATTTTGCATTTATTGACCAATACGGAAAAGCCATTGTACCAACAAAAGTAGAAGATACTTGTACTTTTACAGTAAATGATACAGTAGCTAAGGGAACTGATGGTACAACAGCAGATCAAGGAGCTGTTGTATTAGTAAGTGCTGAGAATGCACCTAATGATGCACCTAGTACATTTACTGATACTACAACAGGCATGAATGTATTTAATGGAAACAAAAAAACTTATATTTATGGTATGAATGGAGCTACAGAAAAAGTTACATTTAAGTACACAGCGGCTGATGGAAAAACTGTTACTACATTAGAAAGTAATATCAAAGTAATTCCAGCAGTAAAATCTGTAGTAGCAACTGCTGACAAAACAGCATATAATGCTGGAGATACAGCTACTATTACTTTCAAAGCATATACTGTGGACAGTAATGCAACTGATGCTAATATTAACAAAGACTACTCTGGTGAAGAGTATGTATCAGTAACTGTTGGTGCAAAGAAATACACAAGAGCAGTTGCTTTTAAAGCAGGTGTTGCAAAGATTACCGTTCCAGTAACAGAATCAGGTGACAAGATTTCAATTAACTGTGGTGAAGTGGCTGGTAAAACAACAGTTGCCATTACGGTAAAAGTTAATGTTGGAACATTTGAAAAATATAATGTAGAATATAATAAAACATCGAAAAATATTACTATGACAGCACAAGATGCTTACGGTAATAAGGTAGAAACTAAAAAAGCAACTAGCTTGATTACAAAAGTTACTGCTCAAGAAAAAATTGCAGTAATGGATAGCAGTAATACTATTACAGGTTATAAATACCAGAACGTAACATTAAAAGGTACTGGTATTGATAGCGAAGGAACTATTTTAGCTACAGAAACAAGTGGTGTTGTAACTATCAGCAATGCTATAGCTGAGGATGACTTCACAAGTGGAAAGACTTATGTTATTACTATTGTGTTAGATGGTGTAAACTATACAGTAGAGTATACAGCAGCTTAATTGGTTTAGAATGTTCACTATTGTAACGTTATGTTCCAATTAAACATGTCATATGGAAAAGCTAAGGGTTATGAAATCCTTAGCTTTTCTTGTAATTTTTTTTAGTCAATGTTGCCCTTTCGCTTTATATTTACATGAATTCGGAGGGCAATACTACTTGAGAGATTATTTGCTAATTTCTCACATTTTTAACAGGAAATAGGGATTGAAAAATGAAAAGAAAACTATATTTAACCATATTATTAACCAGTTTGTGTCTCTTATTTGTGGCTTGCGGTGTCAAAAAGGTTGACTATACATCCTTTGAACGGACAACCAGCCAAAAAGATATGGCACAGACCATCGGCAGCGAGCCAAATGAAACCAAAAAAACAGAGGACGGTGGAATTACCTATACATATAAAAAAAGCGTATATGACCGTTATACGGGGTCTATGAGTTATCAATATTACGACGATATGCTTTATTACTCAAAATGGACGCATATAGAAAAGAAAGAGAAAAAAGCAGAAAAGGTATATGAAAATATCTGCACTGCCTTAAAAAAGCAATATGGAAATGGAAGCGAGGATAAAACAAACCATACTACTACCTTTGAGGAGGAGAATAAATATATCATTGCCGCTTACGCATTGCAGGATCAGAAATATGCGGTGTGTATTACGGAAATGATGAAATAGGAGGGAAATATGTTTTTGAACAACCGTTGTTATTTCACAAGCCCTTAGAATCATGCTATAATGGACATAATACGAAAGACAGGACTAAAATAACGGAAACGGGGAGGCGAAAACATGAAAGAATTTAATACTACAGCTATCTGTATACCAGAGTTGCACTATATGGTTGATATAACGGAAAAAATAAGACAGATTGAGAAATTAATTGCACATGGCGACTATTTTACGATTAACCGCGCTAGGCAATATGGCAAGACTACTACGATTTCTACATTATTTCGCAAATTGCAGCATCAATATTTAATGGTTCGCATGAGTTTTGAAGGGGTTGGTGATACCTTTTTTAAAAGTGATTATTTATTTGTGTGGAATTTTATCAAAAAAATGGGAAAAAGCTTAAAAAAAGCAAATGCCACTCAGGAGCTAATAGAAACTTGGGAAAACATAGAAGATTTTTCTAAAGAGGAGGATGCTATTGCATATCTTGGAGATAAGATTACAACTCTATGCGAAATAGCAGATAAAGAAATTGTGTTAATCATTGATGAAGTGGACAAAAGCTCTGATAATCAGGTTTTTCTTCATTTTTTGGGAATGTTACGCAATAAATATCTGGATTATAGAGCGGATGGAGATGCGACATTTAAAAGTGTCATTTTAGCAGGTGTATATGATATAAAAAATATGAAACTGAAACTCCGTCCAGATGAGGAAAAAAAGTATAACAGTCCTTGGAATATTGCAGTGGATTTTGAGGTAGATATGAGCTTTTCCCCACAGGAAATTTCCACCATGTTGCAGGAATATGAACAGGATCATCACACAGGCATGGATATTGTAGCAATGTCTGAAGAAATCTATAAATATACAAACGGTTATCCCTATTTGGTTAGTTGGTTATGTAAATGGATGGATCAAAATACACCAACCGAATGGGGCAGGCATTCCGTTCAACTTGCAATTAAAGGTATTTTAAATAGTAGAAACAATACACTTTTTGATAGCTTGCGCAATAATATTGAAAACAATGCACAATTGAAGGATTTAGTATTCCGAATCCTTTATGATGGCGAAGAATTTATGTATAACCACGCTAATCCTATAATAGAATTAGGTGAAATGTTTGGGATATTTGCTAACCGAAATGATTATGTGGCGATTTCAAATAAAATATTTGAAATCTATCTGTATAATTACAGTATAAGCGTGATGCAACTGCAAAAGGAGAATCCTCTCTCTAATACAACAAAGGATATTTTAGAAGTTGTAGTATAAAACAAAAGCCATTATCCCAAGCGTAAACACCAGCTTGGATAATGGCTTTTCTCTTACCGAAACTACTTAAAACCTCATACTCATTGGTTCTATTTATAACTTAAATATATGTACATTTTCCTTTAAGTTGTCGGATACAGTTTTTAATTGATTTGCATTTTCTGAAACCTTTTGTATCTTTGTATTCATTTCTGTGGTAGAAGCACTGGTTTCTTCTGTGCTTGCCGCATAGCGTTCTGAAACATCTGAGATATTTCGTACTCGGTCAACGACTTGTTCTCTTGCTTTATCCAGTTCCTCACTGTTTTGCGCAATACGTCCAATTTCTTTACGGGAGGCATTGATATCTTCCGCCACTATATCAAATACATTTTTGGTATCTTGCAACATCTGATTCTGTTTATTCATGACTTCTTTCACATGTTCCATTGTAATTACTGCATTTTCAGAATCTTTCAGTAATACAGTAATGGATTCTCCAATCTGCTGTGCGGATTCGTTAGACTGTTCAGCCAATTTCTGAATCTGGGATGCAACGACTGCAAATCCTCTTCCCTGTTCTCCTGCTCTGGCAGCCTCAATGCTGGCATTTAAGGATAGGAGGTTCGTTTCTTCGGCTATGGTAGTAATAAGGTTAATTGCCTCTTCAATGCGCTGTGCAGACTCGTTTGTGGTATCTGTCTGCTGTGAAATTACCTGAATTGACTGTTTTACCTCTGTATTGATGTCCTCTAATTCCTGCAAAGTATTTTTGGCACGAAGGCTGTTCTTTTCCATATGATTTGCCACCGTATGTATTTTTTCAATATTTTCATTGGTTTCCTGGATTCTCTCACCCATGAAAATAACATCGTTGTTCATAAGCTGTGCATCCGCTGCCTGAGAAGTCGCTCCATCTGCAATTTCTGCTACTGCCTGTTCGATTTGTTCCAGCGTATCTTTTGTCCGCATCAGTTCGTTATCCATAATCTGTGCGGATTTTTGTACCACGTCACTTTCTGACGAGATATTACCGACAATCTCAGATAACTTTTGCTGTAAATTTACAACGCTTCGTACAAGTTCCCCAGTTTCATCTGTAGACTTGGTATATTTGGTATCAATCGGATTAGTCAAATTGCCATCTGCAATCTCTCCCAATTTTTTTACACCGTATGCAATACGCCCTGTAATTTGTCCAGAGAGTATCCAAATACAAATGGCTGAAAGAATTACTAATATGAGCATAATCAATACAATAACTGCCATAATATCTGTAACCATTTTACGGATGGTAGCACTTTGCATACCCGCAAATACCATACCTACTGGTTCATCCGAATTGTCATCATAATAAGGGATATAAATACCGTAGCATTTTTGACCTAAAATAGAAATGTTTTTAAAAAAGCCTTCTTCTCCCTTTTTCAAAACTACATCTGTTACCTTCGGATCTGCTTTATTGCCTGTTGTATCATTTGAAGAACCCTGCAATGTAGTAATGCATCTGGTGTTTCCGTAAAAAATAGAAGTTTCTATTTTATTATTCTTTTTAATGGTATCAATCAATTCAGTATCTTCTGAAATATTATAATGATCCCCATTCCACAAGTTTCCGTCCTGATCCAGTCGATAACTGTTACCCTCTGATAGAGATATATTATCTCGTTCCATAACCGCTACATCATAGAGATTGTTTTTCACCAATGTTTCCAAATGCCCGCTAATGCGATAGTCCATTATAATAGCAATAATAATAGTTGCTAAAAGTAATGGTAGCATTGACATAGCCCAAAATTTTCCCTTTAATTTTAACTTCATAAATATTCCCCCTTCTGTTATCTTAGGTAGCCCCAAAACTTACTTCTATTATAATACTTTATAGGAAAAAATTCTATTAATTTGTTGTATGAGAGAAAATTTACACATTAAAAAAAAGACCTACCACACTAGAGGCTGTGTAGTAGGTTAGGGAGTAGTTTGCTTTGTTTATCTATAAATTGTATCGCTGACAAAATTCCTTTGCAGTGATAATATCAATATCCTCATAATTTTTTAGAACAAGTAAATCTGCATCACCGCTGACAACGTACAATGCCTTTGCATCTTTGGCACATCCTAAAAATTTATTATCATCAGGATCTCGACAAATGTCTACAATGGATTTTGTTTCAATCAATTCCAAATTTTGAAGGACAGGAGTTAGAATCGTTGCATTCAAATGTCCCTGCTTTTTCTGGAGCATTCTTTCCACAATTTCTTCATATTCATCAATGATTTCTGTAGTTGCACATGCCGTAATTTCATTTGCAACAATGGCTCTCAACACTTTTTGAGGAAAGCCACCAAAAAAGATTCCTGAAATCATAACATTTGTATCTACAACAATTTTCATAGGCGTTTACTCTTTCTTGTCTCTTTAATAATATCATTTACATCACTTTCAACATAACCGACATCCTTAGCCCATTCCTGTGCCTCATTCAATGCCTGTTCGAATTCATCTAACTTTGGTATTTTTAAAACTTTTAACATGATAACATCACCTGATGTATAGGCTACTAATTTATCACCAGCATCAATATCTAAATCTCTGCGCATACTAACAGGGATTGCAATCTGACCTTTTGTAGAAACTGTCACAACTTGTGCATTCATAAATAACACCTCTTTCATTGTAAGATTTTCTTACTTATATAGTATCATAAATTTTCAAAAAAGCCAATAATCCATCTTAACAATTAGAACACTGCCTAAATTCTATTTTTCTCAATTCTTACCTTTATTAAACAGGGAAATAAACTTTGCCACAAGGCAGAAATGGTATCCAAAAGGGGTTTTATGAAACAGCAAAGAAAATAGAATAATATGAAACAAGCAGAAAGATGTGGAAAATTTTCCTGCGCTTTCTGCCTGTTTGATCTCAAATTCTCTTATTGCGATATAACCATTATTTTTTTTGATCATTTACCATTGCCATAATATTCATGGCAGGTAGTACAATAGGATTCATCCCTGGTTGAGTTGTGATAATAGAAATATAACTTCTTATGTACGGAAACATAATAGCTATTGTATTCTTCTCTAGAATGTCCATATTTTCCTGCTTTGTATTGAAAATAGCTCTACCCTTTACATTGACATAGATTTTTTCATCTTCATCAGATACAGTCGTAATTAGTATAACTTCAAAAAGACCATCACTAAGTTTGTTGAGGCTACGTTCAACTTGAACGCCTAATTCTAATCCATCCAATGGCTCATCTTTTTTTCTAAAAGAACTTTCAACAATTTCTATTTTCTCTAATACAAGAGGACTTTCATATTTAGATTTTACTTCCATATTCTTCTCCTAACACGCTATAGCATAATCATCGTTTAAATAGAATTCTGGAGCTACTGCTTTTGTATTGGTTTTACTGCATGAATATCCAACATATGTCTGATATGATGAAAAAATACGATTTAGATCATCATCCGTAATTGGATGCAGTTCCATTCTTTCCTTAATCATAGGGCTAATGGCTGTTTCGCTTAATTCAACATCATATTTCTCACATAATGAAAGAAATAAATCTTTATCAAACATCATATCACTTCCTCCTCCTCATTATACACTAACTTAGTCGATTTAATACATTCCTTCTTAGAAACACATATTTGTCTTTCCTTAAACTTAATGCCTATATTATTCATTATTTTACGTTGTATCATTTTATCAGTTTCACTTCTTTTAGTTGTGTAACCTGCAAATTCCTTCTGAAAAGTACCAATAATAACGGATAACTTATTTTGCTGTTTATAATAATCGAATAGAACAGCTCTGAGTTTGTAATCCTCAAATATTGGCATCCTACCAGGACAATTAGTTTTGACATCTTCCATAATTTTTAATACTTCGGTCATAAACTTATCTAGTTGTTTATTGTCATCCAAATCAAGTACTTCTTCACTTTCGGCTTCTATAATTGATTTAAAAATAATTGCTCCACAATTATCATTATGACAAGATGTTGTCTTTGCCCACCACATTGCTTTTTCATAATCATCGAAAAAGTATACTCCTTGTCCAAGCCAATGATCAGTACGATACTCGCATTCGTCTGGGTCTAATCCGATTTCCTCTATGTTGGATCGGTATTTTGAGCAGGTCCCATGATATCCAATTTCGTTCATTTTTCACTCTTTCTCAATAGTAGTAATACACTAATTTATAATCAAAACTGTATAAATATACAAAATAAGTATACCATATAATCTATATGAATTCAAATATTTTTTGTAGGTGTAGTCAAGCCCTATAATTCCCTCTATACCGCTGCATCTTCCCCGCTTTTCACGTTCGTTACGATAATCTTACACTTTTTCTTTTTAGTAAAATCATAGCTCATAGTAGTAGTATTGCCATAATATTCCCAAGTAGTCATACCTGTCTTTTTACCATCTGCTACAGCGCCCTTACCATAAAGCTTTGTAATATTCTTAGAAATAGCAGCATAGATTTCTTTCCCTTTCTTCGAATCGGAAGCTGTTGTTCGAAACTCCGAATACATCAAGGTACTTCCATCGGAAGAAAAATGATAAACAGACTTTCCCTTATAACCATAATAATCGGTATTGTTATAGGTGTAATCGATCATCGCACCATTCTTTGCCTTCTTGTCTGGTTTCGCACCTAATTTCTTCTGTAACTCCTTCAACGATAAACCATAGTCAATAAATGGATACGGATCATCCGGTGGGGTAGGGGTTGGTTCCTCTGTTGGAGCAGTGGTTACTTTCGCTGTCTGCGTGTTGTTCGATTTTGTGTTGTTGCAAGCCGTTAAGGATAGGGCTGCGGTTAAAATAAGAGCGGTTGCTAGATATTTCTTTTTCATTTTTTCATCCTTTCTTTCTAAATCAATGGTTATAATGTTTTTAAAAAACTTCTAATATTAGTCATTTTTCATTTTGTGATTTCAAAAATATTTTGATGCAATATCAAAGTAATCATTTAAAAGAATTATATCTATTAGGTTGTTGGCCAATCCTATTATTTCCTGTATTGTTAATAATATCAGGAAAATCGATTTTACTTCCTACTTTTAAGTAACTAGAAAAATCCCATACCTCCAAAGAGGTATGGGAAAATATACTTTTCGCACATCTAGTGTTTTGTACTGCAATTTATGATTATGCAACTGATACTGTATATGTATTTCCGCTTGCATCAACTGTTAATGTAGCTGTCTTTGTCTCAGCAGTACCATTTGCCTTTTCAACTTTGATTGTGAAAGTTGCAGTTTTGCTTTTTTCAGTTTCTGTTAAAGCCTTTACAGTTACCTTGTTATCAGAAACTGTAATTAGTTCATTTGCATCTGTAGTTTCAGTTACTGTAACAGTAGTGCCATTCTTTGCTACAGCACTTAAATCAATTGTAGTTACTGCACTAGCAACTACATCAGCTTTTGTAGCTGCTGCGGTTAATAATGCAACATCCTTAGCAATTAATGCGTTAGCAACTGTTGCAGCTTCTGGTTCATATACCTTTGTTGTATTTACAGTAATCTTCTTATCCGTAGAAGCACTTGTAATGGCAGTAGAAGGTGTATATGTTACTTTTCCATAAGCAGAAAGTTTACCAGCTTCACCAACAATAACTTTAATCTTTGTTAAATCTTTACTAATTACGATTTTAGCTGTATTAGCAGTTGCATCTGCATCTTTTGTAAATCCAGACAATTTTCCAAGATTTACATCCTTAAATGTTAAATCACCATTTGTAGCAATTTCTGCTGTTGCAGCCAATTCATAACCACCGTTGTAATCTGTTCCGTAAGTATCGGCAGATACCGCATTCCATTTAGTAGTATCAGTATAAATGCTGCTCTTTTCAACAGTCTGGTTGAATTTAATTTCGAATGCAGTAGCTGTATCTACAGCAATAGCCTTAAATAGAGTGCTTCCATCAACAGTTGTATACGCATTAGCATCCATAACTGTTAAACCAGTTTCCACTGATGCTGTAATACCTGTCGTATTTTCTGTATATTTCATACCATTTCCATCATAAGACCAATTAGCGGCTGGAACATCAGCATATTGTTTTGTTGACACTGTAACAGCCTTTGCTGTATCTAAAGTGAATGCCGCAGTATCATTAAATCCTGTTAATAGAACTGATTTACCATCAGATAATAGTGTTGAAGTAAATGTAGTAGTTTTTTTAGTTCCATTAGAAACAACAAAAATATTCTCTAAATTATCTGTTTTAACTAATCCGTCAAATGTTAATTTGATAGTTTCACTATTCATAACTTCTGCAGCACTTAAAGCTGTTCTAAATGGCCATGTTGTAGTGGAAGCCGTGATTCCATTAGAAGTTTGTGGTACTGTAACTGCAACTGAATTTGCAACAGCAGTACTATTATTCAAACGATGTAATGTTGTTCCAAGTGCTGTAACAGATTTATATTCAACATTAGCAGCTACTGCTTTTGCTCTTACTTTTACATTCGAAGCTAATACAGCAGAACTTAATTTTGAACCAATTGTAAAATCAATATATTGCTTATTATTAACTGTAACCAATTTAGCTGCTGTAACATCGTTAAATGTTTTACCATCAACAGTATATTCAAAATCAGATGCATATACTGTTTCAAGAGTCGCATTTTTAACTTCAACTCTCAATGTATTAGTATCAACAGCACTTACTTCAGAATTTGCAATTTCTGCTGCTGCATCTTTTGCATAACTAAGTTCCTTTGTATATCCATTAGAACCATCGTTTAGAATATTTCCTGCAACGTCAGAAACAGTATAAATGTCACCTTTTACTCCACCAATTGTTATCTTTTTACTTTGATCTACATCATCTGGTAAAGTAATAATAATAGTTTTTCCGTCAGAAGAAACCTGAATAGTTGCTTTTTCTGGAAGTGCTTCTCCACCATATGTATAATTGCTTGCTAAAAGGACAGATCTTGTACCTGTTGTAGCCATTGCTTCACTAAATGTTATAGCAATCTTCTTTCCACTATATATAGCATTACCAACAACAGTAGGTCTTGTTGTATCCTTAACAGCAACTGTTGCAACTGCCTTTGTCATTTCAACACCCATTGTATCTTTAACACCACTTACTGTAACAGTATAATTACCAGATGCTAAATTATCTGCAGTTGTAATTGTTACAATCTTCTTTGTTGTATCAACACTGATAGTTGCATTTGTTAATGAAACTGCTTTTCCGTTTGGATCAACGATGGAATAAGAAGCCTTATTTGTTGAATCCCCTACAGTATTTCCATCTTTGTTTTGCATTACTTTATCAAATGTAACAACAAATTTATTATCAGCTGTTGATTTAACAGTAGCAGTAGCTGCTGTTTCTTCTGGAACATCAACAGTTTTTGTTGTATCCGCTACAGTATATCCGTAAGCATCAACAACACCCTTAAGTGTAAATTCTGTTGTTCCTGCCTTCATAATATTCGCACCAGTGAAAGTATATACAATAGTTTTATTATCTGCTTGTAACTCAGCACTTGTAGATGTACCCTGTCCTGCAGCTGTCTTCCAAGATAATGTTCCACCTGCTGTTACAGCGCTATCAAATGTTACAGCAACTTTTTCACGACTCTTAGCTACTACAGATGTAACTTTTGCTACTGTAACAGAAGAATCAATTGAAACAGTCTTTGTAACTTCTGATACTGCATAAGAAGCATAATCTGTAAATTTATTAGCTAAAACAGAAACTTTATATGTATCTACTGGCAAAGCTCTTTTAAATGTTAATGTAACAGTTCTTCCATTAGCAGACAACTTAGCACTATCAATATCGCTAGTAACCGCCTGTGATGCAGAAGTTGCAACTTTAAAATAAGCATTAAGCGCACCTGTAATCATATTATCTGTATCTAAGTCACCAGCAGTTGCTAATTTAACAGCTTCTGAAAATTCGATTTCAACTACTTTATTACCAACGGCTTTAACAGAGGCAACCTGAGGAACATTAACATCTTCACTTGCCACCTTGTTATCTGTGTAATCTGCAAACATACCAATTGCCTTAGCAACCTTTACAGTATTTGCAGTCTTACCATTATCTAATGTAGAGTCTAATAAAAGAATTACAGACTTAGCATCATCAGCTACAGTTATAGTTTTAACTGTTGTAGATGTTGTAGCACCTTCTTTAGTAACAGTATAGTTTGTAGCTGTTTTAGCAGCTTTTTCCTGAGTCGCTGTTAATGCTTTGGTAAATGTTACTTGAATTTCAGCTCTGTTTAATGCCTTAACAGAAGCAACCTCTAACATTTTCTCTAAGTTGATTTCAACAACCTTAGCTTCTTTATCTTCTAATTTAACTTCTTTTGTCTGAGCAATGTATCCGTCTTTTGTTACAGATACTGTATATGTTCCAGCTGGTAATCTCTTAGCTGTATCAACAGCTGCACCACTAGCATTTGTTACAATAATTGTTGCACCACTAACAGCAGCACCTGTTACTGTAATTGTTCCACCTGTTACTACTTCAGGAGTTGCTGTTGTATCAGGAGTAATTGTTGCTCCGCCTGTTGCTACTGGAGTTGCTGTTACATCAGGATTTGTTGTTGCTCCGCCTGTTGCTACTGGAGTTGCTGTTACGTCAGGATTTGTTGTTGCTCCGCCTGTTGCTACTGGAGTTGCTGTTACGTCAGGAGTTGTTGTTGCCCCACCTGTAACCACTGGTGTTTCTGTAACTACTGGAGTTGCTGTTGTTACAGGTGTAGCATTCTTTACAGTAACCTTTACGGTTGCTTTCTTTCCTGTAATTTTAGAAGTAGCTGTAAT
>ERZ825896.3514-NODE-3514-length-13143-cov-3.490144_pt1 | contig 13143 bp, 12 predicted proteins | sample MGYA00519858_ERZ825896 | MGnify/ENA primary metagenome ERZ825896 (study PRJEB31778, sample SAMEA3449214) | human gut metagenome | biome: human gut; feature: human-associated habitat; material: faeces | place: United Kingdom | collected 2010/2012 ... | reverse complement strand
TGGCATCCACTTGGTCTTGCGTAAGAGAGTAGGGAAGTGAAGCCTTTATTTTCTCATACCAACCATGCGTCCGTATTGAGAACTGGCTGCCCTTGGATATCTTTCTCGCGGCCCATTCATTCGCCATTGCAAAGTAGACGAGGTCTTCCTGCAGCAGTCGGGCTTGTCCCTCTTTAATATCCTGTTCAGAAGTAGGGAAGTGCAGCATTTTGAGGGAAGTCCAGAAGCTCTGTAATCCCTTTTTATCAAGGTAATCAATAGGAAGCGTTTCAATCATCCCGATAGTTCGGTCAGACGCTTCTTGAATTTTTTCTCTCAGGTAGGCATCGCTCATCCCGCCGATTTGCGCGTAGATGGGGCGTATGCCCGGTGCTTGTCCGTACGACGGCTCGAATATCTCAGGGGCTGTCATGGTGAAGTTATTATATTTAGTATTGTATCCGACCTTGCCGGCTACATATACAGTTTCTCCAACACAACTGGACACCTTCCGGAACAGGTAGTTCTGTCGGAACCACGTGATGACCAGCTTTTGACCACTTTGCGGCATCGTGCAGTAGGCGATGAGCATGGGCGTTTTGGAAGAAGTCTGAACGTATGAGCCCTTGTAGCGGAGTTCCTGTCCGAAGGACTTCACCTCGTCCACCGTGACAAGACAGGCCTGCTCAGCGCCATCTATTAAATAAGGAGCAAGCTGTCTGTAGTCCTTGTAGCTTTTCGGTATATACCGCAGCAGGTCTTCGGCAGAACAGATGCCCTTTTTCTCAAATTGCTTTGCTTTCTGTGGCGTGATGCCCAGTGTTGATAGTTTGATAGTAATAATCATCACCTCCGTGGGTGAACACTTGTGTTTAGTTGGAATAGTCCAGAATATCCCGACCGAGAAAAATCTACAATAAAGCCGCCCTCTTTTATTTGGATGTCTAAAAGGAGCGGGAATTCATTTGTTCTGACCAACATACACAGACTCCACGTGGAGAAAACGTTTTTCTGCGGTGGGAATACGTGGGATTTTCCCCCCACTTCGTGCCTTCATGCACCATTATAAACACAGATATAAAATTTTGTCAAGTCTAAACCGCTGCAAAATAGAAAAAATTTTCATGGAAATCGCATAAATTATCCAAACATTTTGTCAAGTCTCAAACCCCGCACCACAACTGTGCCTTTGTCAGAAATGGCTATTTAAGGCGATTATCCTGTCAGTTAGAATTTTTGTCTTTATAATTCGACTTGACATTTTTCTACACTCGTGTTAGTATAAGACCGTGGACAGGGCAAGGAAATCGAAGCCGTAAAAGCTCGTTTTTAGTTGACAATTTTCCCTTTCGGGGAAGTGTAAACGTCAAGATTCCTGAACCCTCTCCGGTTTTCTTCTTTCTTTTATTAAACTCGTAAGCGCAACATAAAACCAGCCTCCTGAGGGAAGTGCGCGGAGGCTGCTTTGATACCGTGCCGGCTCCGGTAGGGGAGCTTTGAATGGTTCGAATCCGTTCGGCACGCCACCTGTTTTCACCGCTGTTGTCTTCACCTTCATCTTTTCCAACGTGCAGCGGACATGGAAACCTCTTTCTTCATCATGTAGTGCTGTTTGACCCCACGGTGCTGCAACACGGAGGGGCTGCGGCCATCTTAGCAGCTCCTCCGTCACCCCAAACGGCGACAAGTAGCACAATAGATGGTAGTGCATCCCGCCTAAGAGAGCTCCTTGAGGGCCGTGGGATTGTGCCGGTTCGAGTCCGGTCGTCGCCCTTACCATCCTCAACCGAGGATGTGCCTTAACGGGGAGAATTTGGGCTTGGGCGACGTTGGTAAGGCCGCCGCCCAGCCTTAATTCTTCAAACCACATGATGGCGTAGCATAATGGTAATGCCGTGCCTCTCTCACAGACAACGTTATGCTGGTTCGACCCCAGCCGCCATTGCCAACCGGCGTTCCACCCACCCCGCCGGTATTCATCTCTCTTCGTTTCTCTTTCGAGAGAAGGCGGTGGCCTCCTGTACGGAGGCCCCGCCAACTACCAAAACTTGCTGGTGTAGCTCAGTAGGCAGAGCGGCGCACTCGTAACGCGCAGGTCGTGGGTTCGACCCCCACCGTCAGCTCCAATCCACACTTTTTCTCTTTCTTTTCACTTTTATCCCCCCTGTATGAAGCCCTCACAGACAAAACAGTTGAAAATTAAATTTCAGCCGCACTGCCTGTGGGGGCTTCAACCCATCTATCACCCTATGCTGCTGTAGCTCAGTAGGTAGAGCGGCGGATTTGTAACCCGCAGGTCTGGAGTTCGAGTCTCCCCAGCAGCTCCACTTTCAATTTAACTCCACGGAGTCCATTTTATCATATATGCGGATGTCGTCTAATTGGTGAGGCACCGGCCCTCCAAGCCGGTCATTGCGGGTTCGAGTCCCGTCATCCGCTCCAAGGACGCCGTCGAGTGGCGTCCTTTCTTTATACCTGCTCACTGTCCGTTCATTGATTCGTTGCGGAAATCGGCGTCTCATGGACATCCTGTTCGCCGCAAGGCCTCGCTCTTTCGCTTGAGGCTACTGCGCCGAACCGCCTCGGACAGTATCGGCGAAATGCGAAAGTCTCCTGAAGCGTGAGAAGCGAACCGCCTGCGCCTATATGTAGGCGGTGGCGTGATAAGGGAGATGCTCCGCATTGTTTCAGCCGCCGTGAGCGGGCATCAATGACAGGCAGAGGCTCCCGCCTACCGTGGTGCTAATTCACAGGCTGCTGTGATTGCCACGCTAAGATTCCAGAGGATTTAAGATTCCCAGAGTTACGGTTCACTTTGAGCTGTGCTTATGGTATCTCTCGTACTTTGGAATCCCACTCCGTGAGGGGTGGGAGGAGTCAACTATGGGCACCTGCATTGCCCATGGGTACTGGGAAGCTGGGCAAATCTTAGGCACAGAAGCTCGCAGTTAAAGCCGACCCGCCGGACGCGGTGCGTCAGCTTTCAAATTGGGCTTTGTGGGGTCCAGTGTTCTTGCGGTTGGGTTGCCGCAGGGTCGGCAAAGACACTATCAGATACGGCAAGGCGAGCCGGAATTTACGCCTGTGGAGACGTACTCCGTCGCTGAAACAGGAACTTGGGGATACGCCAAAAAAATGAAAGGATATAAGAGTCATGGCAACGACATTTCAGGCTTTTAAGTATCGCATCTATCCTACGGATGAACAAACCGAGGTCATCGAGCGCACCTTCAAGTGCTGCCGCTTCGTGTGGAATCATTTTCTGGAGCGCACCAGTAAAATCTACGACCGCCGGCAGGAGAGTATGTCAAAGTTCGACTGCATGAAGGTCCTGACCGAGATGCGTGAGCGCTGGACGTGGCTGGACGATTGCGGGTGTTCCGCAGAGCGATATGCTATCGTGAATCTGTTCGAGGCGCGTAAGGCGTTCTTCCGCCGTATAAAGGCAGGGGAGAAGCCCGGTTATCCCAAGTTTAAGAGTGCCCGTTGCCCGTCCCAGAGCTTTACTACTGCCGGAACCATCTATGTGACGGACGAGTGCATCCAAATCCCTTTCGGCAGTCAGTATCAGAAAATCAATAAGGTCAAGCGCGGCAGTGGCCGCCCCGCTGTGGGTATCCCCCGTGAGGTTACGATATCCCGTTCCTCTACCGGTAAATACTGGGCATCCGTCTGTTGCATGGTGGAGCGCGAGGAACTGCCTGTCGCCGAGGGCGAAGTCGGTATCAGCCTCGGTCTGAAGGAGCTGGCTATCGACAGCAACGGCGTACACTATGAGAACCCGAAGCATCTGAGCAAGTCCGCAAAGCGTCTGGCTCGTGAGCAGCGTCGTCTGTCCCGCAAGCAGAAGGGTTCTGCCAACTATGAGAAGAACCGTAAGCTGGTGGCTGAAATCCACGAGCATATCGCCAACCAGCGGCGTGACTACCGGCATAAAATCAGCCGCGAACTCGTCAACAATAACCAGCTCATCGCCGTCGAGAAAGTGGCTGTCAAGTCTCTGGTCGAGGGCAACGAGCAGGCCAAGAGCATCCTCGATGCCGGCTGGTCTGAGCTGACCAGCATGATTAAGTATAAGGCTGAGTGGGCTGGCCGCACACTGGTGGATGTAGATACCGCCACCGTAGCGCCGGAAGCCAAGCATGACGAGGCGTTGGCACAGGTCGTGTTGTCCGAAGGGCAGCGCATGGCAGTCGAACAGAAGCCCGCCTAAAGCTCTTATGCCCCCAAGCGAATAAAGTGTGCAATGATTGCACACTTTTCCGAGGAAATAATACAAGTACGGACGGTATAACCGGAATTTACGCCTGTGGAGATGGATGTCCGTCGGTGAAGCAGGAATACTCTGTTGGCTGGTCAATCACGTGAGAGGTGATACTGGCACCTTGGGGAACTGAATATGCCTGTGGCGGGTGTATGAAACCTTGAAACAACAGGGGTGTATACCCGGATGGGCTGCCGCACATTCACATGGTGCGGCATATAAGACCCTGAAACAACAGGGTTGTATACCAATGGCTCGTTCGAAATTTGGCATATACGTTCCTAAAATAACAGGGTTGTATACCGTTTGAAAATGAGTCTACATAACTATTGAAATTAAAAAGAAAGGATATATACAAACATGGAACCTTCTATCAACAGAACCCTTACAGTCAGCGTCGTCAGCTATGGCGTCGTATCCGTCGTCAACGGAGTCATCAATGTTGACAATCAGGCTCCCATCGAGTTTCCCGCCGTGCTGGACGAGGCATCCGCTGCCAAGCTGCTGAAAAGCAGATACGGCGGCAAGCTGTTCCCCGTGGATGCGAATATCGTCGTGTCTTCCATCCGGCACGAGAAGTGGAAGTTCTCTATGGACCTGAGCCAGTTCGTCGCTACCGCTGCCCGCAGCCGTGTGGACGGGACCGCATCCGAGGCCGATGATGCTCCCGCAGAGGACGTCCCCGCCGCCGAGCCTGCTGTTCCTGTGTCTGAGACGACACCCGCTGCTTCTCCTGCTATTCCCATGCCTCTGGTCTCTGAACCTGAGGAGGATTTTGCGCCTGTAGCTTCCGAAGCGTCTGCTCCCGCCGGTGGTTTCGCTCCTGAGACTCCCGCTCCTGCGCCTGCTGCTCCCGCCAAGGAAGTTCCCTATGGTGGCAACTTCAATTTCCCCTCTGACTTCGGTGGCGACTTCGGTTCCGGCTTCTTCGGCGGTTAAAAACCGATGGATGTCGTGAACGTTGGCCGTGGATGCCTCGATTGTATCAACAAGGAAACTCCGACAACCAAAGAACCCTGTAAGAGTTGTTCCCGCTGGAATCGGTGGGAACCTAACGAAAAGTGTAAGGAAAAGATGGAGGTACAGACCGCCCGTGAAAGGAAAAAAAAGAAATGAGTAATACACCCGAAAAGCCCGTCGTTGTATTCATCAGCAACGACCACGATACTGTTATTGGCGTTATGGTCATTAAGAATGATGACGAGCATCTGCAGAACAATCTCGAAATTATCGAGAAAAACTGGGTAGCTGCCCGTAACGAGCTGCTTCAGCGGTCCCGCGAGGACGAGAACATCGAAGCAGACGAGGACGAGCTGCATATCGCTTTCATTGCACATGAGTTGGGAATGTTTGATGAGCCCTACGAAACCATCGACATTTCCGGCGTCTATTCTGTCGCCAACGGGAATGTGGACCGCATCTGAGTTGGTCTTGGCGGCAAACACACAGCGGCGCAGGCCCTACTCCGGCGCCTGCGCCGCTTTTCGCTGAAAACAAAAAAGTACGGACGGTATAGCCGGAATTAACGCCTGTGGAGATGCTTGGTCGTCGCGGAAGCAGGAATACTCTGTTGGCTGGTCAATCACGTGAGAGGTGATACCAGCACCTTAGGGAACTGAATATGCCTACGTCGGGCGTATAAGGCCCTGAGAGAACAGGGTTGTATGCCATACGGGTCGGCTCGCTCGGAATATACGCCGATGTAATATAGTATAGGCCCCTGAAATAACAGGGTTACATACCTTTATGTCGTGTCGCAGGTAGGACTGTTGTGGGGTATATAGAACTCTGAAATAACAGGGGTGTGTACCCGCAAAAGCAATAAAGGTAGATAACCGATTGGCGTATAATACCCCGAAATAGCGGGGTTGTATACCACAGTACGGATGCTGTTGATTTGGACTTTTATGTTGAAAGGAGGTCTCCGGATGGCCTCAAAAAAAATATATAGTTCCCCTGAACTCTATGAGGACAAGCTGGTGCGCGTAATGGCGCGGCTCGGTATCGAAGAAGGCGACTACAACTACGATTGGAGTCGTCAGGAATGTTGGGTTGAGTTCAGGTACAAGGGTGAGCTCTACCGCTTCTCCCATAGCGTGAAGAATGCCCAAGAGCATGGCATCTCCCTACAGTACGGCTCCGATGCCTTCGCACAGGTCGTGCTCTCCTTGGAAGACCTCGCCCGTATGGTCGAACGTGGCATCTACGACCTATCCACATGGGTGGCCGGCATGAAAGCCCTGCCGGAGCGCTCTAAGTCTTTGGATGCCTGTTTCATCGCTCTCGGTTTCGTAGAGCCGCCCACGTCCAAAGAAGAAATCACGCTCCACTACCGCCGGTTGGCGAAGGTGTATCACCCCGATGCCGGCGGTGATAGCTCCTCATTTGATGCGCTGTCTAACAATTACGCAAAATGCATGGAGATTTTCGAGGAGGCTGCCGAAAAATAATGTTTATTTCTCAGAAAGAGTTCAACGCAATGATGAAGAAAAACCCCCGTCTCAGTGTTCACGGTACAAACAACAACACCCGCGAACATCGCTCCAAGGCGAATAAGGCGGCAAAATATAGAAACGTAAAGGTCTACGAGTATGCCGACGGGCTGGCCTTTTTCGGTAAGCCCCGCAATAACGATGAAATCCCTACCGCTGTCTATGACAGCAAGAAGGAGTACCACCGCTGGAAAGAACTTCAGATTCTGGAGCGCGGCGGCCATATTCACGACCTACGCCGGCAGGTGCCTTTGACCATCATCACCGAGTTTGAGTATCGTGGCCAGAAGGTCTCCGGCATTACTTATAAGGCCGATGCGGTCTATGTGCGTGATGGTAAGCGTGTAGTGGAGGATGTAAAGCCCTTCGATACTGCAACGCAGAAGTATCGAACCACCAAGGATTTCAACCTCAAGTGGAAGCTGCTGAAGGCTGAATATCCTACTTGGTCTTTTGAAATCTATTGATAAAAACGAGTACGGGCGGTATAACCGGAATTTACGCCTGTGGAGATGCATGGTCGTCGGTGAAGCAGGAATACTCTGTAAGCTGGTTTTCATGTGAGAGATGATACCAGCCCTTTGAGGAACTGAATATGCCTGTGTTGGGTGTATAAGGCCCTGAAAAAACAGGGTTGTTTACCAATATGTATCTGGACTATGCGGAACTGCAGGGTATATACCACCCAGAACAAAACAGGGTTGTATACCAATTACGCTTTGCCATTAGGGGTTTGACAGAAACTTCTCCACCGCAAGCCCACTCCGTAAGGGGTGGGAGGAGTCAAAGAGCGGCTCCGTAAATTTGTTCGTTCCAAGAACTTGACAAAATATCATACTGTGGTAGTATAGAATTATAAGGAAGGACAGTCTAACACAGACTGTCCTTCCGCTTTTTTATGCTCAGAAAGGGGATGACAATTTTTGGAAAACACAAGCAAAAAGCACGTAAAATGGGGGATTTTTAAGACTGCGCTTTTCACATTTCTGTTCGTTACAGTATCCGTTTTCTATTTGCTCTCCAGCAACGTGACACTCGCACAGGCCGAAGAACGCTCGAACCACGAATCACCTCCTGCAGCAGAGGTTGCCGCCCAGATGGACGACACCAAGCTGTCAGAAGAAACGCAGCAAGATGTTTTGGTGCTGAAGGAAGGAATCCTCGACCCGCTTTTCGACATCACGGAAGCAGAGAACTCCGAGGATGACCCCAGCGAAGTAGAAGCGGTTCGGGAGGTCATTCCGACTACCTGTTCCTACTGTGGTTCAGAAAACCATAAGGAGTCGCTCTGTGCAAAACGCTCTATTGACAATGGTGCCTATGGGCGCTGGGTGATTCCCTCTGTTGGCTGTAATGTAGCGGTCTACTCGTGTAACTGGGATGCAGACCAATCCTATGTTCAGGAGCTTACTGACCGTTCCGACAGCGCAGCTTTCTTGACCTGCGGCGGTGTAGGCGTTCTTGCGGACCACAACAACCAAGGTTTTTGGGGACTTTCCAATGCTTCTGTTGGCACGAAAGCCTACATGGATTTTGGTGATGGCGCAACTTACTACGAGTGCTATCAGGTTGAATACGGTCACAATACCGGCGAAAAGATGCTCGATGGAAATGGAAACATAATGAGCTACAGCAACTATTCTTCCGGCACTGTGATTTGCTACACCTGCCTTGACCACTGGACAAACATTTACATCACTTACTGGACTCCGGCTTAAATGCTCCAACTTAAAAGAAAGGACAAGACTTATGAAAACGAAATTCAAAATTCCTCGGTGGGCATTCTTCACCGTTATTATTCTTGCCTTTATTGGCGGACTCTTCGCTGTCTCTATGCTGCCTGTTTTCGCATCTCGTGAAAGCTCTCCGCCTTTGGCCGTAGCAGAAGCTGCACAAAGCGAGGATAAGGATATTGTTCCTGATGATACACAGCCTCCCGAAGCGGACAAAACGACCGATGAGCAGGGAAGTGCTGAAGCTCCCGTAGAGGATGAGTCTCAGACAGATGACACCGCCGCCGATGAAACTCCCGCCGAAGAAGAACCTGCACAGGAGGAAGCCCCGACCACCTGTTCCTACTGCGGCAGCGCGGAACACACCAGAGACTACTGTGCCGTTCGCGCAGTAGACAACGGTGCTGTTGGCCGGCTGAAAATTCCTTCTGTTGGTGTCGATGTAGCCGTCTACGATGTCACTTGGTACGCGCTACAGCACACCACCAAGAGTGACAACTACACGCAGGCCGTTACGGATGCATGGGACAGCGCAGCACAAATCGTCTACCTTGGTCAGACCGTCATCGGCGACCATAATAATCAGGGTTTCTCTGCCATCAACAACTGTTCTGAGGGGACTTATGCCTATATCGACATGGGTGATTCTACTCTGACCTACGTTTGCACCGGCATCCAGCATGGCCGTAACCCCGGTGGTTATCTTACCGGTGCCGATGGCGACAGCGTCTTTACATCCTACTTCAATCCCAACGGTCTGACACTATATACCTGTCTCGACCACAACTTCAATGTTGCCATCGTGACATTCCAGCCGGCTTAAAAACTGGTTAAAAGGGGGAGGTCACGATGAAAAACAAAATCAAGCATTTTACCCATATCATTACATTTTTGGTGGCAAGTACATTAACATTACAGCTCGCTTGTGCAACCGAAACGAGACCTGTAAATCTTCCAGCAGAAGAACCACCCTCAGCCGTGGCTGTCGTAGAGGATGAAGCGACGCTGCCGGTCGATGAGCCCTTGGACGAAGACCCCGTGCCCGACGCAGAACCGGAACCCGAAGAGGTCCCGCCGGAGGAGGTCGTTGAAGCACCCCCTGAGCCCGTGCCTGAACCGGAGCCGCCAGCAGCGTGCAGCTATTGCGGCAGTACCGAACACACGCAAAGCAAATGTGCTTTACATAGCGTGGAACAGCGCGGTGCAGTAGGGAGGTGGGTAATCCCATCTGTAGGAGTGGATGTAGCCTGTTTCTCTTATGTTCTTGGCGTTGACGACGGAGACTATGGACAGGCTATTGGCGACGCCCCGGACAGTGCGGCATACAGCGCATACGGAAGCCAGTACCTTATTGCGGACCACAACTATCAAGGCTTCTCAGCTATTGAATACTGCTCTGTAGGTACAAAAGCCTATATGAATGTCGGAACCAGTCGAACAGAATATGTTTGTACCGGCATTGAGTATGGGCACAATACAAGCACAACCATCACCGATGATAAATATAACGATATTGCTTACGGCAACAGTGGAGGAGTAACGCTTTACACCTGTCGAAATGGCTGGCAAAACATCGTTATCGTTTACTTCACTCCGGCTTAACTGTCGGTTTCCCACAACGCCGAGAGGAGGCATATAAAATGGCACGTCCCGTAAAGAATAAGGCCCCCAAACTGAAAGCAATTTACTATCGGAACGGGGTGCGTGAAGAAGATGATGTTTCTTATGATGGAATGGAGATAACCAGCCCGACACTGGCAACGCTCATTATTGAAGTCAGGAGACGTCTTGAAAAGCAAAACACCACCCCTCAGGAAGTTGTTTCCTGAGGGGCCCTTTTTCGGGATAGAGACTTGTCATTTTTTTATGTTTACCTTATAATAGATGCGAGCGTCTGTGCAGAGGACGTACCATAAAGAAAGGAGAAATATGGCTACTGAAAGAAAGAAGAAAACAACAGAAGAAATAGTAAAGAGAAACACAACAAAGAAAGCGAGTAACACAACACGAAACACACAACCCAAGAAGAATAGCAAGAAGAAAACCAACAATTTACCCTTAGCACTTCCTGATTTTCAGACTTTTCTTGAGAGTGATAAGCCTCTTGATGAGTTCTTAAAAATCACAGCCTGTTATGTCCGAGTCTCGACGGATGCACAGGCGGAGCAAGGATATTCAATTCCTGACCAGACCGCAAAGCTACAGGCGTTTTGTACCGTGAAGGGCTGGGAGAACGTGAAGTTCTACACTGACCCAGGCTTCAGCGGCAGCAACCTCAACAGGCCGGCAATGCAGGAGTTGATAGCTGATGCTATGGCAGGGCGCCTGAAGGCAGTCATCGTATTTAAGCTGGACCGATTATCACGAAGTCAGAAGGATACTCTCTACCTGATTGAAGATGTGTTCCTTCCAAATGAGGTGGATTTCGTCAGTATCTCTGAATCCCTCGATACAAGTACCCCCTTTGGCCGAGCTATGATAGGTATTTTGAGCGTTTTCGCGCAGTTGGAGCGTGAGAACATCTACTTACGTACACGTATTGGCATGAAGGGACGAATAAGTTCCGGATTTTGGAGAGGTGGCGGCAATATTCCGTTTGGCTACGATTACGACAAAGACAAGAAAACGCTTGTCCCTAACGCCGACGCGCCTAAAGTGCAGCAGATATTCGACCTATATATCAAAGGCTATAGTTGCCAGAAGATTGCAGATATGTTAGGTCTCTGCAATGATATGATGGTACGGAATATTCTGAAACGACGTACTTACTGTGGGTATGTCAACTACAAGGAAGAAGAATATCCGGGCGTCCATGAGCCATTGATTTCCGAGGAAACCTTCGATATTGCTGCGGCTGAGTATGACCGCAGAAGTCGCGCAGGTCTTAATGCGTGTGGAACAAACACGTATTATCTTCTGGCAGGACTTGTCTATTGCGGCGACTGCGAAGCTCGGATGCGTTATATGAAGTGGGGTAAATACTTCAAAATCATATGCTATTCTCATACCAGCAAAGCCTCGATGGTTAAAAACCCTGATTGTCCCAACATGGGCTTCCTTGCTTCCGACATAGAAGAGCTTGTTATCAATAAGCTCTTTGGAATTGGTTCCGGCGTCCCTCTCGAAGAATTTGAGGTAAAGTGGCGTTCACCCAATACTCGTGAGATTATTGAGAAGCGCATCTCAGATGCGACTACAAAACTCAAGCGGCTGTACGGGCTTTATTCTGAGTCCGGTGACAGCGTCATCCACGAACGCATCTTTGCCGTCCGTAACCAAATTCGCACGTTACAGCAAGAACTCGACAACGAGGACAAGCATAGCATTAGGGACAGCCATGTGAGCTATGTTCGAGACCGTATTAAAAACGTGGGTGACATCTGGCCGCATTTAACACCTATGGAACGGCAGACTCTCATTCGTGATTGTGTTGATAAGATTATTATTCATCACGATGGAAGCGTCGAAATTTTCTTTTCTTTCTCTACTTTCGCTGAGGATAAGCAGTGTATCGAAGACGAAAATTGACATTAGGGGTGCCGTTAAGATTTTAATTTCTTGCAACAAACGCGCCTCACAAGAGGCGCGTTTTATGTGTTTCGACAAATTTTCAAAACTTTTGAGAAATATTTTTTTCTCCGTCCATATATCATCGGGACGCCGTAGGTGGAAAAACGCACCGGCTGGCGGATATCGAAGTTATCGATTGCCTTGATAAGTCCGATGCAGCCCACCTGAAACAGATCGTCCACATTTTCTCCCCGCCCCAGAAATCGCTGGATCACCGACAGCACCAGCCGCAGATTTCCGCAGATCAACTGCTCCCGTGCACTTTTGTCTCCCTCGCGGCAGCGCCGTAGCAGCGCCATCATTTCGTCATTTTTCAGCACCTTCAGATCTGCCGTGTTGATGCCGCAGATCTCCACCTTTCCCCGCATGAGCGCGCCTCCGTCTGTTCGTTTGCTTCCAGTATTTCCGGGGGAGATGGCTGTTATTCTCCGACGCGAAAAGAGTGTGGAATCGACGGAATAGGACAGCCCGGCCAGCGCATATAGTGCCCTTGAGGTGGGAAATATGCTTGTGAGATTTTGCCAGCTGCGGCGTAAGGAGGTCATCAATCTTTGCGACGGCTGTCGCCTTGGCTACGTGGGGGATCTGGAGATATGCCTTCCGGAGGGAACGGTGAAGGCCATCATCGTATTTGGTCCCTGCCGGTTTTTCGGATTGTTCGGCAGGGGAGAGGATTACTACATCCCGTGGGACTGTGTGCAGAAGTTCGGGGACGATATCGTGCTGATCGACAAGCCCTTCCAGCGGCGGGACGGCCCGCCCAACCAGAAAAAGCGGCGAAAATTCTGAAATATGCCTCGCCGCAGGGAAAAATAGTAGAAAAAATGAGAAAAAATACCTTGCAATCGTGATACGAGTGTGGTATCATATATCGGTCGGAATCCGCACAGTTTTTGATCGCCGGCCGGTGCTCTTTACGGAGGGTTAGCCGGTGAGATGACGGAGCTGGAGGTACAAAACTAAACATTAAAGGAGAAACACAAAATGGCAAACGTCGTATCCATGAAGTCCCTGCTGGAAGCAGGCGTCCACTTCGGTCATCAGACCCGTCGCTGGAACCCCAAGATGGCTCCCTATATCTACACGGAGCGCAACGGCATCTATA
>ERZ825896.3513-NODE-3513-length-13148-cov-2.635836_pt1 | contig 13148 bp, 13 predicted proteins | sample MGYA00519858_ERZ825896 | MGnify/ENA primary metagenome ERZ825896 (study PRJEB31778, sample SAMEA3449214) | human gut metagenome | biome: human gut; feature: human-associated habitat; material: faeces | place: United Kingdom | collected 2010/2012 ... | reverse complement strand
CGCGCTGCCGCTGGCTATCGCGTTCGGCATCGCCTCGGGCGTATCGCCCGAGAAGGGCATCGTCACGGCCATCCTCGCCGGACTGGTCGTCTCGCTGCTGGGAGGAAGCCGCGTACAGATCGGAGGGCCTACGGGCGCATTCATCGTCATCATATACGGCATCATCCAGCAATACGGCGAGGCGGGCCTGATCGTCGCCACGCTGATGGCCGGCGTGCTGCTCGTACTGATGGGCGTCTTCCGGCTCGGAGCCGTCATCAAGTTCATCCCCTACCCCGTCGTCGTCGGCTTCACGAGCGGCATCGCCGTGACGATCTTCACGACGCAGATTGCCGACGTGTTCGGTCTGGACTTCGGAGGCGAGAAGGTTCCGGGCGACTTTGTCGGCAAGTGGCTGCTCTATTTCCGCCACTTCGGCACGGTCGACTGGGGGAACGCCGCCGTCAGCGTGCTGAGCGTGCTGATTATCGCGTTGAGTCCGAAATTCTCGAAGAAAATACCGGGATCGCTGATCGCCATCGTCGTCGTGACCGTCGGCGTCTACTTTCTGAAGCGGTACGGCGGTATCGAAGGCATCGACACGATCGGCGACCGCTTCACGATCCGACCGAGCCTGCCGGGCGCCGCCGTGCCCGAACTGAACTGGGAAGCGATCAAGAACCTGTTTCCGGTAGCCGTGACGATCGCCGTGCTGGGCGCCATCGAGTCGTTGCTGTCGGCCACCGTAGCCGACGGCGTAACAGGCGACCGCCACGACTCGAATACCGAACTGATCGCGCAGGGAGCGGCCAATCTGGTGACGCCGCTGTTCGGCGGTATTCCCGCAACGGGAGCGATCGCCCGCACGATGACCAACATCAACAACGGGGGACGGACACCGGTAGCCGGAATCGTCCACGCGGTCGTGCTGCTGCTGATCCTGCTGTTCCTGATGCCGTTGGCGCAGTACATCCCGATGGCCTGTCTGGCCGGCGTACTGATCGTCGTGTCGTACAACATGAGCGGCTGGCGGACGTTCCGGGCGCTGCTCAGCAATCCGCGCGCGGACGTGACGGTACTTCTGCTCACTTTCTCGCTGACCGTGCTGTTCGACCTGACCGTCGCTATCGAAGTCGGTCTGCTGATCGCCTGCGTGCTGTTTATGAAGCGCGTAATGGAAACGACCGAAATCTCCGTAATCCGCGACGAGATCGACCCGGGCTCCGGCCTGGACGTCGCCGTACACGAGGAACACCTGACCGTCCCCCGGGGCGTCGAGGTATACGAGATCAACGGCCCGTACTTCTTCGGCATCGCAACGAAGTTCGAGGAGCTGATGGCCCAACTCGGCGACCGGCCCAAGGTGCGCGTGATCCGGATGCGGAAGGTTCCGTTCATCGACTCGACGGGTATCCACAACCTGACGAACCTGTGCGTGATGTCGCGCCGCGAGAAGATCGAGGTCGTACTGTCGGGCGTCAACGACACGGTACACGCCGCCTTGCAGCGCTCGGGCTTCTACGAACTGCTGGGCCCCGACAACATCTGCCCGAACATCAATGCGGCGCTGGAAAGAGCCCGACGGATTCTCGGGGAATAAAGGCTCCGGCATGGACACAGGCAGAAAAACGGACAGGTCGGGGCGACCTGTCCGTTTTTCCGAATAACTTTTTCCGCCGCTTTCCCGAATCCGACTCTCCGGAATTCCGTACGGCAGAACCGCTCTCGCAGGTCGGAACGACGCTCAAGAAGCTGATGCCCAAGTACCGTATCAAACGCTACGGCCGCAAAACGCTCGGAGAGATGTACGAGCAGTTCGACCGGTACGAGCTCTCAAGACGGAGAAAAGGAGAGGCGGGGATGGTGAGAAGGAAATAACTGTAATTAATGGCCTTAAGTTACCATTTGCATCTGAATATAGAAAAGCAGGCCTCGTTTGGAGGCCTGCTTAAAAAAGAAGTCACTTTTCCGGATTCAGGGAGATACGAGGGCTACAGAAAATCGAAATATCATGTAGGTCTTGCAGCAATACAGGTCGATCTCTATCGCCCGGACTGAAATCATCGGATATTTTCACCCGTATTCGTCGTCCGATCAAACGCTCTTGCGTCCGGAAACCCGGCAAGGCAGGCAGTCGTCTGTCGAAGTATAAGATTTTGCCCTAACCCGGATGCGAATAATCCGAATCTTAATATCTTTGCGGCCGGATCGGTTTCGGGAACATTTCTCCGTCGTCCGGATGAAAAGGGCATCGGGGGAGCCCCGGAAAGTCCCGTCGCCGCGAAGTTCCGTTCAATGTCTCGAGATCAATCGGATTGCCGCCGGCCCCGAGACAGGGAAGGCTTCGAGAAAAGAGTCCGGCCGGAAAACCTGCCGATTCACCGAAAGGCCGTTCTCGCCCGAAGGCATAGGAGGGGAACGACATGCGACCGTTTTTTAGTTCGATAAAAAACGGGAAGTCCGCGAAAGAAGCAGACCGCGGAGAGGTTCGCCGCCGCACGACGCCGCTTTCCGAGGCATGGCCTTTCGCCGACGGCCGACCGTCACGGACCGACATACGTTTTTGTTCACTCTCAATGGAAACAACGACTATGGAGAAGACGCAACACTCGGAAAAACTTCTGTTACGGAAGCTCGATCTGCTGCTGCGCACGGGTAAATTGCTGATGGAAAGCGCAGCGGACACGAGCCGCATCATGCGCAATATGAAACGCACGGCCGCCTACCTGGGGCTACCGGACGAACATCTGCACATTTATATCAACTACAACATGCTCATGGTCAACCTGAGCGACAGCGAGCACTCGTTCTCCAAGTTCCAGCGCTGCGAGAAACACGGGATCAACATGACAGCCATTTCGGCCGTCAGCAAACTTTCATGGCGGGCGATCCGGGAAGACTATTCGCTGGAAAGATACGAGGAAGAGCTGGAAAACATCCGGAGCAGGAAACGCAATTACGCCTCTTGGCAAGTAGCGGTCGGTGCCGGGTTTGCCTGCGGCGGATTCTGCATCCAGTTCGGTTGCGACTGGCCGGCATTCCTCTATGCTTCCATTGCAGCCATTCTCGGATTCCGCCTGCGGGCCGTACTCAACGAACTGGGTTCCAATCATTATATGAACATCGCCGTCGCCGCATTCGTTTCCACTTTGCTGGCATGGGCTTCCGCCTTTATCTCGACGCTCGATCTGCCCGCCCCTCTTCATACGCTGTTCCACTCCGACACGCCGTGGCATCCGTTGATGGCCTGCGCCCTTTTCATCGTGCCGGGAGTCCCGCTGATCAACTTCGTCAGCGACATGCTCGACAGCTATGTACAGATAGGCATTACGAGAGCCGTCAATACGCTGCTGATCGTCGTCGCCATGGCGTTCGGCATCGCCTTGGCCATCCATGTCTGCGGAATCGACAACTTCGTGAAAGACCTGAGTATGACGCCCCATCACACCTATCTCGAGTTCGCTGTCGCCGCGGCCATATCGGCCGTCGGATTCTCCATGATCTTCAATATTCCGCGCCGCCTGCTCTGGGTCGTAGCCGTCGGAGGCATCATCGCCGTCTGTACCCGGAACTTCGTCAATCTCGGGCCCAGCAATCATAACATCGGTCTGGACTGGGGGCCGGTAATCGGGTCTCTGGTCGGGTCCGCCCTGATCAGCATAATCGTTACGAGGGCCGTTCACTGGTTCCATACTCCCCATCACTGCCTCTCGATTCCGAGCGTCATTCCGATGATTCCGGGCGTGCTGATGTATCGGGCGCTCTTCGCCTTCATCGACATGAGCGGCGTCGTAGGAGAAGTGACCATCGCGATGAACAATGCCATTCAGGCTTCTCTCATTATTCTCTGCATTGCCGTCGGGGTCGCCATTCCGAATATTTTCGCGCGCCGCTGGATCGCTCCGAAACGTCAGAAACAATTGAAGCGACTGATCGAGGAGCGCAGGCAGCGCGGCAAATTCGTCGATCTGACCTATATCGACTGACCTTATCCCGCATTCCCGTTGATCGGCGAGTTTCCGCCCCCATATCGTCCGCCGAACGAGCTCGCGACCGGGACCGGATCCCGCGCCGACCCGGATATGGTCCCCAGACCGTATTTTCGAATACCTCGGCTAAATCGCTTCGTTCCATGAGGCCACGACAAAAAACAAGTTGCGCTGACACGGCACTGTAATCGGATAAAAAACCATCACGTTCGTCTGATATCCTACCGGATTTGCGGTGCCATACAAATCCTGTTCGGAAACGGACTGGTGTGGGACATTATCAAAGATACCGACGAGCAGGCCGACGCCTTGTTGTTACTGAATTATAAGTGATAACGAAATATCCGAGACTGATAAGGGACCGCATCGGAACCACGATCCACGACCGGAAAGCAGGAGTATTACGGAACCGAACAGACTATTGCGAAGATGGCATCTTGTGACAACAACTCACATAAAACCAGCATATTCTAGATAGTCATCTTCTTTTTGATAATCCGCTCTAATTCTTCCTTTGTCAAAAAGTCTTTCTCAACCGGGTCTTCGCGTAGTTTGTAATTCTCGAATGGGTTTCGCTTAATCCATTCATTGACCAACGCGATTCTGACCACCTTTTTTAATGCTTTCAGATGCTTGATGGCCGAGTTGTGGATGCAACCTTTGGTGGTTTGCAAAAACACGTCGAAATCGGTTATAAATTGATAATTGACTTCGGAAATAGCGACATCTTTTCGATGCAGTTGTCGCTGCATAAACTCGGACAAGTGCTTATATGTCGTCTCGTAACGGTCCGCTGTCTTTTGTGAAAACTCTTTGCCGACAAGAGCATTCATTTTTTTATTATGCTCGTCAAACAGTTCGAGCAGCGTTTTCTGGGATGCTCCCATACCCAAAAAACGACGCTTGAGCAGGTCGGCGGTTATCTCTCGGCCGGACAGCTCTATCTCTTGGTGGATATTAAAAATGGTAGCTCGAACACCGGTTAGATAATTGTTTATTTCTTCAACGATGCTACCCTTGCCGTTTACTCGTTCTTTAGCCGAATCCCATTGCTCGGGTTTTACCTTGCGTTTTAACTGAAACTCTGCTCTGACACCATTCAGCGTGATTCGAGCGAGAATAGGCGTTTCTCCTAATTTACCGATTCTTGCTTTCTTAATGTAAAACAAAACCGCGAAAGTTTGTCTTTTCATGTCGCCTGATTTACTGTTTAAAGTTAATAAATCAAAGGCTGTTTAGCAAGACGCAAAACTCTGTTAATCTGTGATATAAACTCTAAATCGGGTACATTTTTTCGGTCACTTGAATTGTACCCGATTTAGCCCCCGTTGCAATACATAAAATTGCATTTTTTCCCTCGGGGAGATCAAATAAGAAACCCGATAAATCGCTGATTTATCGGGTTTTTCACTGATTTACTTTATTCGGTTTGCTCCTCAACTAGGACTTGAACCTAGGACCCCCTGATTAACAGGCTTGCCAAATGTTTTATTTTATTTTTTCGTATAATTGGTTGTTTTATTTAAGTTTCTGTTATTCAGTATTATATGTGTGCACATTGAACAATATTCGATAAGTAAGTTCGTTTATTTTAAGGGCATATACAAGGCACATTTTTGGCACATAAATTTTAAAATTATGCAATGTGCAACTGTTAGACTGGAGCTCGACAGAAGACGGGCGAGTTCCCGCGACAATCGTTTTCCCGTACGATTTATTGTAAGTTATCATGGTCGGTGGAAAAGGTATAGTACCGTATTCCGATTTGATACAAGAGAATGGAATCTTATGTGGGGACCCAAATTGTTGAATAAAGACCTAAAATCGAAAAAGAACGATTTGGAAAAGGAACTAGTTCGGGCCAATGAGGTTCTTGAAACATTGGATAATGAGTTTTCATTTGAGAAATTCGAGCGCCTGTTCTTAGGAAAACTTACTGAGGCAGAGAAACGACAATTAGAGAAAGAAGAGAAACAAGCTAAAGTACAAAAGCAAAAAGAGAATGTCTATTATATTTATCAGGATTATTTAGAAGAATTAGAAAAATCAAAACGGATCGGGACAGCAAATGCTTATCGTAACTCGATGAAATCATTACAGAAGTTTAAACCGAAATTATCTTTTGCTGAAATTACTCCCAAATTATTAGAACGATATGAGGCGGAGATGATTTCACAAGGTATGTCATTAACTACTGTAGGAATTTATCTTCGCGGTTTGAGGACCATTTATAATATCGCAATTATGGACGGTGTCGTATCCAGAGACAATTATCCATTCGGGCCTAAGAAATACCGTAAGTATGAGATTCCGATCGGTCGTAATATTAAAAAGGCTTTGGATATTGAAGATATTCGGAAAATTAAAAACGCCAATTCTCTTCCGACCGAATACCAATTTGCCCGGGATATGTGGATGTTCAGTTTTTATTGCAACGGGATGAATATGGTGGATATATTTTTCCTGAAATTCGAGTCGATCGACGGTCGCTTCCTGAGATTTTACCGCAAGAAAACAGAGCGGACTCGACGAGATGTCCTACCGATAGAAATTTATCTGCTGGATGACGCCCTTGCTATTCTGAACAGATGGAAAGTCAAAGAGACTTCCCCGTCTGATTATGTCTTTGGCCTTACATCGGATAACGATTCTCCGGAAGAACAATTCAGACAGAAAAAGAATTTTATCCGTAGTATCAACCAACACATGAAAACTCTCGGGAAACAATTGGGGATAAAAAGTAAGCTAACAACCTATGTGGCCCGTCATTCTTACGCAACTATGTTGAAGAATCTCGGAGTATCCGTTGAAGAAATATCGGAAAGTTTGGGACATAACAGCATCGAGACAACCCGAAACTATCTGGCATCATTTTCTCAGAACCGCAAAAAAAGCACGGCAGAGAAGTTGCAAAACGCTTTGTAGGTATTTGTTCGACGGCCTTATGCGGCCTCTTCCGGCCAACGCTTTGAACGGAGGACATATACGATTATTTTAGCACAGCAACCGCTAATATATATATTATGAATACAGAGTTGATCGTATGGCTGGATCGGCGATTCGATAAGATCGAGCAAAAACTGTCCGTTCTGACGGAACAGCTATCGTCCTTACAGCCGATTCCTCCGAATCGGTTGGTCGATATAAAAGGAGCAGCGGCTATTACCCGCTTCAAACCGTCTTATATCTACGGACTCGTCCATCAGAAAAAAATACCGCATGTCAAATTCGGGCATTCGGTTCGGTTCGACCCCCGAGAACTCGATGCGTGGATGCGTCAAGGACGTCCGGAAATCGAGAAATTAGGATTAAAAAAATTACAGGAAATGGAACGAACGAAATTCGATGAGTAAAGATTTGATGCTCCGACAACCGCTTATTTTATCATTCATTACAATAAACAGTTTGAATTTTATTTCAAATTTAATCATTGTTGTATCTGAAACAGATCGAGTAATGACGTATATCTGAACCGTAACATACCACAATAAGTAATTCAATGAAAGCAGGCTTGCAGCCTGCTTTCATTTTTTATTAACCTTTTAAAAACAGTGCTTATGAAAGCCAATGCAACTGTTTCTGTACGACGGAATGCCGTACAGAACAAGAAAGCCCGGACAACCGGCAAGGTCCGTACGAGAAAAAATACGGGCTCTCCGCTCCCTCAAGCCTCCGCCGACCTGCCCGAGCAGCAGATCGCGCTGGATTCGATCGTTCCGAACGATTTCAATCCCCGCCGGAATTTTTCCGAACAGAGTCTTCGGGAACTGGCCGACAACATGACCCGGGTCGGGCTGATCCATGCCGTTACGCTCCGTCCCCGCAGCAGCGACGGGCAGGAAGGCTACTCGCTCGTATGCGGCGAGAGGCGTTTTCGCGCGGCCCGACTGGCGGGATGGGAGACCATACGGGCTAAGATCTGCCCGATGAGCGACGCCGAAGCAGAAGACTTCGCCATTGCCGAGAACTTGCAGCGGGAAGACATCACGCCGTTCGAGCAGGGGCAGGCGTTCAAACGCCTGATCGATACGCGCCGTTACGACGTCGGAACGCTGGCCCTGCATTTCGGACGAACGCGCGATTTCGTCCTGAGCCGCATCCGCCTGCTGGATCTGATCCCCGAAGTAATAGAATTGCTGAACAGCGAGGAGATCAATATTTCGCAGGCACTGGAGTTGTGCCGATACGAGAAAGAGATACAGCGGGAAGTCTACGACGGGTACTTCAAAATAGGTCTTAGCTGCCACTGGCGGCATCTCCGGGCCAAAGAGCTCAGAAGCCGTTTGGCCGGCATCTACCTTTCGCAACTGGATTCTTACCGTTTCGACAAAACCGAATGCATGTCCTGTGCGAGCAACAGGGCCAATCAGGTGCTTTTCGCGGATTGCGGCGACTGCAACGTCTGTCAGAACCGGGCGTGCATGAAACGCAAGAATACGGAGTACCTGATCGCCGAAGCGAAGAGACTGCTTTCGGAATGTCCCGGCATACGGATCGGTTATTTCGAGGATTGTTCTCAGGGAGAAGTTCTGCAAGCCCTTCGGAACGAATCCTGCCCGGTCCATGCGCTGGGCTATGCCGGCTACTACGAGGCGCATCCCGAAAAACCGGAGGAACCGCGCAGGGAGAATTTCACCGAAGAGGCGGATTATACGGAAAGCATAAATACTTTCCGCAGCGCATCGGAGGAGTACGAACAGGAGTGCGCCGACATACAAAGACGGGTCGAATCGGGAGAACTGATACGTTATGCCGTGATCGGAGACCGCGGCATCGAATTCTACTACGATGAGCCGATTCCGGTAACGGAAGAGCAGAATGAAAGTAATTCGGCTCGGCAGACCCGTCTGGACGATTCGGCGGTATTCTCTGGAAACACGTTCACGACTGTCTCCGACATCGTATCGTTCGCCGGCGAAAACGTCGATCCGGAAACAGGCGAAATACTTTCTCCCCAATCCGATCCGGAAACGATCGACCGGACCAAGACGCAGGAGGAGATCGAGCGCGAGGAGAAGATAAATACCCTGAAAAAGCGGCACGACAATAATTACCGGCTGTTTTTCGACCATATGGCGACCGACCTGAAAATAGCTTTGCGTAAGACAGACTACCGGGAAGGAGCTTTGACGGAGGAGGAACAGCGGATTTTCTGGTTTTTGCTGCTCCGGACACTCGATCGGAGGCTGTATCCGCAGTTCGGACTGAATGAACATGACTGGCCGATGTCGGAAGAGCGGCAGGTGCGAATATGCAGAAAACTTACCACGGAACAGCAGGTATTGCTTCTGCGGGAGTTCATGCGCGGCGAGCTGATAGAAAACTGTTTCGTACCCGAACTGATCGGCCGGCTGTCCGGCGATTTCGTAGAGATTCATCAGCCGGACGCCTACCGGGAGATCCGTTCACGGCATAAGGACGTTTACGACCGTCGGCTCTCGGGCATACTCCAACGGCTGAAAACATTGGGATGCAAGGACACGGAACTTCCCGTAAACGAAGTGGAACTCGAAACCCTGCATACGTTCGCGTCTGGGACGCTTCAATTACACATGGTACCGGAAGCCGTTCCCTTCGACCCGAACGAACTGCCGCAGGAGCCCCCCTACGAGATTCCGCAGACGGAGGAGCCGGAAGGAGAAGATATACCCGGCGACGATATTCGTCCGGAACCGGCGATTCCCGTAAAGGAACCCTACCTGCCGAAACCGGACGACAACTCGGAGGAAACCAGTCCCTATATCGAGGAATATCCCGAGCTGGAAGAACTTGATCAGAGGAGGGAAGATAACTCCGTATCCGAAATTCAGGCAGCATAAGTATGGAACAAGTCTTTCATATGGGCAGGAAGTGTATACGCGCTCCCTGTCTGTTACGTGACGTGTTATCGGCTTTTCGAAAGAACCGTTTTCCGTCCGAGTAACTCTGCCAACAAAACCATGTCTGCTGCATGATAAATAAACTTATGATCGAAAACACCGCAACGGATATATCGCTTTTTACGTGCTGCTTCCAGTTGTTCGGGTGTAATTTTCAGTATGGAACATACTTCATCGGCCACAAACACAAGATCGATGTTGCGTATCGCACATAAGTGTACAAGGAAAAAATTCATATAGATGAGTTGACGGTTACGTTTGATCAATCTCATCAGTACATTTCGAGAAATCGTTATGTTTTCATCGGTTTTCATTGTTGTCTGTGTTTTAATGTTTATCACTTGTTTTGAGTATTTTCAGCATATTGCTCCGAGAGTTGTCCTTGAGACTTGCGTTCCATTTTATCGATGTACCGTTTGACTTCCGAATAACGATACATTCGTTTAGATCCGAAAGTAAAACCGATCAATTTTTTCTCTTCGCGCAGTCTTCTCACTTGCCTTTCGCTTAAATGAAGCATCTGGCAGGTTTCATAAAAATCGAGAATAGGATCACCCATAATCATGTTGTGCTGTTTTTTCACAGCCAACACATCGATGTGAACAGCATCTAATTTTTCCTTGATCCCGGTAAGAGCAGACAATAACTCGGTCTTTTTTGAAAATTCATCTTCCATAATTCGTCGGATTATCGATCGCATTACAAATATCCGGAATCCGATTTGTTGAATCATGTATTCGAACATGTTCGAATACATGATTTCTCTGATCTTAGGTGGTTTGAAGATCGTCTCTCCGACTATTGAATAATATCATCCCGTTTCTCTGAAATGGGAAGCAATATAAAGACAATATGGTTATACGAATGGACGGACCGGTTTACGATACCGGTCCCGGCTCTCTGTGGGCCTATACGCAAATTTTGAACTGTATGCTTCAGTGCCGGGGCAGCGGGGAACTGTTCCGGCAGCTGGCATGGACCGATATGAATTCTCCGAATCACGAGCTGTCGGGCTATTTCAGTTGGGGCTTCGGTACCTCGACTCCTTTCTGGCTGCGCCAGCGGATCGCATTCCGTTCCGATACGTTTTTCGGTACACGTACATTAACGGTCGTACGTTTTCGTGAAAAAGCGGACAAGTCCGATGCATAAAAACGGGCACGACCTCATTTTGTCACTTGTTATATTAATATTAAAAACTCTGTGCGGGAGGATAAATACTGCAACGACTATGATGAAACTGACGACTAAAAAAATAGAAGAAGGCTTTATGTCTCATCCGTTGAAATCTCAAGACGGGCAGGGATTCGACGCAAAAGTAATAGTCAAATATTTCAACCCCTGCGGATCGGGCACTTGGCTGATTACCGAAGCCGAGAAACAGGAAGACGGGGATTGGCTGTTGTTCGGCTATATCCACATTCACGAATGGGAATGGGGCTACGTTTTGCTGTCCGAACTGCTGAATCTGCGGCTGCCTTTCGGTATGACCATAGAGCGTGATATCTATTCGTCAGCCCGAACCGTCCGCGAACACCTGAAATGTTTCGGAATCACTGACTGACATATATCGAAACAGTAAATACATACCTATAAGATTATCCATAACAAAATACCACCTCTTCATTTCCGATAAAATATTTGCATAAAGGTAACTGATTAGTTACCTTTATGAGGTAAAAACAACGGAAAGTCTGATAAGGAATTTGATACTTTCTTCAGAATACATTGAATTTGAGCAGAGTTCCAACCAGCGAACAAGAGAGAAGTTACGCTATGCGGTAGCTATTTTACAGACGGTAAGCTGATACCGACAAAGTTTGTCAAGAAGTTGACGAACACCGATTTTTATGAATTGAGAATTTCGGTAGATAATGAGATCCGGGTTATCCTGTTCTCGGCAGACAATGAAAATATCAATCTTGCATCGAGTATCATCCTGCTGAACGGCTTTGTAAAGAAAAGCACGAAGGACTATGACAAGGAAATAACAAAGGCTATCAGTATTTTAAGAAAATTGTTATGAGTACGACAAACAACCGATTGACAGCAGAGGAACTGCAAAAACTCCGGCAAACGGACTTCATGGGGAAACCGGGGTTTGTTAAAGCCGAAACACTACTTGCCAAAGAGATCGGCGAGATCGGCACTCCCCAGCGTGCAGAGTTCGATGCAAAGGCTCGTGCTTGGTATTATGGCGAAATGTTACGGGAGCGGCGAAAAGAACTCGGTATGACGCAAAAAGAACTTGCCGAACGTGTAGGACGGGAACGGACCTATATCAACCGGATCGAGAGAGGGGAAACGGATTTGCAGCTATCTTCATTTATCCGTATCGCGGAGGCATTGGGTATCACAATCCGCCTCGACGTAAATCTGGCGTAGGTACCGAGCAAATGATTATAACATTTTTTTTAAGGGATTATCAATGTTATCGAAATAATTTCTAAGCCTCCGGAAAAGTATTCATTTTATCGATAGTGTTCAATATATTGAGTTTTGGACCGTCCGAATTTCGGACGGTTTTTTTGATCCAGAGTAGATATTTTTCGCTATTTTCCATACTGGCATTTCACTCTATAATCACCCTTCGATCTCTTTTACGGTATAAGATTCGATGGACATATAGAAGTCATCATATGAGTGCTTGCTACCATTGCTACGATAAATAAGACATTACAGAAAAATCGTTTGATTACGGAAACAATCCTGTATAGGACCGTTTCCGTTTTTGTGTCACATTCAAAAATAGAGACTACTATGACAGACAAACAATTCAACGCCCTGTTCCGCCGACGAATGGACGCCTACGTGCGGGCCAACGACAGGGAAATACGATCTTTCGCGTCGATCCCCTACGGTTACGGCAGCAGGGCCTACCATCGTTTTAAAATCGCTTCGGACAAGAGCGGAGAAATCCGTGTCAAACTCTCAGAAATGGCCGCTACCGGAAGGATCGATCCGGCCTTGTTACGCGAGGCCGTATCCCGGCGCATTCTGTGCGAAGACATTTTACAAACTGTATCGAGATGAACATACGGACTGCCAAATCGATTCCACTGGCTGCCTATCTTTCCGGTCTCGGATTCGAGCCTGTAAAACGGCGGGGTGCTGACCTTTGGTATCTTTCCCCGCTTCGCAAAGAGACGCGGGCCTCGTTCAAGGTCAATACCCACCTCAATACATGGTTCGATTTTGGAATAGGAAGAGGTGGCAACATTCTTTCTCTGGCGGCTGAAATATACGACACGGACGATATTTCCCGTCTTTTGCAGTTGATCGGCACGAATACACCGACTTC
>ERZ825896.3511-NODE-3511-length-13159-cov-3.128587_pt1 | contig 13159 bp, 12 predicted proteins | sample MGYA00519858_ERZ825896 | MGnify/ENA primary metagenome ERZ825896 (study PRJEB31778, sample SAMEA3449214) | human gut metagenome | biome: human gut; feature: human-associated habitat; material: faeces | place: United Kingdom | collected 2010/2012 ... | reverse complement strand
CTTGTCTGGCGGAAAAATCTCTCGCCGTTGGCCATTCCGCCAATGTTCAAACAAGACCTAGACAGCGGCAAACTCAAATATCAGCAGCCGGGCACAATGCAAAAACATTGTACCCGGCTGCTTTTTGTTTAAAGATGGAAATGAATTGGAACAATAGAGAAGTGATGCCGGACGTCATGTCTGATAGAAACAGGAGGTACCCATGAAAATCGTTTTTATTGTGCCGACCAGCCGACTGCGAAGATTTTTGCCCTACCGCCTGTGCGGCAGCTTTTACGGCCACTCCAATTCGATCACCGGGCCCCTTATCCTAGGAGGTATACTCAAAGAGGCGGGCCATCAGGTTGAGGTCTATGAGGAGCTGTATACCACGCTGAACTACAGGAAAATCATGCCGGGCACAGATGTGTTCTGCCTCTACTCCATGACCTCAACCGCTCCCAGATGCTATGAACTGGCCGATAAGTTCCACAGAGAGACCAGGGCGAGGGTTCTGATAGGGGGATTTCATGCGAGCGCTTTGCCGGAAGAGGCGCTGACCCATGCAGATCAGGTTCTGGTGGGGGAGGGAGAGAAGGTTATTCTGGATGTTGTGGAGGGCCGCCTGACCGACCCCATCGTCCGCGGCCCCTGCGTGGAAAATTTGGACGAGGTGCCTTTTCCGAACTACTCCATTTTAAAAACGAGATGTGTAACTGCCAACGTCATGTCCAGCCGGGGCTGTCCCTATTGCTGCTCCTTCTGCACCACTTCCCGTATGTTCCGGCCGTACCGCCGCCGCAGCGTTGAGAGTGTCATTGAGGAGCTGAGGTACTACAAGCGCCTGGGCTTTCAGTACATGAACTTTGAGGACGACAATTTTACTGCGGATCCGGACTACGCCAAAGAGATTTGCCGCCGGATGATTGGAGAGGGTCTGGTATTCCGGGAGACTTTTTTCTTTGGCCGCACTGATATGGCCCGGGATGAGGAATTGCTCTCTCTGCTGGAGCAGGCCCATTTGAACCGGGTGCTGGTGGGCATCGAGTCCTTGAATCAGGAGGCTCTGGACGCCATCCATAAGGGACAGCGCCTGTCCGATATCGAGGCCTGTGGCAGGGCTCTGTCACAGCACAAGATCCGGCTCATTGCCAGCATAGTGCTGGGCATTGATGCCGACAGCGCGGAGGATATCCGGCGGGCGGTGGACTTTACCAAACGGATTGGGGCCTATCAGCTCCAGCCCGCTATTCTCACTCCGTTCCCCGGAACAGAGGTCTATGAGCAGTACCAACGGGAAGGGCGGCTGCTGGATATGGACTGGGAGCAGTATGACATGATGAACGTCACGTTCCGGCCCAAGCGTATGACCCCCTGGGAACTTCAGCAGGAGTTCATGAGGGCAGGGAAGCACTTCTATGATTTGCCCTCCTCTTTCCGCATCATGAAAAAATTTGGCCTGAACTATGGACTGAGGCGTCTTGGGCTTTGCGCGTCTGCCCGGCTGGGAGTGTTTGGCGAGGAGATGGCCTCCCGCTTTGCCAGAGGAACGCACTACTATCAGCTGCGTCACGAAGGCAGGGAGATCGCTGCCCAAAGGATGAAGAAAAAAGCGGCCGATGCATAAGCAAGATATAAACACACAGCCCCGTGGAAAGCAGACGCACTCCATGGGGCTGTGTTCTAGTTTTATGATTACGCTCCCGCCACCAGATCCTCCAAGGCGGACTGGTTCAGGATGCGTATGGTGCGGTAGCCGGTCTCCAAAAGTCCCTGCCGCTCAAATTCACCCAAAACCCTGCTGACGGTCACCCTGCTCACCCCCACGGAGGATCCAATCTCCTCATGGGTGCAGCGGAGGCCTCCGCTGACCGGAGAGAGAGAGAGCAGGTAGCGTGCAACCCGCTGATCGGCGCGGAGAAATGCCCCATCTACATGTGCGGAGAGAAGGCGCACGGTGTGGGCCAGATATTCCAGCATAGAAACCGCCAAATCCGGGTGGCGTGCGAAGACCTCCTCCAGGCGCCGCCGGTCCACCCCCACCAGAGCGCATTTGGTAACCGCCACTGCCGAGGATACCCTGGGCTGCCGGTCGAAAAAGGAGGCCTCGCCGATGAGATCCCCACTGTGATGAAGGGTGAGAATGCGCTCATCGCCCTCGGCGGAGCTGATGAAGCACCGGACAGAACCAGAGAGGATGTAGTAGAACTCCTGGGCCTCGGTTCCCTGAAGATAAATGAGCTGTCCAGGGAAAAAAATCCTGGGCGTCTGGCGCTCGGCCAGAGGAGACCATCTGTTCATGCCACCCCTCCTTCCTCAAAATCATATTGTGCTTTAATTGTAGCACACTTTACATTCATTGCGCAACCAGGTATGATATGCTGGACACAAGAAAAAACAAGGAGGGACCCAAAGATGGGAATGACCATGACCCAAAAAATTTTGGCTGCCCACGCAGGACTAGAGACGGTGGAGGCCGGGCAGCTCATTGAAGGCCGTCTGGATCTGGTACAGGGCAACGACATCACCGCCCCTGTGGCAATTGCAGAATTTTATAAGGCGGGACTGACCGAGATTTTTGATAAAGATAAGATCTCGCTGGTTCTGGATCACTCCACCCCTTGTAAGGATATAAAAACGGCCCAGCTCTGCGTCGCTGTGCGGGAATTTGCGAAGAAGTACGACATTACCCATTTCTACGACGTTGGCGACATGGGAGTAGAGCACGCCCTGGTTCCTGAAAAGGGCCTGGCTGCGCCTGGTGAGCTGATCATTGGGGCCGATTCCCATACATGTACTTACGGTGCCTTGGGCGCTTTTTCTACCGGTGTAGGGTCCACCGATATGGCCGCCGGTATGGCAACAGGGATGGCTTGGTTCAAGGTGCCCTCCGCTATCCGAGTTATCCTGAAGGGGAAGCTCCAGTCCTGTGTCTCGGGCAAAGATGTGATCCTTCACCTCATTGGACTTATTGGTGTGGATGGCGCTCGCTACAAGTCCCTGGAATTCACCGGGGAGGGGGTGGCAGCCCTCTCTATGGATGACCGGCTCACCATTGCTAATATGGCGATTGAGGCTGGGGCTAAAAATGGCATATTTCCAGTGGATGATAAGACCCGCGCTTATCTGGAAGGCCGTGTGAGCCGCCCTTGGACCGCCTATGAGGCCGACCCTGATGCCGCGTATGACAGCGAAGTAGTTATTGATCTAAATACTTTGGAACCCACAGTTGCGTTACCTCATTTGCCCTCCAATACCCGTACAATCGGTGAGGTAGTCGGAATGCCCATCCAGCAGGTAGTGATTGGTTCCTGTACGAACGGCCGTTTGGATGACCTGCGGCAGGCTGCCGCGATTCTCAAGGGACGTAAGGTGGCCAAGGGAGTGCGCTGCATTGTAATTCCGGCGACCCAGCAGATTACTTTGGACGCTATGGCTGAGGGGTTGATTCAGGCCTTTATTGAGGCTGGCTGCGCCGTATCTACGCCTACCTGCGGCCCTTGCCTGGGCGGGCACATGGGTGTACTCTCCGACAATGAGCGGGCTATATCCACGACTAACCGTAATTTTGTGGGCCGCATGGGCCCTGTATCATCGGAGATTATTTTGTCTAACCCCGCTGTAGCTGCCGCATCTGCCGTGGCCGGCTGTATCGCAGATCCCCGCAAACTGTAAGGGAGGTATACTGGAATGAAGGTTTACAAATATGGTGACAACGTGGATACCGATGTGATCATCCCCGCCCGGTATCTCAATGCCCACGACGATAAGTCCTTGGCCGCGCATTGCATGGAAGACATTGACGCCGATTTTGCCTCCACTGTGGAGCCGGGAGACATTATTGTAGCCGGAAATAATTTTGGCTGCGGTTCCTCACGCGAGCACGCGCCCCTGGCCATCAAGGCCAGCGGTGTAAAGTGCGTCATCGCCCCCTCCTTTGCCCGCATTTTCTACCGCAATGCCATTAATATCGGGTTCCCCATCATGGAGTGCCCTGAGGCTGCCGAAGAGATCCAGGCTGGGGATACCGTAAGCGTGGATTTCAAAACCGGCGTCATTGTGGATGAGACGACGGGAAAGAGCTATCAGGCTGCTCCATTCCCGGCGTTTGTGGAAGGCATTATTGAGAGCGGCGGACTGCTGAAGTCTCTGAAGGCGAGAGGAGCGGCAAAATAAAATGCACTACAAGATTGCGCTGATCAAGGGCGACGGCATTGGCCCGGAGGTGGTCAATGAGGCTGTGGGCGTTCTGGAGGCTGTGGGTAAGAAATTCGGTCACACCTATGAGTTCGTGGATATTCTGCTGGGGGGATGCGCCACCGACGCGGTTGGAAAAAGCTACCCTGACGGTACCGCTGAGAAGTGCAGGGCCTGCGACGCGGTTCTGCTGGGGGCGGTGGGCGGCCCGAAGTGGGGCTCCGATAAGCCGGCTGAGCAGCGGCCTGAGACCGCCTTGCTGGCCATCCGCAAGGATTTGGGACTCTATGCCAACCTGCGCCCTGCAACGCTCCGGGCGCCCCTGGCCTCTGCCTGTCCGCTGAAGAAGGAGACCGCTGAAAGGGGCATTGACTTAATGATGGTCCGGGAGCTCACCGGCGGTATCTACTTTGGAAAGCGGGGCCGCTACGACACCCCGGACCGCGGAGTTGAGTGCACCGACCTCATGGCCTATTCCGAGCAGGAGATCGAGCGTATTGGACGGCGGGCATTTGAGCTTGCGCGTCTGCGCCGCGGGAAGGTCTCCAGTGTGGACAAGGCCAACGTCTTGGAGACGTCGCGCCTCTGGCGGTCAGTGATGCACCGACTGGCGGAGGAGTATTCCGACGTGTCCTATGAGGATGTGCTGGTCGATAACTGCGCCATGCAGATTGTAAAGGATCCCGGACAGTTTGACGTGGTGGTCACCGAGAATATGTTTGGCGATATTCTCTCTGATGAGGCCAGCATGGTTACCGGTTCCATCGGCCTGCTGCCCTCGGCCTCCATCGGGGACACGGCGCCCGGTCTCTATGAGCCGATCCACGGATCAGCCCCCGATATTGCTGGGCAGGACAAAGCCAATCCTATCGCCACAATTTTGTCGGTGGCCATGATGTTCCGTTACTCTTTCCAGCGGGCCGCGGAGGCCGATGCAATTGAAACAGCGGTAGACGCAGTACTTGCTGAGGGGTGGAGGACGCCGGATATCGCCGAGAGCGGTGTGAGCCCCATTGGAACCAGAGAGATGGGAAGACGTATCCGGGAAAAGATTTAATCCGGCAGATTGTTTGACAGAAAGGACATCAGAGTAGTGCAGTGAGCTGCTCCGATGTCCTTTTGTGCAGCTTCTCTCAGGGACCCACATCGCTGTGGCCGCCTTTTCCTTGCCATCTGTCCGAGTATCTGCTAAAATACATCTTGACAAGAACTGTTGGAGGTGGCAAAATTGGTCCTGGCTGTCGACGTTGGGAATTCTACGACTACCATCGGCCTGTTTGACGAGGATGGAAGGCCGGTATTCTTCTCTGATATTGCAACCTCATGCCGTAAGTCCACGGATGAGTGTGCCATTGACCTGCTCGGCGTCTTTCAGCTTTACGCAGCCGATATTCAGAAGGTAGACGGATCCATTATCTCCTGTGTGGTGCCCCCTCTGGAAGCCAGCATTACCGGCGCTGTGGCGCGGCTTACCGGGCGCAGCCCTATGGTAGTCGGTCCGGGCATCAGGACGGGGCTGAATATCCGCTCCGACCTGCACAATCAGCTGGGCGGGGATATTGTAGCTTCTGCCGTGGCTGCAGTGGCGCACTATGCGTCGCCGGTTATCGTCATTGATATGGGAACAGCCACGACCTTTTCTCTATTGAAAAATGGCGTCTACGAGGGATGCGCGATTTGTCCCGGTGTCCGGCTGGGAGTGGAGGCGCTGTCAGAGCGGGCTGCTGAACTGCCGCATATTTCAGTAGAACGCCCTCCCACACCCCTGGGGCGTAATACGGTGGATGCGATGCGCTCCGGTGTCCTGTATGGAAATGCCGGCCTGGTGGACAGTATGATCGCCCGCTTTGAAGAGGCGGGTGGGGAAGAGGCGGCTTCCGTCGTTGCGACGGGGGGAAACGCATTGCCGATTTTGGAGTATTGCAACAGAAACATTATTTACGATCCCAATCTGCTGATGGATGGGCTTTATCTGATTTATAAGAAGAATGCAGAAAAGCACCGGAAAGGATAAGCTGATTGCGGAGCGGGAACAGGCGGAACGAAACTCCGCCTTACATAAGTGCTCAACGGCTCCCTTGGCGCCGTGAGTAAATAGATTGCCCTGCATCCTCCAAGAGAGGAGCGGGAGCAGGAGGTAACATTTATGTATCAGAAAACCCGTACCCTGACTGGCTTGGCAATTTTGACGGCGATCATCGTAGTATTGCAGATTGTCGCCTCTTTTGTCAAGTTCGGTCCCTTCCCCATCACCCTGGCCCTAGCCCCTATTATCATCGGGGCTGCGCTGTACGGCCCCAAGGCAGGCGCCTATTTAGGCGGAGTCTTCGGCCTGGTGGTTTGGATTGCCTGCGTGCTTGGCTGGGATCCTGGCGGAAATGTCCTGTGGACCGCCCGTCCGCTGGTGACCTTTCTGTTGTGCCTGGTAAAGGGAGCGCTGGCCGGCTTGGCAGCAGGCGCCGTGTTCCGCGCCGTCTCCAAGCGCAGGGCAATGCCGGCGGCAATTCTGTCCGGTATTGTATGTCCCGTTGTCAATACCGGCATCTTTCTCCTTGGACTGTCCCTCTGCTATTATGAGACGCTGGTGGCCTGGGCGGGCGGAACCGCGCTGGTCTACTATGTGATTACAGGGTTGGTCGGCATCAATTTTGTTTTGGAGCTGGTCATCAATATGGTGCTCAGCAGCGTCATCGTCCGTGTCGTGCATGCCCGCACAGCGGTCGCCTGAAAGCAGGAATTATAACAATAGAAAAGGCGTTCACGGTCTCGTCCGTGAACGCCTTTTTCCATCAGCTTCATTCAGATTCCAGCCACCAGATCGGCCATAGAGTAGAGGCCGGGCTCCTCTACTCCGGCCAGGAAGCGGGCGGCCCGAACGGCGCCGGAGGCGAAGACTTCCCGGCTCATCGCCGAGTGCTTGATTTCAATAACCTCATCACGGCCGGCGAAGATAACCTCGTGGTCGCCCACAATATTGCCGCCGCGCACCGCTGAGATGCCAATTTCATGACGATCCCGCGCTCTGCGCACACTGTGTCTGTCGTAGATATACTGAGGATGATAGGGAAGCGCAGATGCGGCAGCTTCAGCCAGCATCAGAGCTGTACCGCTGGGAGCGTCCACCTTGCGGTTATGGTGCCGCTCCACAATCTCAACATCGTAGTGTTCTCCCAGCACGGCCGCCGCCCGTTTGATCAGATCGACAAGGACATTGACGCCCAGCGACATATTGGCGGATCGAAAGATGGGAATTGACTTTGCCGCCTGGTCAATGGCAGACAGATCTGCGGGGGAGTAGCCTGTGGTAGCCAGCACCAGAGGTATTTTTTGGGAGACGCCAAGTTCAAGCAGAGCGGGCAGTGCAGAGGGGTGAGAGAAGTCGATAATCACACTGGCCTCACCGGTGAACTCAGCTGGGGAGGAGTAGATGGGATAGTCCCGCTCACCCTGCCCCAGCAGGTCGAAACCGGCGGCAATCTCCACATCTGCCTCACCACGGCAGATAGATTCCACCACTCGGCCCATATGGCCGTTGCAGCCGGAAATAATAAGCCTCAGCATGCGCGTCCAACATCCTTTCCGCCTCGAAGGCGCATCAGTAAATGCTTTTTTACAGCAGGCCCACCTTTGCCATAGCCGCCTTCAGAACATCCAGGTGTCCGTTGGTCATATCGCACAGGGGAAGGCGCAAGGGCCCCGCCTCTTTGCCGACCAAATTGAGGGCAGCTTTGATAGGAATTGGGTTGACTTCAATGAACAGGGCATCAATAAACTCCATATAATCCAGCTGGATGCGGGAGGCCTCTTCGAACCTGCCGTCCAGACACAGATGGGTCATGTTGACCATGATTTCGGGCGCAATATTGGCTACCACTGAAATAACGCCCTTGGCGCCCAGGGACATCATGGGAACCACCTGATCGTCGTTGCCGGACCAGATATAAAAATCGTCGCCGCAGAGATAGCGCGTATGCGCCAGTAGGGAAAAATTCCCGCTTGCCTCCTTAATGCCGTTGATTTTGGGGTTCTGGGAGAGCTCCCTGTAGGTCTCTGCCGTAAAGGACACGCCGGTGCGGGATGGAACATTATAGAGGATAATCGGCAATTCGGTACGCTCGGCGATGTACTCGTAGTGCTTGAGCAGGCCGGTCTGGCTGGCTTTATTGTAATAGGGTGTGACGTGGAGCAGCGCGTCCGCGCCGGAGTCTTCGGCGTGCTGAGACAGGTAGACGGCGGCGGAAGTATCGTTGCTGCCGGCACCGGCGATGACCTTGACGCGGTGATTGACCTTCTTCACGCAGTACTCTACAGCGGCAATGTGCTCACGGATAGAAAGTGTGGCACACTCGCCAGTGGTGCCGCAGACACAGATGGCGTCTACGCCGCCGGCGATTTGCTGCTCAATCAGGGCGCCGAACGCGTCGTAGTTGATGGCGCCGCTCTGGTCAAAGGGGGTCACAATGGCGGTACAGGCGCCGGTAAAGACGGGTTCTCTCATAATTGATTACCTCCTGGTGATATACTCCTCGGCGCACAGCAGCTCGGCCAGAAGGACCGCGCCGCCGGCAGCGCCGCGGAGCGTATTGTGAGACAGACAGACAAATTTATAGTCATACTGGGTGTCGGGGCGGAGACGGCCGATGGAGACAGCCATGCCCCGCTCCAGTTCCCGATCCAGCCGGGTCTGAGGGCGGTTTTCCTCCTCAAAATAGTGCAGGAATTGTTTAGGGGCGGTGGGAAGATTCAGCTCTTGTGCGCGTCCTTTGAATGCGGCCCAGATATCTCTGATCTCCTGTATGGAGGGTTTGTTGTCAAAGCTGGCGAAGACGGCGGCCATATGTCCGTTGGAGACCGGGACACGCAGACACTGGGCGGTGATACTGGGGGAGCTGGCGTTGACGATAACGCCGTTTTCCACTCTGCCCCACAGCTTCATGGGCTCCCGTTCGCTCTTCTCCTCCTCGCCGCCGATGTAGGGGATGACATTGTCCAGCATCTCGGGCCAGGTTTCAAAGGTTTTGCCGGCGCCAGAGATAGCCTGATAAGTGCAGACCAGGACCTGCTTCAGACCAAATTTGTCCTTGAGAGGGGTCAGAGCGGGGACGTAGCTCTGGAGGGAGCAATTGGATTTGACAGCGATAAAGCCGCGTTTCGTGCCCAGCCGCTTTCGCTGCGCAGCGATTACGGCGAGATGCTCCGGATTGATCTCGGGTACTACCATGGGTACGTCGGCGGTCCAACGGTGGGCGGAGTTGTTGGATACCACGGGACATTCGTGCCTGGCATAGGCCTCCTCCAGCGCCTGGATCTCCTCTTTTTTCATATCTACAGCGGAGAAGACGAAATCTACCAGAGAGGAAATCTTCTCCACGTCAGTCTCGGCGTTCATGACGATCATTCCCTTGGCTTCCTGAGGCATGGGCGTATCCATGGCCCAGCGGGAACCGATGGCTTCCTCATAGGTTTTACCCGCAGAGCGGGCGCTGGCGGCAATGACAGTGAGCTGGAACCAGGGGTGATTCTCCATCAGCGTGACAAAGCGCTGTCCCACCATGCCGGTGCCTCCAATGATCCCAACTTTATATTTTTCCATCTCCAGAACCTCCCAATGTTCTTAATTTATTGTATTCGCACTCCGCTCAAAAAGAGACAGCGGAAAACAATCGAGATAAAAGAAAAAATCAGCGGTTTACATACCGGCTGATTTTGTACTATAATGGCAGAGGCGCTTTGACGCCGCCGCGCACCATATGACAAAAGCAGACAGCGCTCCACCACATAGACTGGTGACAGCCGCGCGGCTCTTAACCGGACGGCCAGGGGACAGACCTGCGGGTGTCCGTTCCCTTCGGCGGTATTCCCTTTCACAGCGGTTCTCAGGACCCCGAGTCCTTCCCGCGCTACTCTTGAATGCCGCGACCTCTGACTTGCATTTTAGGAAAGTGTACCACAAGGGAAGTGCCAGTGTCAAGAAATGGCCCGTGCGAGAATGTACAAATGGAGAGAAAAATGAAAAAAAGATTTATGCAATTTGCGGCAATTATCCTTGCAGCGGCTGTCATTCTGCCGCAAATGCCTGCCGTCAAAGCGGCACAGCCTCCGTCCCATGATACCGTGCTGGTAGGATTGGCCTACGGAAGCACCGCCATGCCGGGGGCAAACCTCCTGAACAGCGCCGGCAGCGGCTACCGCTTCGGCTACCTGGATGAAAGCCGTCATTTTATTCAGCTGGGGTATACGTCTGAGACCGCCGTCTCTGCGGTGAAAACGCAGAATGTTTACTATGGCCCCTTATCCAACGGATTGAACGGTTACTCTGATCAGTTTACGTCCTCTATCGCCGTTGGGTGCTATCACATACAGATCCCAGGCTCATATGCCTCGTTTGAGGAGGCCAGTGCGGCGGCAGCCTCGGTCTCCGGCGGTTTTCCGGTTTGGAGTGAAGGGAGCTATTCTGTGCGGGCTGGTGCCTATCTCTCCAGCGGCGAGGCGGAGGCGGCCGCTTCAACAATGGGATTCTCAGGCGCTGCAGTGGTAGGGAGCAGCAGCTATGCGGTGTCAGTGGTCAAGACCGGAACCGGCACGGTTCTGTTTCAGTTTGATGGAGGCGCGGAGTTGTCTTTGACGGTGAAGCCCGGCCTGGATGATTCTGTGAAGACCGAGACTTGGTTCAATAAATATAAATATTATGGGGCGTTTCAGTTTCAGCGGGTGGGAGGAGGCAACATTACCGTAGCCAGCGTGGTTAACATGGAGGACTATGTGAACTGCGTACTCTCGCGGGAGATGTCGGATACCTGGCCGCTGGAGGCCTTGAAGGCACAAGCGGTGGCGGTTAGGAATTACTGCGCCACCAATTACGGCAGACATAACGACAGCGGCATAGATATCTGCGGCACAACGCACTGCCAGGTCTACAGCGGCTGTGGGAATGTGGGGAGCAATACGGCGCAGGCGGCCGCCGAGACGGCGGGCGTATATGTATGGTACGGCGGCGAGCTGGCTGAGACCTATTATTTTTCCTGTGACGGAGGGGCAACGGAGAGCGCCGGAAATGTCTGGCCCAATTCCGTGCCATACCTTATCGGCAAAGAGGATCCCTATGAACCGCTGGTGGCCGACAAAACGGGAAAATATAACTGGACTGTCACTTTCTCTAAGCAGGAGTTGACGGATCTCCTGAATTCCAAAGGGTATATCAATTCCGGCGTGGTCCATATGTATGTGTCCGAGACCACGCCGACCGGAAATGTACTCACGCTTACCATGACGGATGCGGCGGGAAAGAGCTTTTCCTTCTCAAAGGAAAAGGCGCGTACCATACTTGGACTGAACTCCGCCCGTTATACAGTCTCCGGCGACAGCGGCGGAGGGAGCTACGAGCTGGCCGGCGGCGGAAGCCTATCCAGCGTGTCCGGAGCTTATGCCGTGGGTGGGGACGGGACGGTATCTCAGATTGCGGGGAGTCCCTATGTGATTAGCGGATCAGGAACAGAGGCGTTGACCACTCCATCCAGCGGTACCTCCAGTACCGGCGGCAGTTTCACCATTAAGGGGTCAGGATGGGGCCATAACGTTGGAATGAGCCAATGGGGCGCCTATGCAATGGCGCAATCGGGCTTTACTTATGATCAGATCCTTACATTTTATTACACAGGAGTCGATGTGAGATAACCATGAAAACCTCGGATTTTGACTTTCAGCTCCCGGACGAGCTGATTGCACAGACGCCTTTGGAGCGGAGAGACGCGTCCCGGCTGCTGGTGCTGGACAAGGGGTCGGGAGCGACCAGACATATGCATTTTTATGATCTGCCCACGCTTCTTCGCCCTGGCGACTGCCTGATTCTCAACGACTCCCGTGTCCTCCCGGCCCGGCTTCTGGGACATCGTGAGCCGGGCGGCGGTGCGGTAGAAGTTCTGCTGCTGGTGGACAGAGGAGAGAAGGTGTGGGAGTGCCTGGTGCGGCCAGGCCGCAAGCTGAAGCCCGGAACCCGGCTCTCTTTTGGAGACGGCCTGCTCAAAGCGGAGGTCTTATCGGTGGAGGAGGGCGGCAACCGCCTGATTCGTTTTGAATACAGCGGGATTTTTCTGGAGCTCCTGGAGCAGCTGGGCAGGATGCCGCTGCCGCCCTATATCAAGGCTGAACTTCAGGACCCGGAGCGCTATCAGACGGTGTACTCCCGGGAGGTGGGTTCCGCGGCCGCGCCTACCGCAGGGCTTCACTTCACGAAAGAGCTTTTGATGCAGATTGAAGAGCTGGGAGTCAGGATCTGCTACGTCACACTGCACGTAGGATTAGGGACGTTCCGGCCGGTGAAAGCCGAGGAAATTGCTGAACATGAGATGCACAGCGAATACTGCGTCGTACCGTCTGACACCGCTGAAACGGTGAACCGGACAAAGGCGGAAGGCGGCCGGATTATCTGCGTAGGCACCACCTCCTGCCGCACTGTGGAGAGCTTTGCGGAAGAGGATGGAACCTTAAAAGCGGGAGGGCGCTGGACCAATATTTTTATCTATCCCGGTTATCGCTTTAAGGTGCTGGACTGCCTGATTACCAATTTCCATCTGCCGGAATCCACCCTCATTATGCTGGTTTCCGCATTGGCTGGACGGGAACCCATTTTAGCGGCCTATGAGGAAGCGGTCCGGGAACGCTATCGCTTTTTTTCCTTTGGAGATGCGATGCTGATTGTGTGAGAGAACCTGCGGAGAAGGGCCTGCAAAATGGCGGTATTTAGCTTGCCGTTTATGCCCTGGGTCAGGGCCTTTTCGGTTTCTCATGCTGCATGTTCTGAGCTTGGATGAAAAGGCCTCTTTGTAAGTTTTACAGCTGCTTTTTATTAAATGCGCTGATTGCCGCCACTAAAAATACCACGGACAAAACCACGGAGATGATAAAGGGAACCGTAAATTCCGTTATGGAAATCTTTCCTGAAATCAGGTCAACATTTCGTGAGGCAAGGACAATCGGGTTCAGG
>ERZ825896.3509-NODE-3509-length-13165-cov-4.859115_pt1 | contig 13165 bp, 8 predicted proteins | sample MGYA00519858_ERZ825896 | MGnify/ENA primary metagenome ERZ825896 (study PRJEB31778, sample SAMEA3449214) | human gut metagenome | biome: human gut; feature: human-associated habitat; material: faeces | place: United Kingdom | collected 2010/2012 ... | reverse complement strand
GGTCTGCTCATGAATGGCTTTGCAGCAAAGGTACATGCCCATGCTGGCACGGATGGTGGTGATGTCGTATGTGCCGAGGCAGCTGATGAGCGTTTCAAGCGTGGAAAGCACCTGCTCGCGCGTCATGATGACCTCTGTATGGTCGCTGTGCAGGTAATCCGCAACTTCCCGGGCGTACTTGAGGTCGATTGCATCCGTATCCATGCCGATGGCAAAGGTGCGGATGGGCTTTTTGAGCAGCCGGGCAGAGATCGCGCAGACAAGGCTGCTGTCCAACCCGCCGCTCAGGAGAAAGCCGAGCGGCGCATCCGCATCAAGGCGCTTTTCCACACCCGCGATGAGCCGCTCGCGGATGCCGGCGCAGAGGGTCTCCACGTCATCCGTGCAATAGCGGGAAACGGCGGCAACGTCGCAATAACGCACAAATTTGCCCTCCGCATAATAATGGCCCGGCGGAAAGGGAAACACATGCTCTGTGAGGCCCACGAGGTTCTTTGCCTCGCTTGCAAACGCAATGCCGCCATCCGGCAGGTAGCCATAAAACAGCGGTCGGATGCCGATGGGGTCGCGTGCGGCGATGAGGTGCCCGGTTTTGCCATCGTAAAGCACGAGCGCGAACTCCGCATCCAGCTTTTCAAACATGGAAAGGCCGTATTCATGGTACAGCGGCAGCAGAATTTCGCAATCGGATTCGCTTTGAAACGAATACTTCTCCTTCAATTTTTCGCGCACAGGGCGGAATCCGTATAACTCGCCGTTGCAGATGACAGCATCCTCCCCAAGGAAGAAGGGCTGCATGCCTTCCGGTGCAAGACCCATGATGGCCAGGCGGTGGAAGCAGAGATAGCCTGTTTTGGTTTTAATGATGCGGGACATGTCCGGCCCGCGGGAAAGGGTTTTCTCAAAACCTTCGGCAAGCAGCGCGGGAGAGATGGTCTTACTTTCGACAGCCATGATGGAACACATAAAAAGCACCTCCGAATAAAAATACGCAGCCAATTCATCCTTTTTTATTTTAGGACGAATGCTGCGAAATCCGCGGTGCCACCTAATTTACTGCAAATAACAGTCACCTTTCAAGCTCTAACAAGCCGGCGCAGCGTAACGTGCTGCCATCCCGTCGCCCCTACTTGCCCGAAGGCTTTGGGTTTGCTGCTCCCGAGTGTTCTTCACGCAATGCCCTGTGCGGGATTTTCACCATCGCCCGCTCTCTGCAACCGGCTCTCTGCGGTACTTTTCTCGATCGTCGCATGTTGCGATAAACTTTTAATGGAGCTTATGATAACACCAATGAATATTCCTGTCAACAGAAAAAATATACATAATATATTATTTTTGCAACAGCCCGGCCATGTCTTCCGGAAGCGGGGCGATGAAGTGTAGCGCCTCCGCCGTAAGTGGGTGGGTGAGCCACAGCTCATAAGAGTGGAGCGCCGGCCGTGCAATGCGGGCATCCTGCATGCCATAAAGCCAATCCCCGGCAAGCGGAAAGCCGAGCGCCGCCATATGCACACGGAGCTGGTGCGTGCGGCCGGTGCAGGGCACAAGGCGCAAAAGCGTGAAGCCATTTGCCTGTGCGAGCGAGGCATATTCCGTGCGGGAGGGTGCGCCATCGGGCCGCACGGCGCGCTGGTACGTTGAGCCGTCCGCAAGGCCGATAGGCAGCGTGACCGCACCCATGGGCGGCTCTACGGCGCCTGCGGCGATGCCGCGGTATTCCCGGCGGAACTCGGACGAGTGCAGCATGCGGCGCAAAAGCTCATGCATATAGCCGTTTTTTGCAAAGGTGATGATCCCCGTTGTGCCCCGGTCCAACCGGCTGACGGGATGAGGGATGCAATCCTGCGGAAGATAGGCCGCAAGCGCGTTTTCGAGGGTAAGCTCCTCCGGGTCGCGCGTCGACTGGTGCACGGCGAGCCCGGCAGGCTTGTTCAGAATCAGGATATCCTCATCTTCAAAGAGCACTTCGAGCGGCATGGGCATGGGACGCGGGCGCGGCGCATCCGGCGCATCGCCAATTTCTGCCGTGAGCACATCGCCGGCCTGCACAGAGGCCGTTGTGAATGCGCGCACGCCGTTGAGCAGGATCCCCGTTTCGCGCAGCTTCACCCTGCGGATGAGCGATTCGGACATGCGCAGCTCTTGCGCAAGCAGGCTTTTGACCGTACGCCCGGCAAGGCGTTCGTCAATGGGGAGCGTAAGCGTGCGCATAGGGCCTCCTTGGAGCGGGATGAACATAAGTATAGCATAGTTGGTGGATCGGAAGCTAGAACAATCCTCAGTCGCCTGCGGCGACAGCTCCTTCAAAAGGAGCCTTTTTGGTTGCGGTTTTCAAAAAGCCCCCTTTTTGAAAGGGGGTGGCAGCACCGTAGGCGCTGACGGGGGATTGCCGAATACGCGCAGCCTTTGCGGAAGCTAGAACAATCCTCAGTCACGGCTTGCGCCGTGCCAGCTCCTTCCGGAAAGGAACCTTTTCTCTATAAAAAAGCCCCCTTTTTGAAAGGGGGCGGAAGCACCGTAGGTGCTTCCGGGGGATTGAAGAGTTGCAGCGCCGTTTCAAACCTGTGTTATTTCACCAAAAGCTCCGCGATCTGTACAGCATTGGTCGCCGCACCCTTGCGGATTTGGTCGCCGCAGCACCAGAGCGTGAGGCCGTTTTCGCTCACAAGGTCACGGCGGATGCGGCCCACAAACACATCATCCTGGTCGCTCGTGTCAAGCGGCATCGGATAAACATCGTTGTTCGGATCGTCCACAAGCTGCACGCCCTCTGCTGCAGCGATGGCCGCGCGCGCTTCCTCCACGGAAACAGGGCGCTTTGTGGTAAACGTGGCGCTGATGGAATGGGAGCGCATTACGGGCACGCGTACGCACGTGCAGGTGACGCGAAGCTCCGGCAGGTGCAGAATTTTGCGGCCTTCGTTTTGCAGCTTCATCTCCTCGGAGGAATAGCCGTTTTCGCCTATGCCGCCGATGCGGGGGAGCAGGTTGAACAGGATTTGATGCGGGAAAGCATTTGCCGTGAGCGGCTCGCCCTTAGGGTATGCCTGCGCCTGTGCTTCAAGCTCTGCAAGCCCGTTTGCGCCTGCGCCGGATACCGCCTGATAGGTAGAGGCCACAATCGTTTCAATGGGCGAGATGCGCGCGATGGGGGCAAGCGCCATCAGCGTGATGATGGTAGAACAATTCGGGTTGGCGATGATCCCTTTTTTGTGCGTGTAAGCATCTTCCGCGTTGATTTCCGGCACCACGAGCGGCACATCCGGATCAAGGCGGAAAGCGCTGGAATTGTCCACAAACACTGCGCCTGCAGCCTGAATGGCCGGTGCAAAGCGCTTCGCGATATCGTTTTCCGCCGCGCCGAGCACGATGTCCATGCCCTCGAACGCAGCGTCGCACGCTTCCTGAATAACGACCTCGCGTCCTTCATAACGCACAGCCTTTCCGGCGCTGCGCCCGCTCGCAAGCAGGCGCAGCTCCCCGATGGGGAATTTGCGTTCTGCAAGCACTTTGATCATTTCCTGGCCAACGGCGCCTGTTGCGCCCAGCACGGCCACGTTGTAAAGCTTTTTCTGTTTCATAGCGGTTGATCCTTTCTGGTAAAGCTGTTATAAAGCACCCGGATGGTCTTTTCAAAATCCCGGTCGTCCACGCCGACGATGATATTCAGCTCTTCCGGGCCCTGGGAGATCATGCGGATGTTGATATCGTTTTCACCGAGCGTGGCGAAGAGCCTGCCCGAAATGCCCGGGCGGAACACCATGCGGCGGCCGACGCATGCGATGAGGGAGATGCCGTCCGTGACCTTCACGGAATCCGGCCCGCAGAAGCTTTCGATCTCCTCCATGATGCTGAAAAGATACGGCTTCACGGCCTCCGTGGAGACCACGAGCGAGAAGCAATCGATGCCGGATACGATTTGCTCAATGTGCAGCTCGTGCTTTTCAAACAGGGCAAGCACGCTGCGCACCACACCGAGCTTTGCGGAAACATGGCTCTTGTGGATGTCCATGATACAGTACCCGCGCCTGCCGGCAACGCCCGTGATGAAGTAAGGCTCCGAATGCAAGGCATCCTCCTCAAACTCCTCGCGGATCATCGTGCCCGGTGCGGAAGGGTCGTTGGTGTTGCGGATGTTGAGCGGGATATTCATTTCCCGCACGGGGAAAACGGATTCTTCGTGCAGAACCTTTGCCCCCATGTAAGTAAGCTCACGCAGCTCGCTGTAGGTGATGCGCGGGATGGGCTGCGGGTCTTTCACGATGGAAGGGTCGGCCATGAGGATGCCGGGCACATCCGTCCAGTTTTCATACAAATCGCAGTTAAGCGCCGCCGCTGCAAGCGCGCCTGTGATGTCCGAACCGCCGCGCGCCATGAGGCGCAGCTGGCCGCCCGGCATGGCGCCGTAAAAGCCGGGCATCACAATGCGGCCGCTTGAAGCTTCAAACGCTTCGGCAATGGCCGTATACGTGGCGGGAAGGTCAATGCGGCCATCCAGCCGGAATTTGACCGTGCCATAGGAATCCACAAAATCATAGCCGAGATAAGCGGCCATCAGCTCCGCACAAAGCGCTTCGCCGCGGGAAACGAGGTAATCCTCATCCGGGCTTTCCTTCACGCGGCTGCGGATTTTTGCAAACGCTGCGGAAACATCGAACGGGATGGCGAGCGCATCCGCAATTTCCTGATAGCGCGCTTCGATCATGCTGAGCACGCTTTCATGGTCCACGCCGTATTTTATGTGCGCATAGCAAAGGTAAAGAAGGTCCGTGACCTTGTTGTCGCCCTTCGCGCGCTTTCCAGGGGCGCTTACGACAACGATGCGCCGTGCGTCATCTGCACGGACAATGTCCCGCACAGCGGAAAAATGCTGTGCATCGGCAAGGGAGCTCCCGCCGAATTTTACCGTTTTGAGCATAGCTGGTTCGTTCCTTTATCTAAAAATATTCCAATCAAATCAGGCGAGCCCCGCTGCAAACGCGCTTCTGCCGGCAGCGAGGCAATCCTGCACGAGCGCATGCAGTGCGCTTACGGGCAAAGGCCTTGTGATGCAGGCGTTTCCTGCCGGCGTTTTGCCGAGCGGCCTCACGGCAAGCCCCGCGGGCAGCTCTGCGGTTGTGCGCAGGTAATAGGCATGCCGGGCAGAGGAAGCATCCGGGAGGAAGGCGCCATTGCAGCGGGCAAGGTCAAATGCCGTTGTGCCCGCGGAAGTATCGATCAGATCCTGCATTACAGCGGAAGCCGTGGGGCTTTGCCCTGCGCCAAGGCCGAAAAAGCTTTGTGCACCGAGGCCTGTGCAATGAAAGGAAATGATGTTGCCCGTTCCGTTCACGCCCGCTTCGGGCGCATCTGCCGCAAAGAGCATCGGCTCCACATACGCGGCGACGCCCGCTTCCGTGCGCTCCGCTTTGCCGATGAGGCGGCAGGTCAGCCCAAGTTGCTGGAACAGAGCGACGTCAGCCGCAGCAATATGGCGTATACCGAGCGCAGGAACGGCGGCAGCGTCCGCCATTTGTGAAAACGCAACATCGCAGGAAAGGGCGAGTTTTGCACGCACATCAAGGCCGTCGATGTCGGCGGTCGGGTCTGCTTCGGCATAGCCAAGGCGCTGCGCTTCGGCCAGCGTTTCGGCGAAATGGAAGTTTGGGCTCTGGAAGCTTATGGCGCGGCTTACACCCTGCAGGAGATCCTGACGGTCAAGTCTGACGACGTTGTGGGCCGTGTCAAGACCTACGAAGCAATCGTCAAGGGCGAAGATGTGCCGAATCCGGGCATCCCCGAAAGCTTCCGCGTTATGCTGAAAGAACTGCAGAGCCTTGGCCTGGATATTGTTGTTCAGGATAAGGAAGGCAACGCTGTTGATATGCGTCAGGAATATGACGATGACGATGCCAACTTTGACAACAGCGATATCGGTGATAATGTTCTGCTGGAAAGCGAGCTGCAGGATGATTACAGTGTCAAGGATGCCGATGAAGGCTTTGACGACGACCTGGGCGATGAGGAGCCGGATGAAGCTTCTCTGGCACAGATCGAAGCCGACAATGGCGACGACCTGTTCGACGGTGAATGATCGGAATGCTGTTTACGTCACGATTAAATGAGAGGGTTCGCTGAATGGAAAATAAAGAGTTCGATTCTATCAAGATCGGCCTTGCTTCTCCCGACCAGATCCGTGCCTGGAGCTATGGCGAGGTCAAGAAACCTGAAACCATCAACTACCGCACCCTGAAGCCGGAGCGCGACGGCCTGTTCTGCGAGCGCATTTTTGGACCTACCAAGGACTGGGAATGCCACTGCGGCAAGTATAAGCGCATCCGCTATAAGGGCAAGATCTGCGATAAGTGCGGTGTCGAAGTTACCCGCGCTAAGGTCCGCCGCGAGCGCATGGGCCACATTGAGCTGGCTGCACCCGTTTCGCACATCTGGTATTTCAAGGGCATTCCCAGCCGCATTGGCCTGATGCTGGACATCGGCCCCCGCCAGCTGGACAAGGTGCTCTACTTTGCAAACTATATCGTTACCGATCCCGGCTTTACTCCGTTGGAGAAAAAGCAGCTCCTGACCGAACGCGAGTACAAGGAGATGCGGGAAAAGTACGAGGATACCTTTGAAGCCGGCATGGGCGCCGAAGCCGTCCAGAAGCTGCTGGCTGAGATCGACCTGGAAGCTCTGTCCGCAGAGCTGCATGAGGAACTGGAAAAGGCTACCGGCCAGAAGCGCGTCCGCCTGTTGAAACGCCTGGAGTGCGTTGATGCGTTCCGCCTGTCCGGCCAGCGCCCGGAGTGGATGATCCTGAACGTTGTTCCGGTCATTCCGCCGGATATCCGCCCCATGGTCCAGCTGGATGGCGGCCGCTTTGCGACTTCCGACCTGAACGATCTGTACCGTCGCGTGATCAACCGCAACAACCGTCTGAAGCGCCTGCTGGAGTTGGGCGCTCCCGACATCATCGTGCGCAACGAAAAGCGCATGCTGCAGGAAGCAGTTGACGCCCTGATCGATAACGGCCGCCGCGGCCGCCCGGTCACTGGCCCCAACAATCGCGCCCTCAAGAGCCTTTCCGATATGCTGAAGGGCAAGCAGGGCCGCTTCCGCCAGAACCTGCTGGGCAAACGTGTTGACTACTCTGGCCGTTCCGTTATCGTTGTCGGCCCTGAGCTGAAGATGTACCAGTGCGGTCTGCCCAAAGAGATGGCTCTGGAGCTGTTCAAGCCCTTCGTTATGAAGGACCTGGTCCAGAAGGGCATTGCCTCCAACATCAAGGCTGCCCGCAAAAAGGTCGAGCGTGCTTCCACCGAGGTGTGGGACTCTCTCGAAACCGTCATCAAGGGCCATCCCGTTCTGCTGAACCGTGCACCTACCCTGCACCGCCTGGGCATTCAGGCATTTGAGCCCGTTCTGGTCGAAGGCCACGCCATCAAGCTGCACCCGCTGGTCTGCACCCCCTTCAACGCTGACTTCGACGGCGACCAGATGGCTGTCCATCTGCCGCTGTCCACCGAAGCACAGCGCGAAGCCAAGATGCTGATGCTGGCTTCCGGCAACCTGCTGAAGCCGTCTGACGGCGAACCCGTCACCGTGCCCACGCAGGATATGATCCTGGGCTCTTACTACCTGACCATGGTCAACCCCGAAGACCCCGGCCACGACAAGGTGTTCCGCGATGAGGACGAAGCCCTGATGGCTTACGCCGAGCATATCGTCACCCTGCAGGCTCCCGTTAAGGTGCGCCGCACCATGGACTTTGGCAACGGCCCCGAAACCGCCCTTGTCACCACCACTGTCGGCAAGATCATCTTCAACACCCCCATCCCGCAGGATCTGGGCTATGTGGATCGCACCGACCCCGAACATAAGTTCGATTACGAAGTCGATTTCCAGGTCACCAAGAAGAAGCTGCCCGACATCATCAGCCGCTGCCTGACAAAGCATGGCACCAAGCGCTGCGCTATCATGCTGGACCACATCAAGGCACAGGGCTATAAGTATTCCACCCTTTCCGCCATCACCGTTGCCGTGCCTGACGCTATCATCCCCGAAGAGAAGCCGGCGATCCTGGCTGCGGCTGACAAGAAGGTTGAAAAGGTCATGAAGAACTTCAACCGTGGTCTTATCTCTGATGAAGAGCGCTATAAGAACACCGTTGAGATCTGGCAGGCAGCTACCGAGGAAGTTTCCAACGCTCTGTCTACCAACCTGAAGACCCACCACCAGCGCAACCCCATCTATATGATGTCCGACTCTGGTGCTCGTGGTTCTATGGACCAGATCAAGCAGCTGGCCGGCATGCGCGGCCTGCTGGCTAACACCGCAGGTAAAACCCTGGAAATGCCTATCCGTGCAAACTACCGCGAAGGCCTGAACATCTTGGAGTACTTCATCTCTTCTCGAGGCGCTCGTAAAGGTTTGACCGATACCGCACTGCGTACTGCTGACTCTGGCTACCTGACCCGCCGTCTGGTTGACGTTTCTCAGGAAGTCATCATCCGCGAGGAAGACTGCCACGCTACCGAGGGTATCCTCGTCAGCGAGATCAGCGAAGGCAACGCTACCATCGAAAGCTTCTCCGAGCGTCTGATTGGCCGTTATGCTCTGCATGACGTGATGGATCCCAAGACCGGCGAACTCATTGTGTCCAAGGACAAGATGATGGATATGTTCGACGCTGAAAAGATCAAAGCTGCCGGTATTACCGAGCTGGAGATCCGCAGCGTGATGACCTGCCGTGCTCACGTTGGCGTCTGTGCCCGCTGCTACGGCTCCAACATGTCCAACGGCCAGTGCGTTAAGGTCGGTGAATCCGTCGGTATCATTGCGGCACAGTCCATCGGCGAACCCGGTACTCAGCTGACCATGCGTACCTTCCATACTGGCGGTATCGCATCTGCTGAAGATATTACTCAGGGTCTTCCGCGTGTTGAAGAACTGTTCGAGAGCCGCCGCCCGAAGGCAATGGCTATCATGTCCGAGATCGCCGGTACCGTCCATATTGACGATACCAAGAAGAGCCGCCACGTTGAAGTGACCGGTGTTGACGATAACGGCGCACCGGTTACCAAGAGCTACCTGATCCCGTTCGGCCACCGCCTGAAGGTGATGGAGGGCGATGTGCTCGTCAAGGGCGCACTGTTGACCGAAGGCCATGCTTATCCGCAGGATATCCTGGCTGTCAAGGGCCGCATTGCTACCCAGAACTACCTGATCAGCGAAGTCCAGAAGGTTTACCGTCTGCAGGGCGTTGAAATCAACGATAAGCATATCGAAGTTATCGTCCGCCAGATGATGCGTAAGGTTCGCATTGACGATGCAGGTTCCAGCGAGTTCATCATGGGCAGCGTTGTCAACCGCCGCGATGTGATGATCGAGAACGAGAAGATTCAGGAACGCATTGATGCAGGCGAAACCGACCTGAAGCTGGTCCAGGCCAGTCAGATCCTGCTTGGTATCACCAAGTCCAGCCTGGCAACCGACAGCTTCCTGTCCGCTGCATCCTTCCAGGAAACCACCCGCGTTCTGACCGAAGCCGCCATCAAGGGCAAGGTTGACCCGTTGGCCGGTCTGAAGGAGAACGTCATCATCGGTAAGCTGATCCCCGCCGGAACCGGTTTGCCGGAGGTTGAAGAAGAGCTGGCTCGCGCCGAGGAAATCCGCGATGCCGAAGGCAGCGCTTACGACCACGCTGAAAAGTAAGACTTTTCTTATCTGATAAGCTTAGCCTGACAATAAAGCATAATATCCCCCACAGCATTCTCCGCACGGGCAACTGCGAACGGAAAGGGTACTGTGGGGGATTTTTTATGCTGCTTTGCGGGGAATGAAACTGCTTATTGCGGAAAAGTGGCAGAAAAGTGATACAAAGTTGCTTGAAAATAGTAGTACAGCTGTGCTATGCTGGCCCCAAAGAAAGGGGGATAGCACCATGACATTGGGAGAGAAAATTGCATCCGCCCGGAAAGAAAAAGGCATGACCCAGGAAATGCTGGCAGAGCAGCTGGGGGTAACACGGCAGGCTGTGGCAAGGTGGGAAACAGGGAAAGCGCTGCCCGGCACAGCCAACCTGTTTATGCTCCGAGAACTGTTGGGTATCCTGCCGGAAGAGGCTGCTTTGGAAGAAAAGACAGAAACAAGAGAACCAGATGTACAGGAAAAGGCAGAAACGGCCGGAAGCCTGACAGCAAAACAAACGTGGGTACTGATTGCGGTAATGGCAATTCTGCTGTGGTTTGCTCTGCAATTTGTTGAGCTTGGCACGGCAGTGGGGCTTCTGCTGCTCTTGCTGATTCTAATTATTGTGCTCTTTTTGATAGCAACAGGGAAAAGCGGTATTGTGGCGGCTGCAAAATCAACAGGCAAAAGAATGTTGTATCTGATAGCGGCAATGCTGCTGGCACTCGTTCTATGGAGCGTTGCTTTTGTGGCATCAGCAAACTACCAAAGCAAGGCCATCTGGAGTATGCCGCAGGAGGAATGGCAGAGCTACCCCGAGGTTGCCGCATGGATGCAGCACTGCGAAACAATGGGAAATGGTGTTTATATGCAGCGGGTGGACCTGACTTCCGACCAGGGGAATACAACTGCATATCTTGTCTGCCGCAATGGCGTGACCAATGAACAGGCGGGAAAAATCACCCCCAATCCACTGCGGCTGCGCTTCTGGGTTACTTATCAGGCAGGGGAGAGCGAGCCCATGCTGGATGTGCTGACGTTCTGCGGAAATAAGGACTATCAGGTGTTTTTCAGAATCAGGAAAGATCAGTCTGATTGTATCTTTACGACAAATGAAAGTGAAGCGTTGGCAGGAGAAGTAAGAAGCCTGCTGGAAAGCCGGGCAAATGACAAATAAAGAAAGTTAGAGAAATGAGCCTGTGCAGGAACCGTACATAAACACTGTTTCTGCGCGGGCTTTTTGTTAAATAAAAACGGATTTGTTTTTTCTAACATTTGGTGTATAATACTTTTATACTGGGTTTGTCTGTGCAGGATGAATGGTGCCTGCATGGAGGGCAGGGGAGAACGCTTCCCTGACTGGCTCAGAAAGACACCATATAGAAAAGGAGAATCCGCCATGTCGGAAGCATTGAAAGAACGCAAAGAGATGGACCCGCAGTACCAGTGGGACCTGACCAAAATGTACGCCAGCGATGCGGAATGGGAAAAGGCTTTTGCCGCCATTGACCCCAAAATTGAAGCTTTGGCTGCCTGGGAGGGCAAGCTGAACAACGCTGCCAGCATTCGTGAATTTTATGATGCAGAAATCGGCGTGTTCCGTGAACTGGAAAACCTGGCTGTCTACACCAGCCTGCGTCTGAGCGAGGATACCCGTGCTGATGACGCCCAGAGCATGGATGCCCGCGCTACCGCCAAATATGTAAAGGCTGTCGGTACCATCGCCTATGCTCAGCCGGAAATCCTGGCACTGCCACAGGAAACCCTGAATGCCATCATGGCTGACGAGCAGGTTGCCCCCTATCGTTTTGCTCTGGAAGACCTGCTGCGTGCAAAGCCTCACACCCTGACCGCCCCGGAAGAAAAGCTGCTGGCTGCTTTCGGTGAGGCATTCGGCACCCCGAAAAATGTTGCCGATAACCTGGAAGACGCCGACATGGTGTTCGATTCCGTCAAGGATGGCGAGGGCAACGATGTGGAGCTGACCGCTTCCAACTACATCCTGCTGCAAACCTCCAATGACCGCGTGCTGCGCAAGAATGCCTTTGAAAGCTACTACAAGAGCTTCCGCCAGCACATCAACACGCTGGCTGCCTCTTACTCCGGCGCTGTCAAGACCGCTACCGCCGAAGCCTCCGTCCGTCATTATGAATCTTCCCGCGCCATGTCCATGGCAGGGGAGAACGTGCCCGGCCAGGTCTATGATAACCTGGTGGCTACTGTGCGCAAGCACCTGCCGGATATGTACCGCTATGTTGCTCTGCGCAAGCGCATCCTGGGTGTGGACGAGCTGCACTACTATGATGTGTACGCCCCGCTGACCAAGGGTGTCAGCGCCCATTACACCTATGACCAGGCCAAGCAGATGGTTCTGGATGCCGTTGCACCGCTGGGCGAAGAGTACGGCACCATCGTTCGCAAGGGCTTTGCCGAGCGCTGGATCGATGTGTTCCCCAACAAGGGCAAGAGCGGCGGCGCTTACTCCGGCGGCAGCTATGATTCCAACCCCTATATCATGTGCAACTTTACCGGTACGCTGGATAGCGTTTCCACCATTGCGCATGAGATGGGCCACAGCATGCACAGCTGGTTCAGCCGCCATACCCAGCCTGCCCAGTATGCCGACTATACCCTGTTTGTCGCAGAGGTCGCTTCCACCGTCAACGAGAACCTGCTCATTGAGCACCTGCTGGCAGAAAAGAACCAGGATCCCGCAACCCGCCTGGCCCTGCTGAATCAGTACCTCGAAAATTTCAAGGGAACCGTCTACCGCCAGACGATGTTTGCCGAGTTTGAGCGCGATGCCCACGCCATGGCCGAGCGCGGCGAAGCCCTGAATCCCGCCGCCCTGAACAATCTGTACAAGAAGCTCATTGTGGACTACTTTGGACCGGAGCTGGTTGTGGATGACGAAGTACAGTACGAGTGGGCACGCATCCCGCACTTCTACCGCCCGTTCTATGTTTATAAGTATGCAACCGGCTATTCCACTGCCGTGGCATTGTCCGAGGGCATCCTGAAGAACGGCGAACCGGCTGTTAAGAAGTACCTGGAGTTCCTGCACATGGGCGGCAGCGCTTACCCGCTGGATGAGCTGCGCCATGCCGGTGTGGACCTGACCACCCCCGCCCCGGTGGATGCTGCCCTGGATAAGTTCGGCCGCATTCTGGACGAAGCCGAAGCCTGCGTGGCACAGCTGGAAGCTGCAAAATAAGCAGGGGAAAGTCCGAGGGGGTATCTGAAAAATTCGAGAATTTAGTCTGTTTCTGCAAACACAGCGGGATTTTACGTTAAAAAGCCTTGGAATCCGCAAAGGATTCCTATGGCTCTTTGCCTTAAATTCTGCTTGCGTTTGCGAAATATCCGTCGTTCTCTTTGTTTTCAGATACACCTTAAGTGCAAAATCAGGGCAATACCGCATAATTCTAAGTGCCGATACGACGAGCGAGGTGCGGCAGATGCTAAGCCAAAAGCGCAGATAATACTGGATGCTGCA
>ERZ825896.3508-NODE-3508-length-13168-cov-5.442865_pt1 | contig 13168 bp, 16 predicted proteins | sample MGYA00519858_ERZ825896 | MGnify/ENA primary metagenome ERZ825896 (study PRJEB31778, sample SAMEA3449214) | human gut metagenome | biome: human gut; feature: human-associated habitat; material: faeces | place: United Kingdom | collected 2010/2012 ... | reverse complement strand
AATGAATGACGAAGAGAGAAATTTTAATGAAAGAACTTAAAGAGGAATTAAAAATATATTATAATACTTATTGTTCCTCCTACTGTAACGGTATTATAAAAGGTTTGATTTTAATGAATGACATTACATTTGAGGAATCTATTGAGTTATGTAGTTTCATCAAAAGCTTAATGAATAAGAATCATGAGTTGTCTATAGTAACCAATTTTGGAAAGATAGTTGGAACAAAAGAACAGCTTAAAGAATTAGTTAGAATTGTTAAAGCGGCTTCACTTTGGGTGAATGCGCATGGCTCTACAAGGAGACAACTAGAACTAAGCGACATTTTGAAAAAAATAATTAGAGAGATAGATTATAGATAATTTTAGGGCGAACATTGATTCGCCCTAAAAATTTAACCGGTGTATCCTATGTTATCACGAAATACAGTGTCACCCGCACTTCCGAAAATAGCATTAGTACACCCTCTGAAATCATTATCAATTACATAGCACCCGTTACTAGGAACGCCACCATAGAAAGAAACGCCATTAGTAACTTTACCTTCGCCACCGTAATCACCGATAACATTATTAATTATTTTTATATTACTCATCGATGAAAGTGTATTTACAAATACAGCACCATTTGCAACCACATTATCTCTGATAATAATATTTGAAGAATTAGCAAGGTTAATACATGATGATGTCAATATAAAAAATTCGTTGTCTTCCAATGTAAGTCCGTCTACACCACCCGTTCCATAGTTATTAATTCCTAATGGCGATGCACCTATCCAATTACCTTTAATTGTGCTCCTATATAATTTTGCGTTACCACTAATAGATATACCGCAAGTATTACTGTTGTCAAGAAAACTGTTAATAATTCTTAATGAAAAAATGTTAGAAGTCGCATTAATATTTATTGCATTGTTTTTTAATAAAATATTACAATAAGATATAGCGAGCGAACTATTTCCACCGTTTACTACGATGCCAGTTCCTGTATCACTTTTATCAGCTAATCCGCTTCCAATAGTTGTATACGTAATTATCTGTGAACTATCGTTAGACCCCGTATCAATTCCAATACCATTAGGGCAAGTAATTGCGCAATTAGAAACCCTATTTAGCACACCATATATTTTAATTCCGTTAATACAGTCAATTATACAGTTATTTACATATGATGAACTACTACTGTTTTCAAAACATATAACGTAACCACTTGTTTTAGCTGTAATTGACAAGTCCTCAACAAAGCACCTCCAGTCCACAAATTTTAAACAATCACCTGATTTGTTATTAAAAATGAGGTGTGTTTCACCAAATCCAACGCCCTTAATACCATGTGTCCCATTAATATTTATTACACTCTCAAATTTGTAGGTACCGGCAGGAAAGAAAACAGTACAATTAGGGTTTGATGCTAAAGCGTTAATTAACGCATCAGTACAGTCATTATTACCTGTATTATCAGCGTCAAAATTTAAAATATTGACATAATCAGCTTTAATTGAATTTAATTCGCCCTCAAATTTGTTTTTTAGAAATTCTAATTTGGTGTCAAAGTTGGTTTGAATTTCATTTAGTAATTTTTCTATAGTTACCGGTTCATAATTACTCCCGTTAACGTATTTATCACCGGCGGTCATATTTTTTATGATTTTAACTAAAATACCATCAAGCCACACAAGATCGCCAGCATTTCTATCATTCGTTGCTGTTTCAGACGTTCCCTCATTTGCACTTGCTATTTGTTCTCTTAATTCGTCTAATAATTCACTAAGAATATCTTTCAATGATTCGTCTGTAACTAATGATCTTATATAATCAGGAATTAAATTTAAGTTATTAATAACTTCATTTAATTTTTCCGAAAATTTACATAAAACTTCATAGTAACTCAAACTATCATCATATACCACTGGTAGAACTTTCTGACACCAAAACTTAAAATCAGTTATTTTTTTCATATTATTTTCCTTTCTACTATCTACCACAGACCAAAAAATAAATCGTTACATTCATTAATAACAAGCATGTCAATATTCAAAAATGTTTCACGAAAATCAGACAAAACCTTGCTATAGCTTTCGCTGCTGTTTTTTCCTCTTACAATGTCAATGTATTCATCCGTTGTATTTATTCTTTCTGTTTCGTTGTCTGTTTTCTTTTCTGTTGTTTCGCTTGTTCCGTTATTTGTTGTACTACCGCTTGAATTGCCTGTATCATGCGTTGCATTTGTTAAATAACTATCGTTTGCGATATTTTGTACGCTACCTTGCGGGGTATCAAGCGTTTTATTCCAGTTCTCAGAATTAAGCGTTGAATTTGTTGTATTTGTACTCTTACCCAAATAAGTGTTATCACTTGTAAAGTCACGACCTTTATTGTTTGACCCTTCGCCGGAATGAGTAGTTGTAACATCAACATTATACAAGGGGTTAAATTCAATTAATTCTGATTTGTACAACTGATTGTAATATGGCATAATCTCGTTCATTTTCACGTTAAGCCACAATTTCCAAAGTGCTACAGTTTCACACCCTATTTCCCTAGTATAAAAATGTTTTATAATTTTTTTACACAAAACATTTCTATAATTTTCGTCAAAAATTGGGAAATTAAAGTCAAATATTTTTGGTAACGCCTTTTGTACAATGTCGTCAACATTTGAATACCCTTGACTTTCATTAACCCCGGCATATTGCTCACAAATAAAGCGTACTTCTGTTGTATATTTACTCGTCTTCATCACCCCCAATATCGGTAAAAGTATCTCTTAATCGTACATCAATATCAAGTCCGAACATTTCGTTGATTTGTTTACACGCTTGTTTGCGCATGTATAATCTGCTGTTGCCGCTTGCAATAGTTCCTCCCTGACTTCTTAACACTTCATCCGTGATTACACGCTCCTTTTTATTTATTGTCATGTTTGGGATGCCTAAATAAGTGAGAGCTTCATTCCAATATTGTGTCTTAAGATTATAAATCTTGTCACACACATAAGGAGCATCTGTTTTCAGTACTTGAAAATTTTGTGTATTCAAATCATCGTCACCAAAAATAAAGGGCTGATTTCCGTCATATTGCATATATAAATTTTTCATTGTTAGCCGTTTCTTTTCAGACGATTTAATCAAAACAGGCGTTTTTTGTGCGTTTGCATTAACATCAATAACACGGTCAAGGTTGTATAGTCGTTTTGCAAATAATTCCACGTCCATCACACAAGGTGTGTGTAACATATTGTTAAATATAATTACACTGTTTTTTTCTGTGAGTTTTTTGTTATACCCGTTTGCTGAGTAAGCAGTACGCTGTATTGGGATACGATACACATTAAGTTTACCACCTATCATTGTTTGTAAGCACAAATGGCCCAGAATTGAATCTTCAAAGAAAACGCACATACCGTCTGAAAATAATGTCAATTCTAGAAAACGCTCATCAACACTATTAGGTAAATTAATCCACTCATACATAGATATTGCCATTTCTTTTAGTCTGTCATAATACATATTCCACGTATACGTATTTATTGTTAATGATTCATCAAATTGCGTTTTTTTCTTTCCCATTCTTATCACCCCCTATCTGACACAATAGAATTATCAAGCATATAATTTCCGACATCCGTTGTATGCCACAACGTAATCCCAGAATTAAATGCATTCGCAATTTGTACAAGTGCTTCGTTAGGTATTGACCCAGTAATATATGCGTTTTCGGTTTGCACATAATTAAAAGACGTTCTGCTCTTAGTTTCTGGAATTTTATACCTCAATACTTTATATCCAAAACGTGTAAAATAATCGTCAACAACCCTTGCCATTTCTGCACGTATACCCATTGTATAAAACGAATAACCCATTTGATTGTTTTGTACATCAATATAAGGACTCGCATAATTTCCTTTTGGAGTTTCTGGCTGTACAAATGATGTAGCAATCTCATTTACCCTATCTGTAATAGGTTGCGGATTTAAACTTAATACGCTTGCAATCGTAGCGGATATATTTTTGCTACTCATATTACTAGCTACTGCATCCTCTGACCACGAACATTGCGGAAAGTTACCGATATATAGTGAACCACTTCTATTTCCGGCTTTTTGATAATTTTGCGGTTGTAAACAACATTCACAAGCGTTTACATAATTATCAAGCAGTAAAAAATTTACACCTGTACCATCGTTTGTATCTTCCCATCTAAACTCTGATACGCCACCTTGGTTGTTTTCTACGCGTAAAAACGTATATGGATATGTTAACAGTTTGTTGTTAACAGGCGTATAAGCATCTGATTTGTTTCCAACTCCTAAACTGTTAGGTCTTGTCCCTGTTTCCTCTTCTGTGATTGGATTTGAAAAATAATTCAAAAATTCATTTGGAATTGTATACACGTTTGAGACAATTAATCCGTTAGTAATCAAGTTGGTTATAATCTGATTGATGTTGTCGGCGTCAAGGTCAGATAAATACATTGTACCTCCTGTATACAATTTTCGAATAACTTTTCCATCTACTGTGCCAGGGGTTTCAGAACTTGTATTAGGTATTGCTACTATGACACATTTCCAATCAGTAAAATAGTGCGTCATGGTTTTCATTACCACGTTTTCACCGAAAGTAATATCCTCTGGTATTGTATGCGCTCCGATTCTATCATCTGCAACGTGTTCCCGTACAGTATAGCAATTACCTAAAGCAAAATCAAATAAAAACGTCTGCATCCAGTCAACATCAATAGAAACAGCTGACACTTCATTGTTGATGTACTCAACATTTGTGATAAATCCGTAAAACCATTTGTCACCAAAGCCAACATTTTTAAAAGCGCAATAATTTGCATTATACAAATTGTCCGCAACTACAGGAACACGGACAACATTTTCCTTACGAACGTAACTAAAGTTAGAAAAAGTGTATGTTGTTTTTGCATTAAAATATGCTTGCTGTTGCGTTGCACTAGTAAAAAGAATTGTGTGCTTGTGGTCGTTAGCAAATGGTACATTTGTTATCACCTTAAATATTGATTGTGGCGCAATATACATATCTTTAACTCCTTATAATGTTTCACGTGAAACATTTTTTTGAAAATTTGTTTCACGTGAAACACGTTTGCTATTATGCTACTGTGATAGTGCAACTATCGGTCTTTGTATGGTCATATACGGATGTAGCTGTTACTACAACTTCACCAGTCGCATTAGTTCCAAGTTTTACCAACCCACTATCAGACACGGTTACATCAGTTCCAGGCGTTACAGCCCACGTTACACCCATAGGAGCAAAATCGGTTGTCTGCACTACTGCGCTTAACTGAACAGCACCTCCTGCACTTGCATTTGCTGTTTTAGGCGAAACTTTTACAGATGTTACAGTAGGAGTACCGGCAACAAAAAGGGCATTATTGGCAAAAGGAGAAACGGAAAATGTTTTCCAAACATGATAAAAATAATTCCAATATAAGCCCTGACCATTGTAATTTTCGGTAAAACTCTGGAAGTTGTCAAAAATCATAAACCAATTTTCATCAACCAAAATAGCGGGAATGTCATCAAGTTTAGATAAATCATCCTTATTGATTTCCACATAGTTGGGGTCATTCTTAAACAACTCGTTTAATCTGTCAATGTCAAGGTCACCAAAAGAATCGACAAGCACCTTATGGCCCATGAACTCTGCCTTTTCCATGTTAAAGGCAGTTGCCAACACTTCAACGTCCATGGTAGCATCAAAATCAGCGTTAACAATCAAATACTGTTCACTTTTATCGGACTTTGTTGCAACGCCTGCAACGTTATACTTTGTTTTTAAAAATGTAAACGTGTTGCTAATACCCTTAATTGCCGTCACAATCTGTTTTGCATTCGAAGCCTGCAAAGCTGGAATTGTTACAACATTCATTCTTCCTCCAAGAATGTGTCTTGCTAACAGGTATTTCATGGTAAGAAATTCGTCGTAGTTAGCACCAGTATACATTGCATCTACGATTTTAGCGATCAAATCGGTGATACCATCAACGCTCAAAAAAGCCTGTCTTAACTGATCATTGCTAACAGTGCTCTTATAAAATTTCTGATAATTCATGATGTGAAAAGTTGCTCTAACGTCAGGGATTTCACGCTTAAATACTTCGCTTTCTGCTACACCCGGATCGTACTGAAAAGGTTTGGCAATGTTTACGAAAATTTCTTCAACGGTTTCTCCATACTCAAGAAAGCCTTTTTTGAATCTTTCCCAGGGGTTAGAATACATTTTACTTGTAATAAGCACTCTACCAATTCTGTTTACCAAAGCGCTGAGAAATTCATTCTGTAATGCCGGGTAGTCCATAATAATACTACCGATTGCCCTGATGCTTTCAGCATCCGCTGTAGCCTTGGGGACATAATCTTTGTAATTCTGCGATGCATTGTTGCGAATAACATTTAATACATCAACGGATGTGTTTGTTAATGTTTTTACTTTCGGTCTTGTTGCCATATTTTATTCCTCTCTTTCCTCAAATAATTCGTCAAATGTAGACGGTTCACTTTCGTCTTTCACATCTTCACGGTTTTCATCTACAATATCCTCTTTTCCTTCAAAAAATCTCCTACGATAACGTTCACGCCACTCAGCGTCAAGGTCGTTGTATTTTTTCTCCCACTCCTCAATACTTCTGTCAACATCCAGACTGTTATACGTATCAGTCATGTCCTCAATAAATTTCAGTGATTCGTCATCAGTATTTCTACCAACCCGTTTATTGATAGCTTCAAAAAATTCGTCTCTGGTTAATACCATGTTTTACACCTCCCTTAATAATTTGTTAACAATAGACTGTATTTCTTTATAATCATATCCGGCAAGTGTTAATGCTTCTTGTCTTGCTTGTCCATTGCCCCACTTACCTGTTAAGACTTGCCTAGCTACCGTTTCTAATTCATTTGTCTCTGTCAAAAACAGTGCTAATTCATCGCTTCTTCGCTTAACTAATCCATTCAGTTTCACACCCCCAGATTTACAATATAAAGGTATCGCATCAGCTATTTGTGCTAAAGTTCGCCTACCGTTATTTGTTAGTTGTTTGATATTACCAACGTTAAAAGCAAAAGACACAAGAGCATCATATTGACATTGATTAAAGCTATACAATGGATTATAAATATTTACGGCATTTTCGGCTTTTTTAATGTCATTCCGTAATAGGTTTTCAGCTGTCTCTTTAGTGATCTGCCTACCTTTTGATACATCTTTACCATAATGACCATATCCAATAGTATAATATTTTTCTGTAGATACAGCTTTATAAGCTGTAAGTCTTAACCCCTCATATTTCTTTATCAAATAATATGCGTTGTAACTACTCTTCAATACTCTTGTCATCTCCAATCATGTCAGTAAGTTTTTGTAATGCAATTGTGTTTTTGTTCAGTGCTTCGGTAAATTCTTTGGTTTCTTCCTTGTGCATTTCTGATAACTTGTAAATGTACCAAAGCAAGATAAGACATATTGCAATCGGAAATCCGACTGTACTAATTGCTGTTGTAATACCCGCGAGTGCATCCATATATTTTTCACCTCCTTTATAATATTATATCATAACTACTTGCAAATTGTCAATGTCTATGTTATAATTAAATAAAGAATTAAAGGAGGTGACAACAATGTCATATTATGACGGCACTAAACTTTTGAGTTTAAAGGATATTAACGGCAACCTTCCAGAAATTTATATATGCACTTCTAATCGTTCAGCCGGAAAAACGACATATTTTAATAGACTTTGCGTAAATCGTTTTTTAAAAAACAATGAAAAATTTGCACTTATTTATAGATACAATTACGAACTAGACGACATTGTTGATAAATTTTTTAAAGACATTCAAAGTTTATTCTTTTCTTCACACAATATGACAGCAAAAAAGAGAGCAAAAGGAATATATCAAGAATTGTTCATTGATGATATTCCTTGTGGATATGCTATTTCATTAAATAGTGCCGATACTCTTAAAAAATATTCTCACCTGTTTAGTGACGTTTCACGCATGATTTTTGACGAATTTCAGTCAGAAACAAATCACTATTGTTCGGAAGAATTAAGAAAATTTCAGAGTATACATAAATCAATAGCAAGAGGTCAAGGAAAAATGGTTAGACGTGTACCTGTATATATGCTGAGTAATCCCGTCACTATTCTAAACCCTTACTACGTGGCTTTTGGTATCTCATCCAGATTGAGAGAAGATACAGTGTTTTTGCGTGGTGATGGTTTTGTATGTGAACAAGGTTTTAACAAAGATGCACACGACGCACAAACCGACAGCGGTTTTAATCGTGCTTTTTCTTCTGACGCTTATCAGTCATATTCGAATGAAGGCGTTTACTTAAATGATAGTAAATCATTTCTTGACAAACCAAACGGAAAAAGTCGTTATCTTTGCACCTTGAAATACAGGGGAAAAGAATATGCTGTACGAGAATATGCAGAACAGGGAATTATTTATGCAGACGATAGAGTTGATAGTACTTTTCCTTTTCGCCTAGTTGTTACAGTTAATGACCATGATATAAACTACGTAATGCTAAAAAGGAATGATGTTTTTATATCTTCGCTTCGTTATTTCTTCGAAAAAGGATGTTTTCGATTTAAAGATTTGGAATGTAAAGACGCCATTCTTACTGTTTTATCTTATTAATGTTTCACGTGAAACATATTGGTATCTGCACTGGTTTTAATGTCTGAGTAGTGTGGTCAGCACGGGTGAAAGAAACCGCCACATATAACTTGTCGATGGTGCGAATCGCTTTCATTATACCAGTGTTATAGATATATTAAAGAGACTGATTTTATATCAGTCTCTTTTTGTTATCTCATTTCATAGTTTGTTTCTGTTAATAGTACACCACCTGGTATTCTTTTTGATAATAATTTCCCTGGTACTATAAGACCCTCTTTAAAATCTTCTAAAGTTCTTATTATTTTTTCGTCTCCATCATATAAAAATTTTTGTTCTTCTTTCGTATATTCTTTTTTATTTTTCTGAGTTCCCGTTAAACTCTCCTTTAAAAGGTTTTTGCATTTTTGGGGCATTCCTGCGCATTTAATATTATAATATGGGTCTACCACTTCACCGTCTTCATGCGTTACGTGTTCTATGTATGTTTTTTGTCTTGCAAATATAGCACTATCCCAGTAGCTTTCTAATTTCCAACAATTAAAATCAGACTTGTGTATTTTTAAGCCAACAACTTCATTAGGTAATAAGTCGCAATGAATGGAATCAGTGTCCGCATAAATAAAGCCACGTTCATTTTCGCCATGATAATTCATTTGTGCATGTCTTATTGTAAAGTTACGTGCGTAACTGGTTATTGCAGAGCCTATCGCAATGTATCCGGCTTTTTTGTCGTGTGCTTCTACATTATAAAACCCTACTACATTATCGTCTTTCAAATATGCATATTTAAAAGAAGAATCATCAGACGATGCCATTTTCCCATATAAATTGTTTAGAAACAGTTTTGCAAGTGTTCTTTTTGCTCCTTTACTTTCCATTTTAATTTTCTTATATTTGTCTAAGTATTCGTCAAATATTCCAACTTGCGCATAAAAATAACAGCCGTCTATAATTTCAAAATCTACCAACTCATAGTGTTCTTTTATTAATTCGTAATCGGTCATAGTCAAAACAAGTTCTTGTTTTGTATCTATAGTATTTCCAAACTTATCTTTATAATATTGACAGTACATTCCTAACTTATTGTCGTAGTAATCAGATGTTGTAAGTGACTCTGTACCTTTATATATATATTTCCCTTTTATTTGTATAAATGGTAGGTATCCTTTTTTTAAGTAAAAACGTGTTTTTATTCTAATAAAGTAATATTTATTGGGTTTTAGTGCATCTTCCGGTATATAGTTTCCTACCCAAAATTTAGGTACACCTATTGGATACCGATTGCCACTGCTTGAGTGCATTTCAGACGGGTAAAGGGAGTTTACGTCCGCTGTCAATCCGTTAGAAAAAACCTTATTTTCTTTTCCTTTTACAAGGTAGCACCAACCACCCCGATAACTTTTTCTTATCCATTTATCGACTGTGTCATATGTGTGTACACCCTTATTCAGTTCTATCGCTGTTAAGTCTGGAAACCAATTTTTTAAATCTTCGCTTAATATTGTTTTCTTAAACTCTGACAAACAACACGAACCTATAGTTAATTGTTTATGGCCCTCTTTAAACATTATTTCTAGTGCTTCTTTTACAACTAAAACATCATTCTTTATGTACTCTTTTTCCTTGTCTGTAATTTCACACCCCGCATAACGGAACCCCTTATATTCCATATCTAGTTTTTTGTGTTTTGTGCCCATAGAGTTTCCAATTTCTTTTACACTAAACGGCAACAATTTTAGCGAGTCACGTATTTCTATTATATGATTATTTACTTTTATAGTTATAGAATACCATTGCCCCATATCAGATATTACGTACTTAAATGTATTATTTTTCATGTCTTTTATGGCATCAAAAACCATTGATGTTTTTTCACTGTTTAAGTATTCTACCGCTTGCTCTAAGTGCAAATCTTTTAGTAAAAAAGACATCCAAAAATTACCGTCAAATTTTAGATTATGATAATAAGCACATATGTTACAATTTAAGTCTTTAAAATAATTAAATGTATCTGCTATGCTGTGAAATATAACTACATCTTCTGTAAACAGTTCAACACAAGCGGAAGCCCAAACTTCCGTATTTACTTGCCCTTTATAAACGGTAGTTTCAAAGTCACATGAAAAAAATTTAAAGGTGATATTTCTCACAAAATCACTCCCTTAAGGTTCATAGAATTCTTGCTCTCCAGATATACTTTCTGCTTCTGTTTGTGATAATGCACGTCCCATGTTTAAAAGATTTGCAAGCTCTATAAAATGATTTTGTATTCTTTTTTCGTCACCACTATCTTCAAAGATTTCATCCAGTTGCTCGGATATATCGTTTTCCTTTTCCAATAAATAGCTATAATACAAGTCTAAGTTATCGTTATAGTCGTAATAACTAACATTGTCGTCAAATATTTTTAAAAGCCCTTGTTTTCTTCCCTCTATTTCAACTGGTCTTGACCCGTCTTTTCTAGTTAGATTTATTATTTGATTTCTTATGTGTTCTATTACGTCAAATGTTGCTATTGGTAAGCCGACCTCTGTTTCGTTAAAGACGTTCATTTCTTTTTTTTGCTTTTGTCTTGCTAGTTTAACAAGTTCCCTGTTTGTTTTTATTACACTTTTTTTATAATTAGATGATTCTTTTGTTATAATTTCACCTGTTGTAAAATCAATTAATTCTGATTTACTTCTTATCGTTTTAGGTGTAATCTTTTTTAAACGATTTATTGATGCTTTTGTAATACGTTTTGGAATAGTTGGTAATAAATTTTCTGGTACTATATATCCACTTTTTTGTTGTTGTGAAATTGCTTGTTGAATCCGTCGACGTTCTTTCATATATTCTTGTTTAATTGTCATAACTATATCTCCTTATACAAAAAACAGTAGGAGACGTATATCTCCCACTGTTTTTTTAATGCTGTATTAAACAATGGAACACTTAATAAACGAGCCGTTGTAATTTTTAGACTTTACCTTGTAACATTCAATCTCAAAATCTGTTTCGCCAGCGTCTTCCATTACTTCCATTATCTGAATGAAAGAATCCTTAAAAGACTGTGATCCTGTCACATACATGTTACCGTCTGATGAAATCACAATAAACTTTGTATAATCAACATTTTCAGAATAATCATTGTGAATGTCAAGACATACATAGTCAGCGGGCTTAAATACAAATTTACCTCCATTTTCATCAATCAGAGAATCAAGTGAAATACAAGCCTGAGTATCAGCAAATTTCAGTTTTTCGCGGGCTGTAAGTTCTCTGGATGCATCTGTAATTTTTACAATATAGTCGTTTCTCATTTTTATTTACCTCTCTTCTTGTTATTCTTCTATGGGTTCCTGTTCTGCGGTGTCAATGAAATGACGTTTTTCATCAAGTTCCTGTGCGTACTTCATGAATAATTCTTCGGTCATGCCAAAAATTTTTTCTTCCTGTTCTGCGCTCTGAATCTGTACAATTTTTCTCGAATCGTTGTCATAAAATTCGTGCGCTTTTGTTTCTAACTTCTTGTCAGAAACAGAAAACGAACCCGGGATAATGATTGTGTCGTTGTACGGCTCTACCTTATTTAAGTCGATACATAATGCGGTTACTTTGGTACTGATAATAGTACGTGTTACTTTTTTTTTGCCATAATTTTTCCCTCCTTTATTGTGGCTTGTTTTTTGGTTTTTTTTTTTTGTAATATGTTATTCACCATTTAGGTGTCATAACCGTCTGTAAAAGTGATAGAAATAATCCGTTTGGAGTTGATTACGGGCAAATTTTCGCAAATTACCTCCATTGTAACATCTAACTCGTCAGAATATAATTTTGTTTCAGATAACTGATGTATTCCGGTGGTGCTCATAAATTGTTCATATAGAGTATTTAACAATGTAATCACCCCATTTCTATTATTTAACTCTATAATGATATTATAGTGGTAGTATATGAAATTAAAATGAACAAATTGTGAACAAATTGTGAACATTATTTCAGATAATAAAATTTGCCATCTTCTACTATGACTTCAAAGCCATAACCGTTAGCATCATCAAAAATACAAAGTATTTCATCAATAGATAAAGTATTAATCATAGTATTGTTTATAAGATATTTTTTCATGTTTTATTACCTCCAAATCCCATTTCTACATTAATCTTAACAACGTTTAATTTTAAATATTTAAATGAACTTTTTTCGTGATCAAAATCTGTTGTTCTCTTAAATAAGCTTCACTGCAATTTCCAGTTCTGAACATTTCCAAAAACTTTGCATGCTGCTGTAATAATTCGACTAGTTTCATTTTGTAATACTTCACACATTAGCATCACCCTAAAATCTCCTTATTCAGATTATATAAATACTCATCATGGCAATACCATTCTTCCACACTAAATGCCCCAGCAACATACATCCCTCTTAACATACCTAGTGTATACATGTATCCGGTTTCTTGCAAAGTGGTCTTAATTAATTCCTTTATTTCTTCAATACTCATTTCTACTCGTGTCATGTTTTG
>ERZ825896.3505-NODE-3505-length-13179-cov-5.933938_pt1 | contig 13179 bp, 8 predicted proteins | sample MGYA00519858_ERZ825896 | MGnify/ENA primary metagenome ERZ825896 (study PRJEB31778, sample SAMEA3449214) | human gut metagenome | biome: human gut; feature: human-associated habitat; material: faeces | place: United Kingdom | collected 2010/2012 ... | reverse complement strand
AAGCGGTTAAGACATCGCCCTTTCACGGCGGTAACACGGGTTCGATTCCCGTAGGGGTCATTGCATTTAATGCATATTGTATTAGCTGGATGCATACAATAGAATATGGCGACTTAGCCAAGTGGTAAGGCATGGGACTGCAACTCCCTGATCATCGGTTCAAATCCGTTAGTCGCCTCTTTTCTAAGACTCTGATTATTAATCGGAGTCTTTTGTAACTTTACTTTATAGGAAAGACCGTATGTGGCGCTTTCCTAAATGGAAAAGAGCCCGCAGATATGTGGACATGACAAATAGATGGTTTGGGATTTAAAAGATGTAAAAAGATTCTTCTCTAAAATCGTCATTAAGGTCAACTTATTTAGAAAATAGTCCATGTCTGGAAGTTCCTCTTCGCTCATACGGCGAATGTCCTTGGATGTCATTTCTTCCGGGGGATTTTCGATGTATTTTTATCCTTTTTCCTCTTGGTGTCACCATACTTGCCGAACTAAATTCTTTGGTCTGTTCTAATCAGAAACTTTTGTGTTCCTTGTTTCATAAATGCTTCGCCGAGACACTTTTGGAATTATTGGAAAACAAAATGTATCTCGGGGCAACACTTGGCATTATCCAGGTTTTACATACATGGGGACAAGAATTGAATTACTATCCTTATATCCACTGTATCAATATTCTTTTAATCCCCAAAGAATTGTAAGAATAATGGTTTGTATATTTTATGAAGAAACATGGAGAAAAAGAATGTAATAACTCATGGGATGATGACAATTATCCATATATTTAAAATACATTTTTCCATCGAATTAGGTTGTTAGTTGTAGTATAATATGCAAATGTAAAAATATTCATTATAGGAGGATAATAATCATGAGTTTAGCAAAACGTAGAAAAAACCTTTTTGTTTTTTTTCTTGTTGCTTGTCTTGTGCTTACGACCACTTTGGGCGCAGCTCCAAATCTCTCGCAGGCAAAAAAGAAAAAGCAGGGAATTACTGTAACAAATAAGATGACCAAAGGTGTTTTGGTGATTCAAGAAAAAAAGAAATTACAGTTAAAGCTAAAGTTGCGAGGAAAAAAAGTTTCATCCAAGAAGATAAAGAAGATATTCAAATTCAAGTCTTCAAACAAAAAGATTGTGACAGTGAATAAAAAAGGGAAAATTTATGCTAAGAAAGCTGGAAATGCTAAAGTGTATATAACACAAAAGGCAAAAGGCAAGAAGAAAAAGTGTAAATTAAAAGTGAAGGTTGTGGCAAAAAAGAATAAGCCCGTGGTAACTGTGACGACGGAGTCAACGAAACAGCCAACGGTAGACCAAACAAAGCAACCAACGGCAGAGCCAACGAAACAGCCAACGGCAGAGCCAACGAAACAGCCAACGGCAGAGCCGGCGAAACAGCCAACGGCAGAGCCGACGAAACAGCCAACGGCAGAGCCGACGAAACAGCCAACGGCAGAGCCGACGAAGCGGCCAACGGCAGAGCCGACGAAACAGCCAACGGCAGAGCCAACGAAACAGCCAACGGCAGAGCCAACACCGTCCGCAAGTCAGGAACCGCAATTAGTAAATAGCGGAGAATGCAGTAAAATGACATGCGGAGGAAGTTATGCTGGCCCTGTGAGTGGTAAGGAATACTCAGCAGTAGCGTTGTATGGTAATGGTGACTATTGTACCACATCTTACGAATTTGTAGGGACAAATAAAAAATACCGTATGGTGGTTAAAGGAGCATCTAGTAATTCGACAACGGCGAGTGTTTCTGTATATATTGGCGGAAAGAAAGTTGGAAAAGTTAGTTTTACTGGAACTACGTTGTCGGAGCAGTCTTTTGAATTTAAAATGACAGATGTAACAGGAAAACAGGAAATAAAATTTTTACTTGAAACAGATAATGGATCGAATGATACCTTTGTAAATAGTTATGAACTTTATTACATTGGTGATGTGAAACCATTGCCGGATGCTCCAACACCAGCATCAGTTGGAGCTGTGTCTACAGGAAAGTACAGAAATTTGTTTAAGGAATTAGGATATTCGGATGCAGAGATAGATAAGAAGGTCGAATCGGCCTGGCAAAAATTCTTTTATGGTACTGACGAAGAACGAATCTATTATCCGGTAGGCGAAGATATGGCTTATATTTATACAGCAGATACCGATGATGTACGTTCTGAGGGAATGTCTTATGGTATGATGATTTGCGTTCAAATGGACAAGCAGGAAGAGTTTGATCGTCTGTGGAAATGGGCAAAAACTCATATGCAGCATAAAAGTGGAGAGTTTAAAGGATATTTTGCTTGGCAGATGAATACGAATGGAACCATAAAGGACAATACGCCGGCAGCAGACGGCGAGGAATATTTTGCAACATCGTTATTGTTTGCATCAGCGCGCTGGGGAAATGGTGAAGGAATTTATAACTATAACAAAGAAGCGCAGGAAATCTTGACAACGATGCTTCATCAGGCAGATGATGGTCAAGGTGTGAATATGTTTGACAAAACACATAAAATGCCTGTATTCTGCCCAATTGGAAACGCTGCAACATATAGTGATCCATCGTATCATTTGCCGGCATTTTATGAAGTTTGGGCGAGAGAGGCAGAGCAGGACAATGATTTCTGGAGCGAGGCAGCTGAAGCTAGTCGACAGCATTTTAAAGATGCAACAAATGAAAAAACCGGATTAGGTCCGGATTATTCCGAATATTCAGGGGCTGCTAAGAACGATGGAAATCATGGTGATTTCCGATTTGATGCATGGCGAATTGCAGCTAATATTGCCTGCGACTATGCATGGTGGGCGCAGGATAGCTGGGCAACCACGCACGCGAATAGAATCCAGTCGTTCTTCTACGACCAGGGTGTTGATAGTTATGGAAATCAGTGGTCATTAGATGGAAAGAATCTTAGTACTGATCATTCTCCGGGATTGGTTGCTATGAATGCAACAGCGAGTCTGGCATCTAGTGATAAAAAATCATGGTCATTCCTTGAGGATTTGTGGAACATTTCTCCAACAACAGGGAAATATCGATACTATGATGGATGTCTTTATATGATGGGATTGTTACATTGTAGTGGTAAATTCCGCGCATATTTGTCAGGTAATACGCCAGTAGTAGGCGTCGTGAATGGCAAAATATCGACAACAACTGCCGAATTTGATTTGAGTGCAGATAAGAAAGAAGATGTGACAACAAAACTTATTTTAAATGATGTTAGAACATTATCAGAAATTCGAAACGACAAGACAGTGTTAGAAGAAGGAAAGGACTATACCATTAGTGGTGATACAGTGTCTATTCGCAAAGAGTATCTTTCCAAACAGGCAGTAGGAGTAACGAAATTGACATTTGTCTTCGATGCGGGGAAAAATGCTGTTATGTCGATTACGATAAAGGATAGTAAGTTGCCTGATGTACCGGCAGTGTCTGGACCATTTGATAAAATAAAGGCTACAGACTGTACTGCAGATTCCAAAGATATAAAGGTTGAAGATGGAAAAGTCACCTTAAACAGTACGAGTTCATATATAGCGTTTGATCTTGATTTTGGAAGTGAAACCGCAAAGAGTATAACTGCCTATCTGAAAGAACCAAATAATAGTGGACAGCTGTTTGTACGAAGTGGAAGTTTAAGTTCTACTGTGGCAACGGTGTATAATCTAGGTAATGGTTCCTGGAAAGAGACTAAGAATTCTTTGTGGCCTACGGTTACAGGAAAGACAAAAATTTATATACAGACAAATAAACCGGGACTTCAGATTGATTGGATACAATTTGGAAAATAAGTAAAAAATCGCGAAAGGATATCATACATGCTTAACAACCGAAAAAAAACGATAGGTGTATTTGTTTGCAAGCTTCCAGAATATTTCCAGCGCACCCTATGTGGTGCGCTGGCTGATGAAGCGGTGGCAAATGGATATAATTTGGTTGTTTTTTCGACTTTTGGTGAATACGATAACAATCATGATTATGTGGAGGGAGAAAGCAATTGTCTTTATATTCCAAATTATGACGAATTGGATGGGATTATTTTATGCCTTGATGTGTTTGATATTCCTGGCATGGCAGGAAAATTAATTGAGCAAGTAAAGGAAAAGGCGCATTGCCCTGTGATTAGCATTCGACAAAAAAGAGATGAGTTTATTAGTGTGCTCAGCGATGATAAAAAGGCTATTATGGCTATGGTTGATCATTTGATAGATGAACATAACGCAAAGCGGATTTATTACTTGTCTGGTCCCTCTTACATGCATGATATACGTATGAGGGAGGACGGATTTCGCGAAAGAATGAAAAGCAGAGGTGTTGCCTTTCGTGAGGAATATATCTTTATGGGGAATTTGTGGTATAACATTGGTAAAGAAGCAGTTGATTATTTTCTTTCACTGGATGATGAAAGACCTGATGCAATTCTATGTGCCAATGATTATATGGCAATTTCTGTATGTGAAGAACTGTGCGATCGAGGATTCCGTGTACCGGAGGATATTATTGTGACGGGATTTGATGATGTTGAGGAGGCTAGAGATATATATCCAATGTTGACAACAGTTGAAGCTTGCCCAGAAAATTTTGCGAGATGTGCTATGGAAATTATTAAAAAGGCGGAACGAGGTGAAAAACTAGAAAAGCAATATTATATTTCAACGCAAAATCAGTATCGAAATTCCTGTGGATGTAAAGAAGCGGAAGAAGCGAAACAAATTTTTCGTAAACAATTTAAAAAAAATCAGCGTTTGGTTCACTTGTATAAGCAGAATATGTTTATGGTTTTTCGGATGGAAGGAATACGAGATTATCAGGGCCTTCCAGATTTAGTTGGAAAGTATGTAGAAGGAAACACGGGTGTTTCAGACTTTTATATATGCCTAAATCCGGATGAGAAATATGAATTGGATGATTCTAGAAAAAGTCCATATGAGGATGAGATGGAAATGTTATTACATGCCTATTATGGAAAGAAAATGTCAATTGAAGTGCCGATGCCACAAAGACTTTTTAAAAGAAAAAATCTTTTGCCTGCCGACGAAGTGACGGACAGGCCTTGTGTTTTTTATATCAACCCGTTTCATTATCGGAAGCATTGTTTTGGTTATGCAATCATTTCGTTTTTTAATAATCGATTTTATGCGGCAGAAGATTTTTATCAATCTTTTGTGATAAACATTTGCACCGTGTTAGAAAATATTTATATACAAAATCAAATTGAACAGTTAAGCAACGATAAAATACGCCTTATTCGACGAGATTCGGTTACACATATGTATAATCCGTATGGGTTTCATGAAATGGCTACACAAATGCTACATGATGCGACAGTAGCAGGAATTAATTGTGTCTTTTTCTATGTAAGATTAGAAAATTTACAGGAAATAACAGAAATATATGGAAAAAAAGAATCAAATGAAATCCTTCTGTGTATGAAGTCTGTTTTTGAAAAATTTGAGCAGGAAAAACATGTGTTAGGACGATTAGGAGGAAGTGATTTTTGCCTATTACTAGAGGATAAAATGCAGGAAGAAATAGAAGTTCTTGCACAAAATTTTGTTAATGAAGTAAATGAAGTGAATATTTCATGGAATAAAGAATTTTTCATAGAAGTGCGCTATGGATGGTTTGTTAAGGAAGTGGGAACTATTTCTAGTACAGACGAGTGCATTCGCAGTGCGAAAATGAAAATGAAAGTTGGTGCACAAATGCAGACGAGTGCTGCAAAATATGCTTTTGAGGCAATGAAGGAAATCAGACAGAATTATCAAAAAGAAATTTCTGTTACATACATGGCAGAACAAATTGGTATATCGCGTACGCACTTGTCCCATTGCTTTAAATTGATATATCAGAAGTCAATACAAGATTATATTACTTCTTATCGAATGGAAAAGGCGCAGGAACTTTTGATTCATACTCAGAAAAAGATTAAAGAGATTGCTTTTTTGGTTGGCTATAAAGATGAGTTGTACTTTTCGAAAGTATTTGCCCGTCTGTATGGTATGTCTCCTAGTAAATTTCGTAAAACAATGTTGACATGAAAAAATATGGGTAAATTGGAGATGGATAGAAAAATCAGTAGTAAGTGTTCAGGAAGCCTGTAGAGAGTTGCTGGATGGTGTGAGACAACGACGAATGGACAGTGAATGGGCTCTGGATGGCATTGAGTGATATCGCAGCAGGATTATCAAGGATCTTGTCTCTTTCCTCGCAGGAGGGAGGGGCAAGATCCTTTTTAGTGCGCCTGGCGGCGCACGTCACTAATGGGTGAAAAGCCCTAATCCGCCCTAGTAGTGGAAGGATATAGCCCAAGACCAAGCGTGTCCGTGAACTCCTTTGATATTACCTTCAACCCTATTACAATGGGTAAAAAAAGACTGTTGCCGAAGCAACAGCCTTTTTAGCGTTCTCATTACTTACAATTAAGCAACTTTGATTACACATTTCTGAACTGTGATAGAATCTCCTTCTTTGTATGGAGAAGTATCTTTCATGTTCGGGATGTACATCATGATTGGGTAGTTAGCACCTGTATCTTTGTCTGTGTCACCATTTACAGCATTCTTAGGAATTGTAAATGTGAAGTTAAAGGTGTAAGATTTACCTTTCTTCATAGCTTTTGTGACGATCTTGCAGTGCTTATGTGTTTTATCTTTCTTAACTTTAGCGCTCAGTTTCTTAGCAGAAACATGAAGAGCCCATGGGTAAGCACCTGTGTCTCCACCCTTAGTATAGTTGAAGCAAACACCCATCTCAGGAAGTGTACGTTTACCGGAGTTCTTTACTTTCAAAGAAACGCTGAGTTTACGTCCACGGTAGTCAGGAGAGATGTAAGTTTTCTCGCCCCAGAATGTTGCGTCACAAAGCCAGATACGGAATGAGTTATATTTGAACTCAGAGTAATCAGCTTTGTATGGTGGATGGTTATCCGGGTTAGTAGATTTAGCGAAGTTGTAAATTACTGTACCCTTCTTTGCGTTTTTAACAGATACTTTACATGTCTGTTTCTTTCCGCCTACAGTTGCAGTGATTGTTGCGGTACCTTTTTTGATACCAAGAACTTTGATGGACTTGCCTTTTGTTTTCTGGCAGTGAGCAATGTTATCATTGCTGGATGCCCATGTTGCACTTCCACTTGCAGTCAATTTTACTTCCTTACCCTGCACAACAGAAGCTTTTTTCTTCATTGCTGCGCTAGCTGTATCATCACTTGCTACTGCAGCGGTGGTAACAGCCATAGTTGCAACTAAAGCTACAGCTACAACTTTTTTTGAAATTTTAGCGAACATTTCAAATTCCTCCTTTTTTAATATTAAAATGTTTTTTTGATTTTTGTGCTAAATAGACAAAAATCAATCGCTTTGCGTGGGTATATTATATCATTTTAATAGTTCAAAATCAAGAGGAAATGAAAATAATTACAGTACTATTTTTTGCCAAAAACATGACGTTTTTTTGCCTTATTTGCAGTTATTTGCGTGGCTGCAATTTCCTGCCTTGCCTTCTGGTAACTGCGAATGGTTTCATCCAGTTCACGAAAACGTTTTTCATCTGACTCTTCTTTTTCACGAAACAGATAATCCAATTCTTTGTTGACCTGCACCGATACAGTATCCGCAATATCGGATGTAAGACTATCAGAATTTTCCCGGATGGCATCGGAGACAATACGGGAAAGAATGGTTTTAAACTGTATCATTTTGTCATTTGGGGAGATTTCCGGTTCGGAAACCGGATAGGGAATTACTTGGCCGGATGATTTTGGTGAAAGTTTGTGCTCAATGTCTTTTAAGGAAAAACCGTCTTTCTTCATATTAATAATTTGCTCTAATTGTTTCATTTCTTTTTCCGAATAAACGCGGTGTCCCATTTCGTTTCGCGGGATATTCAAGTGAAGTTCCTCTTCCCAAAAGCGCAGAACGTGAGAGCCTACGTGAAGTTTTTTTGCCGCTTCCGAAATGGTATATTGTTTTGTTTCCATGTAGATAACCTCCTGTTTTTATGTTTTTTTCATTATAGCATGGGAAAAATGTCGATTGATTGGACATGCATTAAATGTAAAAAAACAGTGTGACACAGGACGACAAAAAACAAGAAGAATCGGAGCCAAAGCCCCGATTCGACAGAGAAAATGGAATTTATTCGTCGTGATATTCCAGATTTGCAAATTTTGTGTACTGGTTCAACCACTTGAGTTCGACGGTACAGGTTGGACCATTACGCTGCTTACCAATAATAATCTCGGTAATTCCTTTTTTGGTAGAAGCGTCTTTTGTGTAATATTCATCGCGGTACAAAAACATTACAACGTCGGCATCCTGCTCAATCGCTCCCGATTCACGCAAATCAGAAAGAATTGGTCGTTTGTCCTCACGTTCTTCTACTTTACGGCTGAGCTGGGAAAGCGCAATTACCGGGCAGTCCAGTTCACGTGCCAGAGATTTTAAGGAACGTGAAATATCCGAAATTTCCTGCTGGCGGGAAATGTTTTTTGAACCGCTGTTACCGGACATGAGCTGAAGGTAATCGATAATGATTAAACCGAGGCCTTTTTCCATTTTTAGTTTACGGCATTTACTTCGTAAATCATTTATGGAAATGCTGCCGGTATCATCGATATAAAGCGTTGATTCGCCGAGGATAATAGAACTCTCGGTAATCTTTGCCCATTCATCATCTTCCAGTTCACCGATTCGGATTCTTTGGGAATCTACTTTTGAGTTCATGGCAACCAAACGCTTGGCAAGCTGCACTTTGCTCATCTCCAGACTGAAAATAGCAGTTGGAATATGATTAATCATAGCAACATTTTCGGCAATATTCAGAGCAAAAGCAGTTTTTCCCATGGATGGGCGGGCAGCAATTAAAATTAAATCGGATGGCTGCAAGCCGGCTGTTCGATAATCCAAATCAATAAATCCGGTTGAAATTCCGGTTACATCACTGTTGTTCTGAGCAGCTTTTTGAATACTCTCAAGTGTTTCCAGGGCAACCTCTTTGATTGGTGTAAAATTTTCAGAGGAGGCACGTCCTTGTACGAGCTCAAAAACTTTGCGTTCCGTATCATCCATCAGTTCAGCAACATTAGCGGAATCCTGATAGCATCGGTTGGCAATGTCTTCCGTTGTTCGAATCAGCGAGCGCAGTTGTGATTTCTGTTCAACAATATCCGCATAGTAGCGGACGTTGGCTGATGTAGGAACGGCGGAAATGATATTACTGAGAAACTCAACACTGCAAATATCATCGGAAGCGTTTTTCTCATGAAGTTTATCCACAAGAGTAACTAAGTCTGCCGGCCGTCCTTCATGAAACAATTCCACAATAGCGGAAAACAAAATGCGGTATCTATTATTGTAAAAATCATCTTCATTTAGTTTTTCAGAAGCGAGAACTACCGCATCCTGGTCAAGAAGCATGGAACCGATAACTGCTTCTTCTGCCTCTCCATTATGCGGCATAACTCGTTTGATTACGGTTTCATCCATGATTATTTTCCTTTAACAATTACTTTAAGTTCAGCTGTTACTTTTGGGTGCAGACGGATTGGTACATGGTAGGTTCCAATGTTTTTGATTGGCTCCTTTAACTGCATTTTTTTCTTGTCCAAATCATAGGAAAGCTGTTCTTTGGCAGCGGTAGCAATTTCTTTGGTGGACACCGAACCAAAAACGCGTCCGTCCTGACCTGCTTTAATGGCAACTTCAACGGATTTTGTCTCCAGCTCTTTGGCGAATTCCTTCGCTTTCTCCAAGTTTTCTGCAGCAACCTTTTCGTCATTTTGCTTCTGAAGTTTTAAATCATTTAAATTTTTTGAGGTTGCTTCTACGCCAAGATTTTTTTTCAAAATAAAATTTTTGGCATAGCCGTCTTTTACGGTTACAACTTCACCTTTTTTTCCAACGGATTTCACGTCCTCGAGTAAAATTACTTTCATTATATGTCACCTTCTTCTTTCATTTTCGTTAAAATTTGTTTGATTTGTTCGGCGCCTTCTTCCAGCGTACAGTTCTCAAGCTGGGCACCGGCACTGGTAATGTGGCCGCCGCCGCCCATTTTTTCCATGACAACCTGAACATTTAGCTCATCGATGGAGCGGGCACTGATATAAACTTTGCCCTCATAGGCAGTTAATACAAAAGTGGCGCGGATGCCTTTGATATCAAGAAGATCATCGGCAATTTTTGCACCAACAATAGTTGGCGATTCACAGTTATCCGCATTACAAGGAGAAATAGCAAAACAATCCATAAAAATTTCTGTATTTTGTATTGCTTCAGCTCGAATTTTGTATTCTTCAATGTCGGAACGGAACATTTTGCGAATGCGGATAATATCTGCTCCGGAACGACGCAGGAATGCAACTGCTTCAAAGGTGCGGACACCCGGTTTATTCATAAAGTTATTCGTGTCAACCATAATACCGGAATAAAGGGCATCGGCTTCTACGGCTTTTACACGGATTTCCTCACCGGCATACTGTAAAATTTCTGCTACCATCTCACTGGCTGAGGAAGCAAACGGCTCAACATAGGAGAGAGTAGGGTTTTCAAAGGATTCACCGGTCTGTCTGTGATGGTCGATAACCACCAGAGAGGAAACTATCGGAATCAAATCCGGTGCATCGGTGTAGGATGGACGGTTTACATCAACGACCACAAGTAAAACTCCGTTTCCATTTCCGATAAATTCCTTCGCATTCTCACTTGTAACAAAAGTGCCATCCGGATAATCTTTGTTGTTCTCAAATAATTTCAAAAGCGGTGCCAGCGAAGAAGTTACCTGATTTACAATGATTTTCGCTGGTTTTTCCAGAGACTGTGCAATTCGGTAAATACCAATAGCACTGCCAATTGCATCGACATCCGGCAGACGGTGTCCCATAATGACTACTTTATCAGCATTAATAATGGAATCACGCAGTGCCTGTGCCTTTACGCGGGCTTTAACGCGTGTATTTTTTTCCTGCTGAATACTTTTTCCACCATAATAAAGTAAATTGTCTTTTGTCTTAATGACAACCTGATCACCACCGCGGGCAAGTGCCAAATCAATAGCACTGCGGGCGTATTCCTGACGTTTGCGGTAGGTGTTTGCCTGAATTCCGATTCCCATACTAATGGTAATGGAAGTATCATTTCCCACATTAATCGAGCGGATATCATCAAGCAGTGAGAATTTGTCTGCCTGCAATTTTGACAGATATTTATGCTGGAAGAGGAAAATGTATTTATCCTTTTCAATTTTACGAGTAATCGCATCAATGCTTAACATGTATTTATTGATTTTTCGATCAACCATCGCAGCCAATAAGGAGCGGCGTACATCGTCAACATTTGCAAGGGATTCATCGTAATTATCGATGTAGAGCAAGCCGACATTGACACGCTGGTCGTAGTTTTCACGGATATAGTGCACAATTTCGGTTTCATCATAAATGTAAATGACATACATAGCGTCACCGATTCCCACCTGTCCGGCGTTTTTATGGAGGGCATCCGGTGCCTTTTCCAGAGAAACCAATTGCGTAATTGCCTTAAAGTAAGTTTCTTCCACATGAAAATGAAGTTCTGTTGTCTCATAATTTTCCTCTGGAAGATATTCTTTGGTGAGAGCCGGAATGGCATCGTTTATATGGTAGTTTTTTGATAATTTGTCGGAGAACTGTTTGCGGAAATTCTTGTTATCCCACACACAGACTCCGTTTGTGTCCAAAATACAAATCGGAATGTCTAATTCCGTGGCAAGTTTATTAACCGTGACGTGAAATCGCATCGAGTAATCGACTAAGTTGCGCAGTACAGCACCTCGTTTGAAAAAGTATAAGACACTGGCAATGATTAAGTAAAATAAAACGTAAATACTCATAATAATGCCGGCACGCAGGTTGATTACATAAATATGAACATTCATTGCGATTAATAAAAGCCCTAATAAGAGCGGCCATCGCAAATAAGATTTCAAAGTCCCTTTAATTCGATTCTGACTCAACTTTTTACCTCCTCCCAGGAAATGTTCCCAAATTTCATCATATCAAGAATATTATTATATCACGGATTGTAAATGTTGACAAACCCTATTTAATAGATGTATTATGAGGGTAAAATAGAGAACAAAAGAATGAGTAAAGGAGGATACCATGTACTGTAAAAAGTGCGGAACAGAATTAAGGGAAAATGATACATTCTGCTATTATTGCGGAAATCGAATCGGATGGATGCAGCGGATGTTGTCTAGTAAGGCATTTATAGGAAGTGTGATTGCGGTTTTTGTTGTTATCATTGCAGCAGTACTTACCTATCTTATATGGACAGGAAAAATTACGATGCCGTCGTTTGATAAGGGTCAGACGACAGAGCAGAATAAGATTGTGGATTCAGGAAAATCCGGAAAGGATTCAGATAATCCGGCAGCAAAGGCAACAGCTACGCCGGCACCGACTTCTACGCCGTACGCGTTTACTCCATCGGATGTAACGAAGACGATGAAGAAAGAGATGAAACCTTTGACAGAACGGCTGAAACCATTTTTGGCATACAGCGCATCGTTTTATGCAAATGGTTCCCATAGATTTAAATTTGACACGACCTTTGTGACGACGATGGCAATTTTTAATTTGGAACATTCGGATAAGACACTGCGGTATGGTGATTCAATGTCCAAAGTGAAGAAGGAAGCTAAGAAAGAAATTAAAAAGATTTTTGGCAGCAATTACAAATACAAATTTGCGTATACGGGAACTTATCCGGGCTATGTGTACCGTCCGACCGGAAATACAATTGTGTTTAATTCCATGCGGATTCCGGGAAAAGATTATCAGATGAAAGTGAAAAAGATTACGGAGTATGAAGAGGGGAAATACCGTCTTACGGTGGAAGCATATCTGACGAATACGGGCAGTAGTGTCAAAGGAGTATCGCAAAAATACAAAGTGTATTTGGAAAAAGACGACAGCTCCGAATTTGGGTTTGTTGTCAGCAAAATTAAATTATAAGAAAAGCACATGAAAAAAGAACTGATTCTACGGAATCAGTTCTTTTTGGATTCTATGCAATTAGTCCAATGTATATGGCATCAAGGATACGTGACGGGCACGTTTGATTGCTACAGTCAAAGCTCTCTGATGCTTTGCACATGTACCGGTAATTCTTCTAGGAAGAATTTTACCTCTTTCA
>ERZ825896.3502-NODE-3502-length-13191-cov-3.072929_pt1 | contig 13191 bp, 10 predicted proteins | sample MGYA00519858_ERZ825896 | MGnify/ENA primary metagenome ERZ825896 (study PRJEB31778, sample SAMEA3449214) | human gut metagenome | biome: human gut; feature: human-associated habitat; material: faeces | place: United Kingdom | collected 2010/2012 ... | reverse complement strand
CAGCGTCCAGATCGTGGTCGTCCAGATGACGAAGTTCAGCTTGCTCCTGTCAAGATGGCTGAGCTTGCCGAGGTCGTCGTGCATCGGGAACTTGACGTACACGGTCGTGCAGGGGTCGTCCTGATATTCGATCTCCGCCTCGGCCAGCGCCGTCTCGTCGTGATAGCACCAGTATACGGGCTTGAGGCCCTTGTAGATGTAGCCCTTCTTGTACATTGCGCCGAAGACCTTGACCTCCTCGGCCTCAAAGCCGGGGTCCATGGTCTTGTAGGGGTGCTCCCAGTCGCCGAGCACGCCGATGCGCTTGAAGCCCTCCATCTGGATGCCGATGTACTTGTCGGCATACTGGTGGCAAGCGGTGCGGAAGTCTGCAACGCTCATGGCCTTGCGGTTGAGCTTCTGCTCCTTGATGATGGCGCTCTCAATGGGCATGCCGTGGTTATCCCAGCCGGGGATATAGGGCGTGTAGTAGCCGCGCATCGCGTAGGAGCGGGTGATGAAGTCCTTGAGGGACTTATTGAGCGCGTGGCCCATGTGCAGTCCGCCGTTGGAGAACGGAGGGCCGTCGTGCAGAGCGAAGCGGGGCTTGCCCTCGTTCTTCTTGAGCATCACGTTGTAGAGGTCCATTTCCTCCCAATGCTTGAGCATCTCAGGCTCGCGCTTAGGCAGGCCCGCGCGCATCGGGAAGCCGGACTTCGGCATATTCAGCGTCGCTTTGTAATCCATGTCGTGTCTCCTTTATGTGAATTTTTCTGTTTGCTGCAAAATAAAAATGCTCTGTCTCCCGACAAAAGAGACAAAGCATAACCATACTCTGCGGTACCACTCTTCTTGCCGCCGTTCCGGCAGCCGCTCAAATGCCGCGATGTAACGGTCGCACCCGGGCTGTCCTACTGCGGCTTCAGACGCCTGCTCCGAGGTGATATTCGCTCTCCGCGCCCCGCTGCCTCGCACCGACCGGCAGCTCTCTTTGCGGGCGGACGGGGAGCTACTTGTCCTCATCTGCACAATTCCACATATCACGGTCATTCTACCCGCATTCTTTCGCTTTGTCAAGGCTGAAAATGCTTGCGGAAGCGGCAAAAATAGGCTATACTATCGGCGAAAAATACGCGAAAGCGACAAATTCCGGAGGCTGCGCCATGATCCACGATATCGAGCCGAAGCATTTATACAACGAATGGAAGCCGAACGCCGTGCCGAAAAGGTCGAGCGCCGTCGTGCAGTTCTGCGGGAGAAACCTCCTCTGCCGCATCGACGACAACGGACTCAAGCTCCCGAGCCGCGCCATGTTTCCCGACGGCGACGAGAGGTTCACCTATCTTTTTGAGCTGGACGGCAGGGAATACTACCTCCTGCGCGACGAAACGCCGCGCGAGCCGGACGGCTGGACCTACCGCGACATCAATATTTTCCGCACCGAGCAGCCGAAGGAGATCGCCTTCGCCGCGGTCAGCGCGTGGCACCTGTGCTGCTGGTACCGCGACACGAGGTTCTGCGGCCGCTGCGGCACGCCGCTCGAGCACGACGTCAACGAGCGCATGATGCACTGCCCCAGGTGCGGCAATATGATCTTCCCGCGCATCAACCCCTCGGTCATCGTGGCGGTGACGCACGGCGACTACCTGCTGCTCACGCAGTACGCGAACCGCCCCGGCGCGACGCGCACAGCGCTCATCGCAGGCTTCACCGAGTTCGGCGAGACCGCCGAGCAGACCGTCCGCCGCGAGGTGATGGAGGAGGTCGGCCTCAAGGTCAAAAACCTGCGCTACTATAAGTCTCAGCCGTGGGGCCTCTCCGGCGGCGGGCTGCTGCTCGGCTACTGGTGCGAGCTGGACGGCGACGAGACCATCCATCTCGACAACTTCGAGCTGGTGGACGGCGCGTGGGTCAGCCGTGAGGAGCTGCGCCGCGACTACCGTGACAACGGCGTCGCCCTCACGAGCGAGATGATCGCCCGCTTTGCCGCGGGGCGAGAGTACGAGCCGGTGTCGGAATAAGATGAAAAAGCGCGGAGCAGAAGGCTCCGCGCTTTCCTTATGCAAGGGCTGTAGCGATCCATTTCCCGAGCAGCTGCAAAAGGAGAAAGTGCGCGGGATAGAAAATGTAAAAGAAATATTTTCCGCCGTGCCGCCCGCGCTCGCCGCTGTAGAGCAGCAGGAGCGGTGCGCACAGCAGCACCCACGGCGAGGCGATGAGCAGCGGGAGCAGTCCCGCGAGCCGCCATACGCCCGCCGAGCGCAGCAGATAGAAAAGCGCGGCGGAGAGCGTGCCGAGAAAGACGTATTCGCTGCGGACGGCAAACGCCGCCGCGCCGAAGACGAGACAGGTCAGGACGTACAGCGCTATCCGCTTCCCGCGCTCTGCCGCGTCGGACTCAATGCGTGCGAGCACGAATAGCTCCAGGCAGGAGAGCGAGAGCGTAAAGAGTACGTTTTGAAGCGCGGGACCGGTCCACTGCTCATAGTGCGCGAGGTTGAAGACCGGCTCGCTGACAAGGGCAAAGGCCAGCAGCGTGAGGAAATACCGCTTCCGGTCCCGTGTGTGCGTGAAGCCCTCGGCGAGCAGGAAGACATAGAGCGGAAAAGCGAGATGGCCCAGCACATCAAACACGCGGTAGACGCCCTGCACGGCGCCGAGCCATGCGGGCGCGTTCTGCGGGATGAGCGTGCTTCCGTCCTCACCGCGGAACGGCGCGAAAAAGCCGCGCCGGATCACGAGCATATTCGCATGGTCGCAGAGCATGGAGACCATGGCGATGTATTTGAGCGCGAAGCCGCTCAGCTTTTTGGGGATCTGTTTCATGAAGGGTTCTCCTGTGTGCGCGCCGCGCGGAGAGCGGAGCGGAAGTCCTCCCACGCCTCGGGGTGGTCGACGTAGTATTTCGGACAAATTTTGCCGGTCACATCGTAGTGGCGGATGACGTCGGCGGGAGCGAGATCGAATTCCTCGCACAGCCACGCCGTCAGCCGCAGAAGGCTCGCCATCGTCTCGGCGGAGAACTCTCCCGTCTCGTCGGCGTGGCAGACCTCGATGGAAACGGTGTGATCGTTCGCCTGCGAGGAGCAGTAGGCGACCTCCGAGAGAGGGACGCATTGAAGCACTTCGCCCTCCAGCCCCACGACGAAGTGCGCGCTGGCATAGGTCTCGTGCGTGAGGGCGAGGTTGGCGAAGAAGCTGCGGTTTGCCGCCGCCGAGGTGCCGGGGTTTCCGACGTAGTGGACGACCACGCCGTCGATCGTCTCGAGCGGCGTGCCGGGGCGGGAGTATGGGTTGAGCGGCAGGATGTCCTGCTCTACCCATTCCGGCGCGGACACGTCCGCGCCGGGAACGGCGCGGTGGCGGAACCAGTAGACCAGCTCCGCGCCGATGCAGAGGACGAGCACGGCGATGACCGCCCGCTCCAGCCGGACGCGGCTGCGCTTTTTTCGTGCAGCCATGCGTCAGAAGCCGCGCGCGGTCGCGGGCGTTTCAATGCCCATGCCGGCAAGCGCTTCGAGCGTACAGGTCATCTCCGGCGTGACGATCGCACAGACGCTGCCGCTCGAGCTCGAGGTCGTGTCGATCGGCTGCCTGGTCGGCTTCTCGTCCACCCGGACGCTGTACCACAGCTCCAGCTCGACGTAGAAGCTGCCGCTGTAGAGCGTGTCCTCAAAGAGCGAGGCGTTGGAGGCGTGACCCGCCTCGTAGTCGCGGCGCAGCGCGGAGACGAGCGTGTTGGCCTGCGCGGAGGTCAGCTCGCCGTCGTCCTCGCCGTAGGCGCCGTCGCTGACGACGTCGTAGTAGCCGCCGGTGAGATAGGCGTTGCTCTTGTCGTCCGCCAGCTCGCCGAGCACGCGGTCGAGTGCGGCCTCGGGACAGTTGAGCAGCGCCGTCATCGTCTGCGCGACGGAGCCGGGCTCGTTCAGCTCCCGGGAGAAGGCGCGGCAGTCGACGTAGCTGCGACGCACGACGCGCCCGTCCGTGAGCGCGTAGGTGACGGTGAAATAGAGATAGCTGTCGACCGGAGCGTCCGCGGGCGTTTCATAGGTGGTCCGCGCGTAGCTGAGCTGGCGCGCCTTGTCGGCGATCATCGCGCGGTGCGCGGCGAGGGTGCGCTCAATGCTCTCCGGCTCGTCGAGCTTGCAGGAGAGGTAGTCGCCGTTCGAGGAGAGATAAACGGAGACGAACTCCACCTCCTCCGCGTCGGGCGTATAGCCCTCGTAGCCGGTGAGGTCGAGCGACATGGCGACGCCGAAGCACACCAGCACGGCGGAGAACACCAGCGCGCCGACGCGGCCTGTGCGCCAGACGCGGAAGCTCTTGTGCAGCAGCATTTCCGCGGCGAAGTAGCCGAGCAGGCCGGTGAAGAGCATACAGGCGATGGTGCCGGGGAGCGAGTATTGGCCGTTATGGAGGTTGAGACCGAAGACGAGGAAGTAGATAAGCTGCCCGAGCGAGAACGCGGCGCAGACCGCCACGCCGTATTTGAAGATGGGGCGCGCCCATGCCACGGTGACGATGGAGCCGGTCGCCTCGCTCGCGCGGCGGCGGTAGACGAGCAGGCCGAGCACGGCGAGCACGATGCCGACGGCAGCATAGATGCCGAGCACGCCAAGGCCGCTGAGCATATACTCGCCGCCCCGAATGACCTGATGCGTCCCGTCGCTGAGGATGCGGTCCACGCGGGCGACATTGCTCACGTCCAGCACGCAGACAAGCTCCCAGGCAGGCGAGAGGAAGGCGAAGGTCTCCGGAGCGGAATAACCGCTGTAGCCGTAGAGGAAGTTGCCGGCAAAGGTGCGCACGAGCCACTCCATACCCGCAGCGAGAACATTCAGGATCCCGTAGAAGACGGGCGCCGCTAAGATCTGGCCGGTGAACATCATGCAGAACACGCCGAAGGAGTAGAAGAACAGCACCGAGAGCACGGCAGCGAGCAGCGCGGTACCGAGCGCGGTAAGGTCCAGCGCGCCGAAGCAGGCGGCGGTGATGCCCGCGAGGGCAAAGGCGAGCACGAGCGCGGAGACCATGCACACAAGGCCGGTGAGGTAGTTGGTCGCGTACAGCGTCTCACGCCGCACAGGCATGGAATGGAAGCCCTGCGTGGCGCGGGGGTTGGTAAGGTAGGCGAACATCGCCATGGCGAAGAAGATGCCGAACACGGCGCCCATCACAAGCCCGCCGTAGGCGCCGATCTGCAGCAGGGAATACGAGGTGTCGGCCACGGTCGGGACACCGTGATAGTCGGCCAGCTCGTTGAGCAGCGGCAGCGGCAGGAGCAGCAGCCAGATCAGGACGTAGCCCAGCCACAGCGGCCAGAAGCGCTGCAGGTTCTTGCGGAAAAGCGCGCGGTTAAAGAACGATGTCGCGGACTGCATAGTCGGCACCTCCCAGCTCATAGATGAAAATTTCCTCCAGCGTCAGCGGCACGGCCTCCATGTACACGGGGTCGAGGGCGGCGAGCCGCTCGGTGATCTGCTGCGTATTGCCGCGGAAGATGATGGTGAACACGCGCCCGAGATGGCTCTCGTGCAGCAGGTTCAGCCCCGCGGGGAGCTCCGGCGCGCCCTCGCCCCGGAAGACGATCTGCATTTTGACCGTGTTCTCCTGCAGCTCGGAAAGGCTGCGCTCGAGCAGGACCTTTCCCTTATTCATGATGCCGACGTGGTCGCACACGTCCTCCAGCTCGCGCAGGTTGTGGCTGGAGACGAGCACCGTCGTGCCGCGCTCGGCGACGTCCTGCATGATAAGGCTCCACACCTGACGGCGCATCACGGGGTCGAGGCCGTCCACCGGCTCATCCAGAATGAGATAGTCCGGCATACAGCACATGGCGATCCAGAACGCCGCCTGCTTCTGCATTCCCTTGGAAAGACGGCGGATGAGCTGCTTTTCGTCCAGCGAAAAGACGCCGCGCAGCTTCTCGTAGCGCTCCATGTTGAACTGCGGATAGAAGCCGCGGTAAAATTTCATCATGTCGCGTATGCTCGACTGCATAAAATAGTGCCAGTCGTCGGGGATGGAGGCGATGCGCTGCTTGACCGCCACGTTCTCCCATACGTCTGCGCCGTCCACCGAGACGGTGCCGGAGTCCTGCCGGTATACGCCGGTCAGGTGGCGCAGCAGCGTGGATTTGCCCGCGCCGTTCGGCCCCACGAGACCGTAGATCGCGCCCTGCGGCACGGTCAGGCTCGCGCCGTCGAGCGCGGCAAAGCCGTCAAAGGTCTTCACCAGCTCACGAATTTCGATCATTTCTCTTCCTCCTCCCGGTAGATGGCGTCCAGCTCGGCACAGCTCATGCCGAGCGTACGCAGCTCGCGCAGCGTTTCACGCAGGGTGTCGATCAGCGCGAGGCGGCGTCCGTCGTCCTCTGCTCCGGTCCCGCCGGGCTGAAGAGCCCCGGACTGCGCTGCATGAGCACCGGCGACTCCGACGCGATGGCTTACCGCGCCGGCTGCACCATCACGGGCAAGGAGTGGGAGGAGACCCATCCCGTCCGCTGCGACTTCCCGGCATGGCCCTGGGCGGTCAAGGACCGCGACCGCCTGCGCACCTTTATGGGCGAGATCAAGCCCAACACCCCGACGCTCGACTGCGACGGCAAGAAGACTGGCATGCACTGGAGCCGCCTCGCCACCCACCATCTCGAAGCGTTCATGGCTTACGAGGGCAAATGCCCGGCGATCTGGGAGACCTGCACCGGCATGAGCGAGTTTCAGGATATGCACAAGAGCCCGAAGGGTTATCCGCGCAGCGAGTATGACGAGCGCCTCGCCAAGAGCGGCCGCCTGCGCATGGTCATGGGCCGCGCGCTGGGCCAGTCCGCCCACGTTGCCGACGGCGTATGGCCGATCAACAAGGACTGCGAATCCGAAATCCCCGGCCTTTACGCCGCGGGCGACAGCCTCGGCGCACGCGCCTGCGGCGCGGAATACCCCGGTCAGGGCTTTGCGCTGGCTTACTGCTCCGTCACCGGCGCCCGCGCCGGCACCGCTGCGGCGAAGCACGCGCTCGCCGCGCAGGACGTCAGCGTGAACGAGGCGGAGATCGACCGCGCGGTGAACTATATCTTCGCGCCCTACGAGCGCGAGGGCGGCTTCACGGCGCAGTGGACTACCCAGCTGATGCAGGGCATGATCTTCCCCTACTTCGTCATCTTCGTCAAGAGCGAGGAGCGTCTCCAGCTCGCGCTCCAGCAGATCCTCTACGTCCGCAAGGAGATCATCCCGAAGCTCTACGCCAACGACTTCCACGAGCTGCGCCTCGTCCATGAGACGATCAACATGGCGCTGAACATGGAGATGAAGCTGCGCGCCTCCATCGAGCGCAAGGAGAGCCGCGGCGCCCACTTCCGCGAGGACTACCCGACCCGTATCGACCCCTACGGACTCAAGTGGATCAAGCTGCGCGACGAAAACGGCGTCATGACGCTCAGCGAGGAGAAAATCCCCGAAAAGTGGTGGCCCGATTTCAACATTCCCTACGCCGAGCGCTATAAGCGCCGCTTCCCCATCCATATCGACGGCCATCACGCGGAGTATTCCGAGGGCGTGAACGAATAAAAGGAGGACAAAGAGACTATGGCGATCGAAAAAATCGACAAGGAAAAATGTACCGGCTGCGGCATCTGCGTCAAGGCCTGCAATATGGACGTTCTGCGCATGGGACCCGACGGCAAGCCCTATGCGAAATATCTTGACGACTGCATCGTCTGCATGTACTGCGAGGAGGACTGCCCGCAGCAGGCGATCTTCGTCTCCCCGGTCAAGCAGGTCCCCTACCTGCTCTCCTGGGGCTGATCGGATCATTCTTTCTTCCCCCTTCACATACCCGGCAAGGCACGGCGGCAGCGTTTGCTGCCGCCGTGTCCGTTTTTTGAGTTTTTTTACAGAAAGAGGACCTGTTTTATGCTGAAATATCTCGGCTTCGGACTGACCGTGGCGGGCGGGCTCGCGCTGATGCTGCTGCGCCCCGCCGCGGCGCTCTCCGCTTCGGCGCAGCTGCTGCTCGGCGGCGTGGCGATCGTGCTCGGTCTCTGGATTTTCCGCCCGTTTTCGCTGCCGCTCAGCGTCGGCGGCTTCGCGCTCGCCGGCTTTGCGCTTGCGATCGGGCTCCCGGCGGAGATGGTGTTCTCCGGCATGACCCAGAGTGCGGTCTGGACGCTTGCGGGTGCGCTTTTCTTCGGCTGCGCGCTGCAAAAGACCGGGCTCGGCAGGCGCATCGCCCTCGGCGTGCTCCGCATCTTCCGCCCAAGCTACGGCGCGCTCGCCGCGGCGTGGACGCTGATCGGGCTCGCGCTCAGCGCGCTGACGCCGTCCATCACCGTGCGCGTTGCGATCGTGGCGCCCATCGCGGCGAGCTGCTGCGAGCTCTGCGGTCTCGCACCGCGCAGCCGCGGCAGCGCGCTCATCCAGCTCACCGCCTTTGTCATGGCGATGCTGCCCGGCGGCGGCTGGCTGAGCGGCACGCTGACCGGCGCGGTACTTCAGGGTGCGTATGAGATGACGCCGGGGCTCGCCGGCGTGCTGGATTTTTCAAGCTGGCTGCGTGCGGCGCTGCTGCCGACGGAGCTTGCGGCGGTCTTTACGCTCGCCCTCGCACTGCTCTTTCTGCGTCCGAAGGAGCCGCTCGATCCCGGCGTGGCGGCGGCGGTGCTGACCGCGGCGTTCGTCATGTTTGCAACGGGTGGGCTCCACGGCATCCCCTCCGCGGCGGTCTGCCTCGGCGCGGCGGTGCTGCTCTTCGCCCTCGGCGTGCTGGAGCCGGCGGACGTCGGGAGCGGGGTCAGCTGGGACCTCGTGCTGTTCATCGGCTTTTCCCTGAGCCTCGGACCGATGCTCACCGCCGCGGGGGTCACGGCGTGGCTGACCGGGCTGCTCGTGCCGCTGCTGCGTCCCGTCGCGGGAAACCCGTGGCTTTTTGTCGCCGCGGTGACGGCGGTGCTCTTTCTCTGGCACCTCGTGGACGTGGCGAGCTTTATGCCGACGCTCTCGCTCGTCCCGGCAATGCTGCCCGCCGTGCGCGAGGTCTTCGGCATTGACCCGCTCGTGTTCGTCCCGATCCTCTCGCTCGCTGCGATCTCCTTCGTGCTGGCTTATCAAAACATCTGGGCGCTGATGGCACAGAGCGCCGCCGGGCGTCAGGTCTGGACGGCAAAGCAGCTCGCCGTTTACGGCCTCTGCTACTTCGCCGCCGCCCTCGCCGCCCTGCTCGCCTGCGTCCCCCTCTGGCAGCACTGGGGCTGGTTCTGATAAAACCGCGCGGTTTTCGGGATTTTTTCAAAAAAATAAAGGGAAATCCGCCGCGGGCGGCGAATAGAGTGTTGTAGAGTTTTTTCCATGGCGCTTTATTCGCCGTCATTTTTTGCCGGAAAGGTGGGGGAAAGCGATGCCCTGTCTGAGAGAGGAGCGCGAGGCGCTGGAGCGGGTTTTGGTGGGTCCGAACGGAGTCCTTGCCGCGGAGAGCGCGGGGCGGCTGCGCCCGGAGCCGGAGTGCCCGATCCGCACCTGCTTCCAGCGGGACGTGGACCGCATCACCCACGCCAAGGCGTTCCGGCGCTTGAAGCACAAGACGCAGGTCTTCTTGCAGCCGGAGGGCGACCATTACCGCACCCGCCTGACCCACACGCTGGAGGTCACGCGCTTAGCGCGCACGGCGGCGCGGGCGCTGCGGCTGAACGAGGACCTCGCGGAAGCCGTCGGTCTCGGTCATGACCTTGGCCACACGCCCTTCGGACACGCGGGCGAGCGCGCGCTGCGCGAGCTGATGCCCGGCGGCTTCCACCACTACGAGCAGAGCCTGCGCGTCGTGGACCGGCTGGAGAAGGACGGGCAGGGTCTGAACCTCTGCTATGAGACGCGGATGGGCATTCTGAACCACACCTACGGCGCGCCGGACGACACGATGGAGGCGACCGTCGTCCGCTTTGCCGACCGCATCGCCTACATAAACCACGACTTGGACGATGCCGAGCGCGCCGGGATATTGACGGAGGAGGACCTCCCCCGCTCCATCCGGGAGGCGACCGGCAGCCGCACGAGCGAGCGCATCAACACCATCCTGACCGACCTCATCGAAAACAGCGCCGACGGCAAGGTGCAGCTGAGCGCGCCGATGGCGGATATTTACGACGAGTTCCATAACTTCATGTTCGACGCCGTTTACCGCAACCCGACGGCGAAGGGCGAGGAGAGCAAGGTCAAGGGCATTTTAAGCGGCATTTTTGAGCACTATCTGGACCGTCCGGACCAGCTCCCGGCGGAGTTTCAGGCGATCGCCCGCACCGACGGGCTCGAGCGCGCCGTCTGCGACTATATCGCCGGCATGACAGACACCTTTGCCCTCGCGGAGTTCAGCCGCATCTTCATCCCCGCGAGCTGGAGCGTCAAGTAAACTTTTTTCGGGAAAGGAGGCACGCATGGCATTTTCCGAGCAGTTTTTACAGGAGCTTGCCGACCGCAACGACATTGTGGACGTTGTCGGCAGCTATGTGCGCCTCACGAAGCGCAGCGGCTCCAACCTCTTCGGGCTCTGCCCCTTCCACAGCGAAAAAACGCCGTCATTCTCCGTCTCACCGGACCGCCAGATCTACCACTGCTTCGGCTGCGGCAAGGGCGGCAGCGTCATCAACTTTATTATGGAGATCGAAAACCTCTCCTTTCCGGACGCGGTGGCGTTTCTCGCGCGCCGCGCGGGGATGGAGCTGCCCGCGGAAAACGAGGACGCCCAGCGCTCCCGCCGGCGGCGGGAGCGGCTGCTCTCGCTCAACCGCGCCGCCGCGCGGTTTTTCCACGAGGCGCTGCGCGCCCCCGGCGGCGCGCCGGGCAGGGCGTATATCGAAAAGCGCGGCATCAGCGGGAAGATGGTGACTGCCTTCGGGCTCGGCTTCGCCGCAGATGCGTGGTATGAGCTCACAGACGCGATGCACGCGCTCGGCTACGAGGACTTCGAGCTCGTGGACGCCGGGCTCGCGAACCCGAACAAGACCGGCAAGGGCGTCCACGACATTTTCCGCAACCGCCTCATGTTCCCCGTCATTGACGTCCGGGGCGACGTCATCGGCTTCTCCGGCAGAATTTTAGGCGACGGGGAGCCGAAATATCTCAACACGCGGGAAACGCCGGTTTTCAGCAAGTCCCACAATCTTTTCGCGCTGAATCTGGCAAAAAAGTCCAAAAGCGGATATATTTTGCTCGTCGAGGGCAACATAGACGTGGTTTCGCTGCACCAAGCGGGCTTCGACAGCGCCGTTGCCTCGCTCGGCACGAGCCTGACGCCGGAGCAGGCGCGGCTCATCTCGCGCTATGTCAAGGAGGTCGTCATCGCCTACGATAACGACGGCGCGGGCCAGAAGGCGAGCCAGCGCGCCATCGGCATTCTCGAAAATCTGGACCTCAAGGTCCGCGTGTTGCAAATGCAGGGTGCGAAGGACCCGGACGAGTATATCCGCGCGCGGGGACCGGACGCCTTCAAGAATCTCATCGAAGGCTCGGCGAACCACATCGAATACCGCCTCGGCGCGATCGAGCCGAAATATGACCTCACGAGCGACGAGGGCCGCGTCGCCTATCTGAAGGAGGCGGCGGGCGTCATCGCGGAGCTGCCCTCCCCGGTTGAGCGCGAGGTCTATACCATGCGCGCGGCGGAGAAGGCGGGCGTCGCCAAGACCGTCCTTGCCGACGAGGTAGAGCGCGCGCGCAAAAAGAAGCTCTCCGGCGCGCGGCGGCAGGCGGAGCGGGACGCGGTGCGCGCCGTTACCGCGGCGGCGCAGCCCCAGAGCCGCGCCCTGCGCTACGAGAATCCGCGTTCGGCGCTCGCCGAGGAGGGCGTCATCCGCCTCGCGGTGCTCGAACCCGCGCTGCTTGACGGCGTGGACCTCCAGCCGGAGGAGTTTTCCAGTCCGATGCTCGCGCGGCTTTACACGATATTGCGCGAAAAGGCGGCGGCGCATGCCCCGCTCTCCCTCGCGGCGCTGAGTGCGAGCTTTACGCCGGAGGAGATCGACCACATCACCGCCATGCTGCAAAAGCCGGAGGTGCTCGCAAGCGGCAGGAAGGCGATGGCGGATTACATCAACGTAATCAGAACGGAGCGCGAGAGCGCGGCGTCCACCGAGGACCTGCGCGCCTTCGCGGAGAAGCTCAGAAATAAAAAAGGATATGGTGGGTAAAAATGGCTGAAAAGAAAAAGAACGACGTGATAACCGGCGAAAACGCGGATCTGGAGGCGCAGGCGGACGCGCTGCTCGCCGCCGCGGACGGAGGGGACACCGTGCCCTTCACGCTCATCGAAATGCCGCCGGAGAAGACCGAGAAGAAAAAGACCGCCCGCAAGAGCGCGAAGACCGCCAAGGAGCCCGCCGCCCCCGCCCATCCGGAGAAGGCGCCGGAGGAGGTCTTAAACGAGCTGCTGGAAAAGGGCAAAAAGGCCGGCCAGCTCACGAATAAGGAGCTGGAAGTCCTCGAAACGCTGAATCTGGACACCGAGGCCACCGAAAAATTTTACGAATCCCTCGAAGCAAACGGCATTGAGACCATCATCGAGGACGATGATTTTCTCCCGCCGGTGGATGATCTGGACGTGCTGCCCGAGCTGGAGGAACTGGAAGAGCTGGAGGAAGTCACGGAAGAGGAGATCATGGACACCGACGCCATGGCTGACAGCTTTTCCACGGACGAGGTGCTTCCGGTAAGGGGAGAGCCGCTGACGGTGAACCTTGGACTCTATAATAATGAAAACAGCGAGCTCGCGATTGATTCCATAACGTTTGAGGTGGGCGGAGAGACCGTACATGAGGCGGATCTTGCCGCAGCAGGATTGGGAAGCGTCGCATCCATGAGCACGGGAAGCTACAGCTTTGACTATACCTATGACGGCGTCGGCAGCATGGAGATGACAGCAGTTGTGCATGCGACGATGAACGGCGTGCAGAAGGTATACAAGAGCGTCTTAAAATTAAGCTACGCGACACCGGAGATGGTGACAAAGGTTATCATCGACGGAACCCATTACAACGATTATGTGACCGGTTACTATGGCGGTAACGTCGGAAACTTTACGGCGATTGCGGGAGCAAAGAACGTCAAGGTGGAAGTGGTCACAGACGAGATTACGCCGGAGATGCTTGCAAACTGTGCGTTGCTTGTGATCTCGGCACCGGCGAAGAAATCCGGGACAGCCAATGCCGGAGATTACACCGTGTCGCATTTT
>ERZ825896.3493-NODE-3493-length-13229-cov-4.129118_pt1 | contig 13229 bp, 10 predicted proteins | sample MGYA00519858_ERZ825896 | MGnify/ENA primary metagenome ERZ825896 (study PRJEB31778, sample SAMEA3449214) | human gut metagenome | biome: human gut; feature: human-associated habitat; material: faeces | place: United Kingdom | collected 2010/2012 ... | reverse complement strand
GAGGCCATCCACCTGCCCGACGGCACCAACCCCGATGCTGCGGATGCCTGCAAAAAGTACAACGAGATCATCCACAGCGTGGGCGGCATCGACCTGCAGCTGCTGGGCCTTGGCCCCAACGGCCACATCGGCTTCAACGAGCCGGGCGAGGCCTTTGAGCTGGAGACCCACTGTGTGGACCTGACCCAGGAGACCATCGAGGCCAACAAGCGCTTCTTTGACGGCAACGTAGACCTGGTGCCCAAGCAGGCCTACACCATGGGCATCAAGACCATCATGCAGGCCCGTAAGGTGCTGATGGTGGTCAACGGCACCGGCAAGGCCGAGATCGTGAAGAAAGCCTTCTTCGGCCCGGTCACCCCGGAAGTGCCCGCCAGCATCCTGCAGATGCACCCCGACTTCACTCTCGTGGGCGACGAAGAGGCCCTGAGCCTGATCTGATCGGTTCCCCAAAGCATGTTTCTGCCGCCGCACGGCCCTGCCACCGTGCGGCGGCTTTTTTCTGAGCAGGGGAATTGTAACGCGGCAAAAAATACAGTATACTGGAACAAAAACCACCACGAGGGAGGGGCGGCCGATGTTCAGCGAAGAGATGATCTGCAGCCTGAATGATCTGGAGCTGGAAGTTTATAAGTATGTTGTGCGGAACGCGGACAAGGTGTGCTATATGCGCATCCGGGAGTTTGCGGATGCCGCCCATGTGTCTACCTCCACCATCCTCCGGTTCTGCAAAAAGGCGGGCTGCGACGGCTACGCGGAGTTCAAGATCCGGCTGCGCCAGCATCTGGAACAGGCAAAGCAGCCGCCGGTCAAGGACGATGTGTCGGAGGTCATCGACTTTTTGAAAAAGACCTGCTCGGCGGAGTTTGAGCAGAAGCTGGACATGCTGACCAGGGTCATCTTTCAGGCCCGGCACATCTTTTTTGTAGGCAGCGGCATGTCCGGCATCGTGGCCAAGTACGGGGCACGCTATTTTTCCAGCATGGGCAAGTTCTGCCTGTACATCGACGAGCCCCACTACCCCACCGAGAGCCGATTCGTGGAAAATTCGCTGGTGATCGTGTTTTCAGTGTCTGGCGAGTCCCGCGACACCATCGGCCATGTGATGCGCTTCAAGGAGCAGAACTGCCAGATCCTCAGCGTGACCAACACGGAAAACTGCACCATCGCAAAACTCTCGGACTACAACCTTGCCTATTATGTCACCTACGAGCGGCTGGGAGTCTACGATGTGACGACCCAGCTCCCGGCCATGAGCATCGTGGAACGGCTGGGCAAAAAGCTCTACCGCTACACCTCCGAGGGCCCGGCAGCCATCTGAAAAAAGTCCAAAATAAAAAACAGGGTGTTACCCGAAAAAAACAAGTGCGAAAAAACGGCACTTGTTTTTTTATGCCCGGAAACTGCTGACAAACCACTTGCCTGCGTCTATAATGGACACATCAGAAGTACTTCGACCGGAAATTGGATGACTTGAAAAGGTAAAGGAGAAACAATCATGGCAAAAGATTATGCTGCGATCTCCAAAAAGATCGTGGAGAACATCGGCGGTGTGGAGAACATTGCCAGCGTGACCCACTGCATGACCCGCCTTCGCTTCGTGGTGAAGGACGAGGGCAAGATCAACGACGCAGCCGTCAAGGCGACCGACGGCGTCATGGGCGTCGTGAACCAGGGCGGCCAGTACCAGATCATCATTGGCAACCATGTGGAAGAGGCCTACAACGAGGTGCTCAAGATGGGCGACTTCGGCGAGGCAAGCCAGGTGGCCCGCGGCGAGAAGAAGGAGCCCCTGACCCTGAAGAAGGTGGGCAACAACATTCTGGATGCCATCGTGGGCACCATGTCCCCGCTGATCCCCGCCATCATCGGCGGCTCCATGGTCAAGCTGCTGGTCATGCTGCTGGGCATGGCAGGCGTGTTGTCGGCCGACGGCGAGACCTACAAGATCCTGAACACCATCGGTGACGCAGCCTTCTACTTCCTGCCGGTGATGGTGGCCGCTTCTGCTTCCAAGAAGTTCAACACCAATATGTTCATCGCCATTGCCATTGCAGGCCTGATGCTGCACCCGGATTTCCGCACCATGATGGAGGCTGTCACGGTCGGCGATACCGCCGCACACTTCCTGGGCATCCCGGTGGTGGGCGTCAAGTACACCTACACCGTCATCCCGGCCCTGTGCATGACCTGGATCCTGTCTTACATTGAGCGTGCCATCGACAAGATCACCCCGGCTGTCACCAAGAACTTCCTCAAGCCCATGCTGATCTTCCTCATTGCTGCTCCCATTGCGATCATCGTGGTCGGCCCGGCCGGCATCATGATCGGCGAGGGCATCTCCGCATTCGTCTACTTCGTGCAGGCTAAGCTGGGCTTCCTGGCTGTGGGCATCATGGGCGCCCTCTGGCCCCTGCTGGTCATCACCGGCATGCACCGCGTGTTCACCCCCACCATCCTGCAGACCATCTCCGAGACCGGCATGGAGGGCACCGTTATGCCCTCTGAGATCGGTGCAAACCTGTCCCTGGGCGGCGTGTCCCTGGCCGTTGCCTTCAAGACCAAGAACAGCGAGCTGCGCCAGACTGCTCTGGCCGCTGCTTCCTCTGCTCTGATCGCCGGCACCACCGAGCCCGCCCTGTACGGCGTGGCCGTGCGCCTGAAGCGCCCCCTGATCGCTTCCCTGATCACCGGCTTTGTCTGCGGCTGCCTGGCCGGCATGGCAGGTCTGGCCAGCCGTTCCATGGTGTCGCCCAGCGTGCTCACCGGCGTGCAGTTCATCGACCCGGCCAACCCCGGTGTGAGCATCGCCTGGATCGCCGGCATCTCGGTGCTGTCCATCGTGCTGTCCTTTGTGCTGACGCTGGTGATCGGCTTTGAGGATCTCCCGGAAGAGGAGTGATTCCCATGTCTGATTACAAACTGCCCGAAAACTTTCTCTGGGGTGCTGCCATTGCGGCCAATCAGGCCGAAGGCGCTTACAACGAGGGCGGCCGCGGCCTGAGCAACATCGACATGATGCCCCACGGTGTCCACCGCATGGAGGTCAAGCTGGGCGGCACGCCCCACCCGACGCTGCAGGCAGGGGAGTATTACCCCAGCCATACCGGCGTGGACTTCTACCACCATTACAAAGAGGACATCGCCCTGATGGCAGAGCTGGGACTGAAGGTGTTCCGCACCTCCATCTCCTGGTCCCGCCTGTACCCCCACGGCGATGAACGGACCCCCAACCCGGAGGGTGTGGCCTTTTACCGCAATGTGTTCCAGGAGTGCCGGAAGTACGGCATTGAGCCGCTGGTCACCCTGTGCCACTTTGATATCCCCATGGGTCTGGTGGAGCAGTACGGCTCCTGGCGCAGCCGCAAAACGCTGGAATGCTTTGCCCGCTACGCCGAGACCTGCTTCAAAGAATACTCCGGCCTTGTGCACTACTGGCTTACCTTCAACGAGATCAACATCCTGCTGCACAGCCCCTTCTCCGGGGCAGGCATCGCCTTCCAGGAGGGCGAGAACCGCAGTCAGGTGATCTATCAGGCGGCCCACCATGTGCTGCTGGCCAGCGCCACGGCCACCCGCCTGGCCCACCAGTACGACCCCGCCAATCAGGTGGGCTGCATGCTGGCCGGCGGCAGCTTCTACCCCTACTCCTGCAACCCGGAGGACGTCTGGGAGTCGGTGCAGAAGGAGCAGGAAAACCTGCTCTTCATCGACGTGCAGGTGCGGGGCCGCTACCCCGGCTACGCCCGCAAGCTGTTTGCGGAAAAGCAGGTGCAGCTGCACACCGAGCCCGGCGATGACGCCCTGCTGCGGGAGAACACCGTGGACTTCATCTCCTTCAGCTACTACGCCAGCCGCTGCGTGGCGGCCAGCCTGGAGGGCAAGGCCGTGAACGACGGCAACGTGGTGCGCTCGGTGAAGAACCCCTATCTGCAGACCAGCCAGTGGGGCTGGGCCATCGACCCGCTGGGCCTGCGCATCACCATGAACCAGCTGTACGACCGCTACCAGAAACCGCTGTTCCTGGTGGAAAACGGTCTGGGTGCCCACGACACGGTGGAGCCCGACGGCAGTGTCCACGATGATTACCGCATCGACTACCTGCGCCGTCACATCGAGGCGGTCAAGCAGGCTGTGTCCGACGGCGTGGACCTGATGGGGTACATCGCCTGGAGCGGCATCGACCTGGTGTCTGCCTCCACCGGCGAGATGAGCAAGCGGTACGGCTTCGTCTATGTGGACAAGCAGGACAACGGTACCGGTACGCTGGCCCGCAGCAAGAAAGATTCCTTCTACTGGTATCAGAAGGTCATCCGCTCCAACGGCGCAGACCTCTGAGCGTTTTCCTCCGTTTCATAAATGCAAAAAGCCGCCCCGCAGGCACCGGAAGTTCCGGCCTGCGGGGCGGCTTTTGCTGTGTGCGGTGCGCTGGACCGCTGCATGGAACTGGAAGCCATGTACCGCAAGGGCTGGCAGGACGCCGAAAAGCTGGTACAGTGGTACCGCGCTGCCAAAGCGGAAGCATAAGCCGAACACAACACGAAAGGGCCTCCCCAGAATGGGGAGGCCCTTTCTATGCGTTTACGACTTGACGTGGATCACGTTGGAAGGGAAAAGCATCAGTGCTTTTCCTTGTACTTGAGGCTGGCGAATGCGCCTGCGATGGTCAGCAGCATGCCGCTGAATGCCATGCCCAGAGCGGCCATCCAGTTCACGCCGGTCTGCGGCAGTGCATCCTGCACAGCGGGCAGGACCGCGTCAGACGGCAGGACCGGAGTTTCCGGAGCAGCATCATCCGGGGTGGCGTCCTGCACGGGCGGCAGCTCGGGGGTCTCCGGGGTCACGACTTCGTCCGGGGTCTCATCCTCCACAGGGCCGTCCGGGGTATCGGGATCCACCGGCGGAGTGACCGGCGGGACGATAATGGGCTCCGAGGATTCGACATAAGAGTAGTGGTAACCCACCGAGGATTCGGTGTGCACATCGGTATTCTTGGTGGCCTCGGTCACCTTGGCATCATCGGTAGAAGTGTAGTTGAACTTGAAGAAACCGGTGATCTTGTTCAGAACATCCTTCCAGGTAGCTGTGGTGTCCTGCCAGGTCTTGTAGGTGACGTAGCTGGAGGAGTCGGTTCCCTTAACAGCGGTCTCATACGTCTTGTTCTGGGTATAGGTCTGATCATAGCTGCCGAACTGGCCGTTGTCACCGCCGGTAACCTGATATTCATACGACGTGGTGGTCTTATGGGTGGGGATCAGATTCAACTCCTTGCTGAACTCTTCCAATTTGGAAGTGATTTTGCTCAGAGTGCCGGTGCAGGTGTATACATTTCTGCCATGGGCAGTAATGGTCTTTTCGTCGATCTGGGTCAGGTCGTCGATACGCAGGTCAAAACCACCGGCCCACCTGACTCGGCCTCTATCAGTGCCATAAGAGCTGTTTACGCAGGTGTTGCTGTCCTTGGACATATAGCCATAGGTGGTGAGGTCGGAAGTGCGCAGGTAGACTTTATAAATCTTGCCCTGCTCGGTATAATTCTGATCCGTATACATCGTGACGATCTGCGGATTCAGACCCTTCTTTTCCTCCGTCGAAAGGTTGCTCATATAGCGATCCAGATACCACTGGGCTTCGTCCTCAGATCTGAACTTACAGGTAGTTCCATCGGACTGCTTCAACGAATCATAGGCAACGGTACCGGTCAGCTTGTAATAAGCACTCTCCGTGGGGTACTGGTCCGAATTGGGTGCGATCCAGTTGTTGTTACCCCAAGAGGCGCGCGGGTACTCATAATGGCCCTTGCCCGTTTTATTGTCTTCGTTGTCATAGGAAATCTGATTCATGAACTTGGCTTCGGTACCCTCGCCATCAAGCAGTTTTTCGGCATCCTGATTCCACAAGAACTTCATGTTGTCGCGCATCAGAACAGCGTCCGTTTCCGTACCATCTTTCAGGGTCAGGTTGGAATCGGTTGCAAGGTCAAGGTGGCCGATCTTATTTTTGCTTTCATAGGTGTCCCACACATCGATCCACTTGCCATTGACTTGAATATGCGTGCCCCACCAATCGGTTTTGGTGTCCTCTACCTGATCGGCACGGTAGTACTTTCCGTCAGAGCCACGATACCAGGTGTACACTTTGCCATCGTAGGACTTGCCAGCTTCGTCAGCTTCCTTCTTCTGGTTCTCCAGCAGCTTCTTCAGGTCGGCCTTGTCCATGGCTTCGTAGTTGACCTTGCCGACGATCTTTTCGACAATGGACTCGATATATTCCGTTGTGGTTCCAGTGGTGAAAGTATATTGGCCGTCAAACAGCAGGCTCTCATCGGGCTGCAGTTTTGCAATCTCAGCCTCGATCATCTTCCGAAGCTCTTTCTTGGCTTCTTCCTTGCTGGAAGCATTGGCAGAAAGGGAGGTGGACCTCTCAATCACCTTGACCGAAACGGTTTCCACTGTGGAATCGTATGTGCCGCGGTACTTTACGCCGTCCTTCGTATAGGAAACAGTGCCATCCTCATTGAAGGTGATATCCGTGTAGCCCTTTCCTTCCAGCTCCTGCTTGACATCGTCCTTGGAGAGACTTGTTTCAGGCGTGATGCTGATAACGGTAGTGGAACCATCCTTGTTCAGTACGGAGTAGGTGCCGTCTCCATTGTCGGTCAGGCCGGTATATTCTTTTTCACCGACTTTGATGGTGTATTTGCCGTCATCCCCAGCGGTCTTCGTATAGCCTTTGTTGATGATGGGGATCGGATCCTGGCTGACGTTCTCTTCCTTCTCGACCGGTTTGGTCTTGTCCTCTATGGTCCAGTTTACCTTGGTGAACTCTGCATTGCTGATGGTGCTGCCATCCGGAGCAGCAGGAGCAGTGCCTGCCTCATAGGTAAAGGTATAACGCTTGCCGTCTGCACCAATGTAGCTCTTGAGCATGCCTTTATAGGTACCCTCGGTGTAATAATCGAAATTAGTTGCACCCGTCGGAGCCTGCTTGAAGTCGAAACCTTCGCCGAAAGCGGTCTTGATGCTGTCATCGACATGGGTCAGACCCGTCTTGGTCCAGATCACAGTGGAACCGGTCACCTCAGCGGTTGCTTCTTCGGTGTTCTTCTTGGCAGAAGAGGCACCGTCTTTTTCGGTCGCTACGAAACTGCTGACGGTATTATCGTCTACATTATAGTCAAAGGTATAGGTCTTATTGGTGCTGGGATCCGTCCACTGGAACTTGCCGTCCTTCGCATTGGCCAGGTCAATATCATCGGCATTAAAGGTATTGCCGGTTTCCTTGCTGATGGCTGCGGCCAGTGCCTTCTTCAGCGCTTCGTCCTTTGCCTTCTGAGCGGCGTCTGCCTTGGCTTGGTCTTCGGTCTTGCCGCCGTCCACCTTGGTGTCGGACTCCTTGCCGTGGTGGTCGGTGATGGTGATATCAAAGCTGAGGCTCCAGCGCAGCAGCTGATTGTCCTCGTCTTTCACAAGGCACTCTTCGCCGCTGCCGGTAATGTAGTACAGCTTGCCGTCCTTCACGGTGTATTTAACACTACCGGCGTTCTCATTCAGCAGATCTTTCAGCTCTTCATTGTTCAGGGCGTTGTACTTCTCGGAATCTTCCCTCCGGATGATGGTATAAGTCAGGTTGTTGTCGGTGTCATTATAGGTGAATGTGCCATCTTTGTCGGCGCCGGCCTTCTCCACAATGTCCTTCAGGTTGAAGGTGTGATCATTACCGGCATCGTCCTTGACAGTGATGTTTTCAGAAGGATACTGATAATCCTCCTTGAACTCCTCTTTTTCGTCCGGGTGCTCCTGGCTGGCCATCTTGATGGTCAGGGTAGTCTTGGTGGTTTTGGTGGCCGTGCTGGAATCCACCGTGATGGTGGTGGTGTGCGTCTGGCCCTTGGAGTCAACGTATTCCTTGGTCAGGGTATAGGTGCCGTCACCGTTATCCTTGTAATCGGCCTCGATCAGCTTGGCGATGTCCTCGCCGGTCATGGGGCCGGTGAGCGGTTCTTCATCCTTCTTGGTCAGGGTGAAGGTTTTGTTGCCATCTTTTTCGACAGCGCCGGTCACGGTGTAGCCGCCGATCTCAGTATCAGGTTCGGTTTTCCAGTTCAGCTTTTCACTCTCGCCGCCCAGCTCATCATCCAGCGAATCCTTCACGTCCTCGGTGAAAGTCTCGTCAGTCTTGGCACTTGCATTACCCGTGCCGGTGACGGTCGTATCAAGGGTGGCATCGGTCGTGGTGGTGGAGCCGTCCGGGTTCGTGGTCGTTTCGCCTGGCACAAGTTCGGTCTTGCTGCTCACGGTCTCCGACTTGTTGGCGGTGCCGATCTCCTTTTTATCGTCCTTGTCTTGGGCATCCTTATCATCAGGGGTCGTAGCGCCGTCATCGGTGCTGCCCTGCACGTTGTCGGTGCTGGGATCACCGGTCTCGCCCTTTTCCTCGGAGGTGTCCCGGTTCACAGTACCGGTGCTGTCAGTGGTGGCGGAACCGTCCTCGTTGTCGGTGACGGTATCTTTGCTGTGATCATAATCCACCGTAATGTCATCGCCGCCAATGGTGTCAACGGCATCCTCGGCCTTCTCGTTGCGAACTTCCTCCTGCTTTTCCTCTTCGCCCTCGACCTCGCCTTCTGCGGTCTTACCTTCCACAGGGGCGGGCTCGGCCTGCGGGGCAGCGTTATCCTCGACAGAGTCGGGGCCTTCCACAGCATGGGCAGCCATGGGCTGTGCAGCGACACAGGCGGTCAGGGCTACGGACATGGCAGCGAGTTTCAGCTTTTTGTTCGTCATGATTGATGGCTCCTTTCAAATGGTGTCAAGTCTTTTACGCATTACAACTGTCCCATAGGATGGACATATTTCAAGGCTTACTATCCTGCTTCCTTTATACCATTTTCCGGTGCGGGTTGTCAAGAAAAAATGTGTAGAAACGCATGATTTGTGAAAATATTCCAAAGTCTGAATTGGATATTTTGCACAAATCACAAGAATTTGTTGCAGAAAAAAGAGAAACTGTTGCGGACGTGAAATGATGCGATTGCGGTACTGGTGCAGAGTGTGCGGATTGTTGCGGAAAACCACTTTTTGAGGGACGGAATTTCTGGCAAAGAACCGGCTGGAATTTCTCCTGCCGCCCTGCTGCAGACGAAAAAGGCCCCCGGAAACCTGCGTCTCCGGGGGCCTTGCCCTCTACCTTATATAAGGCAGTCGGCGATCACTGCTTCTGCTTCAGCCGGGCCAGGTAGCTGTCGGCGGCCACGGCGGCAGCGGTGAAGCTGTTGTTCTTCCACCAGCTGATGAGGGCGGCCACGGTGGTGATGCCGGCGGTGACCAGCTGCTCCACGGTGGTGCTCTCGATGGGCAGCACGGGCTTGCCCATTGCGCTCAGCACCTGATTGGTCAGGGCCAGCAGGAGCACAGCGGTGCGGGCCAGGGTAGCGGTGGAGATCTTGTTGCTCAGTTCCATAAATCAGTTCCTCTCTTTCATTCGTTCATGGTTCTCAAGGTCGGCGATGCGGTGGTTGGCCACCTTCATCTGCTCTTCCAGAATGGGCACGCGGCGGGCGAAATTGTTGTGCTCGCGCACCTCGCGGGTCAGTTCTTCCAGCTTGGTGTCGGTCACGGCCTGACTGCGGCTGTTGGCGATCAGCACCCCGATCAGGGTCACGGCACCGGCGATCAGGGCGGACAGGATGCTTTCCATTGGGTTCACCTCCTTCTTAACCTGTCCAGCGGCTTTTGGCGGGGCGGGTGTCCACATGGACCCAGCCCACAGCCCGTCCGGCCCGGGGCGGGTACCGGCCGATGCCGCCGGTGCCGGGCAGGCAGGTCTCTGCATAGGCGGCCAGCTGCTCCACCGGGATGCCCTGCACCCGGATGTCGGCAGCGCGCCCATACAGATGCTGGCTGTAGGCGGCCCCGCCCACGGATTTGTTGTGAGCGGCGGTGCGGTAGCCGCTGGTGATGACTACGGGGCGGCCGAAGTGGTCGCGGATCTTCTGCAGCAGGGCGGCAAGGCTGCTGTCCACGAACACAGGGTCCGAGCCATCTTTGCAGGCAAACTCGGCCACGGTGAAGTTTGCGCTCAGCTTCCGGGTGCCGTCCCGCGTGCGGGACCAGGCTTCAAGCATCGGCTTCCACCTCCGCCAGCAGGGCTTTCACGGTGCTGCGCAGACGGGCGGGCACCTCGTCCAGCGTCTTGATACCCTTGCGGATCAGGGCTGCATAAATTTTCGCCATCAATTTTCCTCCTTTTCTTCGTACAGCTCGCACAGGGCCACCTGAAGATCGGTGACACTGCTCTCCACGGCGGTCACCTGCGTCAGCAGGTCCGCGAGGGTGGGGTAGTGGTAGCCGGACAGCCAGAGTTTTAGCTCGTAGCCGTCGTTAAAATCGCTGTTATACCTGTTTTTTACGTGCAGTATGCCGTTTGTCTGGAACGTGAGCGTCGCCTGTAAATATGTGATTACTCCGCCGCGTGCAAGATCAATTTCTCCGTCGGAGCTGCCATCATAGGTGCCTTTAATTACATGCACATAGTCCACACCATCCGGCACTTGAACGTCTAAAGTTTTCCATTTTGTGCCGGTCGATGCAGTCGTGGTCCACACCAGCCGGGGCTCCGACTTTACCGCCACGGCGGCAGCGATCTTGTCATTGAGCGTTTTGGCGCTGAGGGTGCCGTCCGGGGCGATGTCCAGCGCTTCGCCCACTTTCACGCCGCCCAGCTGGTCCGCCGTAGCGGGCGGCAGGCTGTAAGGCATGCCGAATTTGGCGTCGGCCTCCAGCCGGGTATAGTAGGCGGTCAGGTCGGCACCCAGCGTGCGCAGGGCGGCCGTCTTTTCCGCACCGGTCCACCCGGCGGCAGTGCTGGCGGTGGTGAGTGCTTTTTTCACGCCGTAGGGCAGCAGGGCCGGGGTGAGCGGCGCAAAGCCGTCGGTCATGCTGTCCAGCTGCTCGGCGGAGGCAGGCACAAGGGTCAGGGTGGCGTCCTTCCGCACAGCCACGCCGTATTGCGGGTCGATGCGCACCGGGCCGGGGGTCTTTGCGTCCGGCAGGGTGCTGCTGCGCACATAGGGCGTCAGGTCGGGCGGGGGCGTAGTGTCGGTGAGCAGGGCACCGGTGTCGGGGTTCACGCTCAGAACCCGCAGCAGGGAGCCGGCTGCCGGCTGCGCAGGCCGGGGCAGGGCACCCACGTCCTGCGCACGCAGGACCACTACACCGCTTTTGCCGTTCACGCTCAGTACCTGACCGTCTGCCGGGGCCAGCTCTTCGGCACGGGCGGCAGCAGCCTCGGCCCGGGATGCACACCCGGCCGCCGCGGTGCTGCTGGTGCTGGCCTGCCGGGCAGCAGTCTGTGCCTGTGCGGCACTGGAAGTGCAGCGTTCGGCGCTGGCCGAGGCGCTCTGGGCCGCCGTGGCGGCTGTGCTGGCACTTTCCAGCACGCGGGCCACGAACTGCTCGTACAGGGTGGGCGGCAGGTCCTCGGAGCCGCCGTCGGTGGGCAGGGTGGCATAGGTGTCGTACCGGCCGGGGCGGGTGTAGGCGGTGTAGCCGGAGCCGCTCACGGCGGCCAGCATCCACTGCCCACCGGTGCAGCCGGTGAGGCGGCGGTCCACCGTCACGCAGGCATCGCCGTCCAGCGGCACCGGGGCCAGCTGGGTGCCGTCGCTGCGGCGCAGGTACAGGGCAATGGCGCAGTCGGCCCAGCTTTCGGGCAGCTGGAACTGCAGCCGGTCCACGCCTTCCGCGTTCTGTGCGCCCAGGTGCAGGCGGCTGGGCTGCGGCAGGAATTCGGTGCCGCCGCAGGCTCGATGAATGATTTGGATCTTCATAGTTTTGACCTTCCTTTCCGGTTTTTTATTTGATTGTACGCCGGGGCGCGCGGCAGCAGAAGTGTGTTCTTTTTCTCCGCAGATTTCTGGGCTTCGGCATTTTGCCAGAGGGGTGTTTTTGGGGGTAATTCGGGGGCAATTCCGGGTGCGGAAAATGCCCGGCGGCGGGCCTGGTTTTGTGCAGAAAACTGCGGTATTTGGCCGCTTGTTTCCGTGCGGGAGGGCCAGAAACGGGTCGTTCCGGGGCGTCCGGGACGGATGCAAATGTTAAAAATTCATGAACAGAACGTAGACGAAAAAGAGCGAAAAATCCGGAGGAAATAACTTAAAAAACAATATTTTGCAGGAAACACTGTTAAAATTGCACAAAAAAGAATGTCAAGTATCTAACAAAGTGGAGGCGCCCGATTTGACAAATCGGCTCCGGTCTGGTAAGATAATACCGCGCAACGGAGCAACGGACGTTGCAGCGTTTAAATTTTATCTGGATGAAGTGAAATGCCGTCTGAGCGGACGGTACGGTGCAGGCAATGGGGGCCTGTGCCGGGGGACGGAGCAATGTCCCGTTGGAACGGATTCCGACGCAATACGATGCTTGGCTTCCACAGCCGGAAAAGCATCGTATTTGATTGTGGAGCCCCTGGTGCTCCGCAGTCCCGGCGGCCGGGGTGCAATGCAGCATCCGCGGCCGCACCAAAAACAAGAAGAGAGGAGTTGTCTCGTATCGCTTCCGTAAACTTGAAAAAAGCATCCTCGGGCTGCAGATCTGCAGTCTCTTCCCGCGTGCTGGCGTTTTGTGTCATGGTCGTGTGCCTTGTGGCTACCCTTGGTGTGACCGCTGCGAATCTGCGGCTGACCTACGTCACCGACTCCAATGGGGCCAAGCAGGTGATCCTCACCTCTGCCACCGACCCCGCAAAGGTCATGAGCCTCTCCGGCATCCAGTCCGAAGAGGGCGACCAGGTCTATTACACGGCGTTCAGCGGCAACCTTGCCACCCTGAACATTGAGCGCGCATTCTCGGTGAACATCCAGGCCGACGGCCAGACCTACCCGGTGAAGATGGTGTACGGCACTGTGGCCGATGCCTTGCAGCGCGCCGGCATCACCCTGGAGGGCGATGACTACACCGAGCCTGCCCTGGACCGTCTGGTGACCGCAGGCACCCAGATCGTGGTGCACCGCGTGGACTATCAGGACCGCGTGGAAACGCAGGCCATCCCCTATGATACCGAGTATGTCTATACCAGCCTGTACTTCCGCAACACCGGGCGCACCACCACCGTGCAGCACGGTGCCGAGGGCCAGCAGACCGTGACCACCCGCGACCGCTATGTGGACGGTGAGCTGGAGAACAGCACCGTTGTGGATACCACCACCACGGTGGAGCCCACCGACC
>ERZ825896.3491-NODE-3491-length-13234-cov-3.687457_pt1 | contig 13234 bp, 9 predicted proteins | sample MGYA00519858_ERZ825896 | MGnify/ENA primary metagenome ERZ825896 (study PRJEB31778, sample SAMEA3449214) | human gut metagenome | biome: human gut; feature: human-associated habitat; material: faeces | place: United Kingdom | collected 2010/2012 ... | reverse complement strand
CCCAGCCTCCGACCGTAACCTTATTTCCAAGATATTTTTCCTTGTCCCTGAATAAATCTCTGATGTTAATTAGTTCCATATCAATAATCCTCTCTGAATCCATATATCGGAATAATGTATTACCGCTGGACAAATAACTGATTTGTCACTCTTCATCTTACAATATTATTCCAATATGGTCAATCGTTTTGTCAGTCTTTTATGATATTGCAGACCAATATCACTGTATTTTTCAACCCTATAAGTTTTTCCAGCTCTGTTTTTGCCGTGTTAAAGCTGTTTTCTCCCGATACATACGCAACATTGCTCTTATCATACGCATACACAAGCATACTCTCGTCCTCGGTTATCACATTCAGTGCATATCCTTTGTGAATATAGTACAGTGCTTCATCAAGGCTCACACCTGTTATATCCATAACCTGCTCTGACCTATAACTATCCGGAACAGAGATTTTGGCTGTATTTGTCTTATATCTGTCCCATATAATGCTGCCTGATGGTGCGACAACAACTCCCGCCTGTTCATCCGTCACGGATTACTTGGATCGATACCCGCACGGGAATCGTATGATTATCTTATTTCGTTTATTTCTTATTTCACGATTGCCTTTACAGCTTCCTCACCATCAATAGCTACCGCTACGATACCGGCAGGTACAGCGATTGTAGCGTTATCGGAGGTAAGAACAGTCTCAGCGACAACCTTACCTAAGATATTCGTGATAACGATAGACTTACCGGCTGCGCCTTGAACGGTTACAGTACCGTTGCCGGCTACGATAGATACGCCTTCAGCGTTAGCGCCTTCGATAGATGTTACCATATCCTCAGCGTCAGTCTTCTGGTATGCGTTGAAGATCAAGGCACCGTCAGAACCAGTCTTAGCAGCATTGAATTCAGAGTCGCCACGAGTCAATACCAAACAACCGTTTTGCATCTTCAACCATGCGGCATATTGAGGAGCGATGGAACCGGCTACAGCTTTATCAAAACCTTTAGTAGCCTTACCTGTTGAAGTCAAACCATTCTCGTTATAGATGTTAGACTCGAACAAGAACTCATTTGCTTCACCTTCTTCTGTCACAACACCAGCCTTATCAGGATTTACGTAACGGAATGACCAAGTAACGTTCTTATGGTTGTCACCCTGCAAGTTTACGATGAAGTTCTCCAAACCGGCCTTCTTGTAATTAGCGATAATCGTCTCAACATCCAACTCAGCCGGAGTCATCTTCTCAAAACCGTTTGTCAATACATACAAACTGTCACCATAATGGATCGCTTTCACGAAACCTACGCGAGTGTAACCACCATCGATATCCATATACGGAGTCTTATATTCCTTACCCTTGATAAGAGCGGAGTCGGCGAAGCTTACCATATACTTACCATAGTTGAAACCCGGATGCGCTTTAGTTGCGTGTGAGCAATTAGCGGCATTAACAGGATTACCAGCATTATCGAAGTGATTATGCTCATACGTACAAGGAATACCCGGAGTACCTTCTTGATCGTCACGTGCCACGGAAACCAAATACTGAGGTTTGATAGTACCGGCACCACGATTTACCCACGCAGTATCAACGATGAACGCTAACTTGCCATCAGCTTTCTCCTTATTCCAGATACCTACATAATCAACAGTCTTGTCCGTTAAATTCTTGTTCCACTCATCCATCAAGTATTCCTTACGGATCTTCTCTACGAAGAACAAGCTATCAGCGGTTTCGCTCTCATTCAACACAGCGTTGTTGAAACGACGGTATAATGGAGAATCATCTGTCACAACGGCGAATGCGGAAGTACGGATCTCACGCTTTGTTCCAGTATCAAACTTATCATCCGTAGAACCCTGAGTCAAATCCAAGGTATTGTCATCTACAGAAGCCTTCAAACCGTTTTGAGCGGCACTAGAAGCATAATAAGATTTATCTTTTTGAGGAGTAGTATTATTATCTAACACAATCTCCATCAATTCAATAACATCATTATTCTTAGAGTTTGCTTTATAGACAAAAGCTTTCTTAATAACACTGTTGTCTTTTACCAAATAGTTACCATCAGCATCGAACAATAGAGTCTCCTGACCTTTATCTAAAGTAGGAACAGGAACCTTTTTGCCATCAACCACTACTTTGTCTGTAGACTTGAATCCGTTATAAGCAGGTGAATAGATCTTATCCCCTTCTGTAATCTTATATTTACGTACCACAGCCTCAACCAAAGCGTAATAATGCTTACCATCAATACAGTTGTTCTCTTTCAAGAAGAAGTTAGTCGGGGTAGAACCTAGAACATACTTCTTAGCTTTGCTGTCGTATGTTAAGTAGCTTTCGCCATTCTTGATCTGGTAAACATTTCTTACCAAGCTATCGCCAACACCATAGTTATCATCCTTAGCAACTACCACCAAACGGAAGTTTGTCTTATCACCATTCTCGTTTACACGAACGATAGAATCCTTACCGGCAGGAGTATACAGATATTTGTCTAATGCCAGACCATGTAAGTAATTGAATACATAAGTCTGAACCATAGCAGAATCCTCGGGCACATAGCGATAACCGATCTTCAAATCCTTAGCGTCCTTGATAGCAACGAAGCTTACGGTATCAGCGACAGATTCATTCCCATCATTCGTTGTATAGAAGAATACGTCCTTGCTGTCCTTAACGGCATACAATTGGACATTCGTCGGGATTTTAACAGTCGGATATACACCATCCTTATCTTTGTCATTGAACTCACGGTTCTGAATGCTGATAGAAGAAGTAGAAGATATACCATTCTTCGTTACAACCCACTGAGCTGCTGGCATATGATTGAAGTCTTGACGTTCAGCTTGTTTAGCCCAACCAAAGTTTCCTGCTAAGTTTGCCAACGCATAAGTACCCTTCAGCTCGTCTCTATCAGAGCCACCGGCCTTAAACTGAATCATATAAACGCCATCAGCCAAAGTAGTCGGAACCAATCCTGTGAAGTTCGTTCCCAAAGTGATCTTCGTACGTTGATCTTCCGGAGACGGTTTTTCACCTTTCTGAGTCTCTTTAGTGTTTACTGTCAACAACTTGTTTCCACCCAAGTTAGCCAAGTAGATGTATTGATTTTCCGCTGTACTTAATTTTGTTTTTCCGTTTGAAGAAGAAAAGCCTTCTTTTACAGACCACCAAGAGTTATCATTATCCTCTTTGATATCTTTAGCATATTCAGTTGCTTTACCAGAATTGGCAGTAAGCTTATAAACAACTTTTTTAACTTGAGCATACAGCTCATTCTTCTGTGCGTTATAAGTGAATTTAAATTGATAAGAACCTTCCGCACGTTTATCGGCACCAAGTTTATCGTAACCAAACTTCAGCATTGTAGGAGCCTCAGTAGCTTCATAATAAGCCGTATCAACTACCACAAAGGCATCCTCCCCATCAATTTTTTTGTCCTTAACTTGCAATTGCACATAGTCTGAAACTGTTGGTGTGGCGGCTAGAGTAGCCTCTTCCTCAACGTCAACTGCCTTCAACGCTGTAGCAGTCAAATGGTTTGTATTTCCCTTTGAAACCTCCGGGTTCATACTTAAGCCAAAATAACCTTCAGCAGAAACAGATTGCAACAACTTATTCAAATCCTCGGCATGCAACTGCATCGATGTTGGGATCTGATCCTTGTTGAAAGAGATAGAGACCTTGTCTTCTCCAACCTCCTCAGCTTTCACTAAGATTATTTCCTTAGTAGAACCCTCACCACGAGTTGCCAGATAAACAAACTTCTTACCATCTACATAAGAGACTAAAGTGTTGTCTTTAACAACCCATTCCGTAGCGCTACCGCCCAAGGTGGCCACTTTTGCCTCACTCTTCTTATCTGAAGCGACAGCCATGGAAGGATCCACAGCGAACGACAAACCCGTAGCCTTGTTCACGAAAGAGAACACATCTACACCCAGATTGTTCTTCTTTGCGGAAACTGTCCACATGGCTTGATTTAAGTCTGCCAATTCAAAGGTAGAAGCAGTACCTGAAACTGTAACAAACTTACCAAAATCAGCCTTATCATTACCAGCAGCCAAGAAATCGCTACCGCTCATAAACAAGACTGTTTGATCTTTTGCCAAATCTTTGCCCTCTACTGTCGCAGGAGTAGTAGAAGTTACTACATCCTCTGCAGGAGCAACAGCCCCAACATATGCCGCTACCGAACCTACCGAGAAAGCAGATACAAGCATGGCACTAGCCAGAAACGTTGTAAACTTTTTGTTCATAAATCGAAAATTTAATATTAATAATAGTGTTAATTAAATACCGTTCAACACTTTAAATCATCGACCACTACTCGAAAACGACTAGTCTAAACGATCGTCTAAATCTTGCGTTTTTTTAGTGTCGAAACGGGAGGTTTGTTGAAAGAATCGGTTGTTTCGTAGAGGATAACCTATCCTATTGATAAGAAAGAGAATAAGTGATAAAAAAATAGCTCGGAAGGGTTGCAAGTATCGAAGAAACGCGTACCTTTGCAAATGACTAAAAGAATCGATCGTTTAAACTAGTCGTTTCTATCCCATAAAAAATTCTCAAATATCAACGTATTTAACTATACATTAATGTACGAGCGTACATTAAAAGAACAATTCATTTCTACTTTCAATTATCTATTTATATTTTACTTCCAATACAGACTATTTCCCGCGAATCTCCCTGTCAGTAAAACAGCATTCATACAATCCTTTTGACCGAAATAAAGCGCATATCGTGACATAGCCTATTCGTAAAAGAGGCAAGATAATGGGAAAAAGGAGGTTGTAAGCGGCGTTTTATGCGGCAAAGTACTACTTTTTACACACGAGTATCGACAAAAGCCTACGCTATCGGTCGTGTTTGGCAACGCCAATAGTGCCGTTGGGCATCGTGAATAGTCAAGAATAGGGTCGTGAACTATCAAGAATAGCCATCATAACCCTGTCACTTCCCTATCGTAACCCATTGAGATAGGTTTTTCATCCCATAAAATAGGAATTAGGATGAGCTAGTTTCGCTAGAACAAAAGAGCATCTTTTGATATCCAACTATCCAACAAGCGATTAAATATATTTTAACTCAAATTTAAGAGTAGACTGTACATTCCCCCGCAATAATCGATTCTACGGGCGTTAAGATTACAAACTGTCAAAAAGAAAGAACTCGACACTAGGAGCCATTGGCTATCAATTCAGTCAAATAAAACAGCCTCTTTCCTTATTTCTTCTCCAATATGACTATATATTCATTGCACATCGTGCTAACCTTCTTCCCTGCCACATTAGTAGGACTTGTTTTGGAAGGCATCCTTTTGTTAGGTATTTCTCTAACAATAGTATCGATATGTGTAAAACCATTCTTCTCAAACATTTCAGCAGTAAAGTAATCTAATGGAATTTGAACCCCCTTAACCGTTCTGTTCCCTACGACATAACAAACGACTCCACCACTCTTTATTACAGATGCGACATTCTTTATAGAACAGCTATAATCATTAAGAAACGAGACCACTTCCAAATTTCTCTTTGGGTCAATGCTCTTTATTTCGTCCAGTTCAGATTTAATGCTTTTAGTCTCAAAAAGTTCCTCTTTCTGAACTCGTCCCCCCATTAGGAGATTATCTAGTGTTTTAGCATTTTCAAAATTGAACCATTCATTTGCCCACCTTGAAAATTGTCCATAAGCAACGGTTGTTCTACTATCGCCATAAGGCGGAGAGGTTACAACCATATCAACACTATTCGGCTGTATTATATCGGAAGGGATTTCTATAGTACTATTAAAGTCATAGATATCTATATTACATGGATATTTTATACTATTAAACTCCTCAAGTCCATTTATATTTCTTATAACCTTTTCTTCAAACAATCGAAAGACATCCGGTTTGAAGTCTTTAATTTTCTCTTCCTTCATCCTAAACCGCTTAAATTCTCCATTCCTCGTAAACGATACCTCTCTAACAGTCTCGGAAAGAGGGACTTTAAAGAAATCAGCGAAATCTAAAGCCACACATTCATTAATTACTTGATAAATATAAGAAAGGCGCAAAAGGCTATCTCTGGAATACCAATAAGTATAATTAGAAATATTATCGAAATTCTTATTCTTGACCTTATCTTCAGAATACTCAAAGAACAAGGCTTGCATCATTGAAAAAGTATCTCTGATACAAGATAAATCATAATGGGTTGTTTTTACATGGCTCATCAATCTAGCCAATGGATTAAGGTCTGTTCCTATCGCGTTTATACCTTTTATAGAAGCCTCAACTAACGATGTACCGCTTCCCATATATGGATCAAAAAGTAGCTCAACTCCATCCTCTGGCTTATATTCCTCTATTAGAGCTCTTGCTACTTGGGGAATCATCATCGCAGGATACGCATGATAGCAATGAGTAAATTCTTTGGTATCGGCATCCTTAAAGCTCCACCTATTATCAATCGTTCTTTTGTACATACCTTCCTTACTTATATTATGTGAGTGCAAATATACTCAATTGCTCACATATTGTGAGTACACAAGCATATATAAAACTATATTTTTGGGCAAAAATAACAATAATGATTAGAAAGACCGAGTATCAACTTGAAATCATCCTTAAGATAAAGGAGCTAAGAGAGGCCAACAATGTTAGCCAAAAAGAGTTGTCGAATCTCCTCGAAGTGGCTCCGGGCTTAATAGGGAGTATAGAAAGCCCTAAATTTCCACATAAGTACACCCTTAGTCAGATCTATAAAATATGCCACTATTTCAACATTACCATAGAACAGCTATTCATATCAGAGGAAGATTTTTCCAAAGATAGAGATATTATTGACTTACTCATATTTAATATAATACGTTATGGAGAATAAGGATTTTATTATTTCAAAGTTCAAAGAGGTTAAATCCTTGGAATATGCTCCAAGCAATAGAGCCAACAATACTGGGATTGGAAAAACATTTGAAGATTACATCGGAGTTGTCGAGAACAATTTAGACGAGCCCGATTTAGCTGGATTCGAAATAAAATCTCATCGCGGCGCTTCATGCTCTTACGTTACCCTATTCACTAAAAGTCCCTCATTTCCCAAACGTGCGAATGCTTATTTAAAAGATAAATTTGGCACACCTTATGAAGATGCACCATCTATAAATAGCTTGCATACGTCTATGTTTGCAAATAGCTATAACACATATATGAAGAAATATTCTTTTAAACTCCTAAACAACCCTGTCGCCAAGACAATATTAATAGGAGTATTTGACTTAAATACAAAAGAGCTGTTAGATTGTAGCGTAGGTTACACCTATCAAGACATTCAAAAAGCACTAACAAAGAAGCTAAAGAACTTATTATATGTAACTGCCCAAACGAAAAAAGAAGGAGGTAAGGAACTCTTCTACTTCAATAAAGCCGATATATATACAGAGCCATCATTTGAACGTTTTATATCACTCTTAACCGATGGGAAGATAATGTATGATATAAGAATCGGGAGCTATAAATCTGGCCCCAAATATGGTATGCCGCACGACCATGGGAGTGGATTCAGAATATTAGAGGCTAATATCAGACTATTATATTCTGATCACGAAACCATAGAATAAAACAAGCTACGCTTCATTTGTTGGCTTCTGTATCAAGACCGGAGACAAATACCATAGGGTTTCAACGATAATAGGATCAATATCCCAACCGGATATTATCTACCCAAAAGGTATTTCCCGGAGACCCTATGTATGAGCCTCCGTGACTGGAACAGAACTCTAAGATCATATGGGTTACCTCATCGTCCTCCGTTCCCCAGCCGATTTCTTGGATGGGCACATTCTTGCCTTTGCTGTTCAAGCTATAACGGGCGGACTCACCGAGTTGAAACCCCATATATTCTTCATAATCGCTACGTTTCGTGATATCGCCGTATAAGATCGTAAAACTGGCATCGTTTACCCAATCCGTATTTTCATCCATCCGGATTACCAGCGTACCGATACGCTTAGCATATATGTTCCCGTCCTTATCTTCCCAACGCTTCTGAAGAAAGAGATTCACCAAAGGCATATCAATGCCATTTACCTCCGATCTCTTGCTAAAACCACTCAATTTAATACGATTGGGATCACCGGAGAGTTTCACCTTATAATCGAATAACAAGGACGTAGGTTTTTGGTGAAACGGGATACCGCAAACGATCTGCCCCCACGTCTCCGAAGAATTCTTCGCCGGTTCCAGAAAACGGCCGAGATAGAGGCATCCACCGACCAGCACCTTCACGTTCATGATACCCATCGCCGAGATCGATTCTATACCCGTCTTCAGCCGTGCGCAATACCCCTCATCCCGTCTTTCGGGGTAGACACTGACGCTAGCTTTCGTAATCCCGCTCACCCTTGCCATCACGTTAGAACTGCCCCAAGGCGAAGCTTTCGACTCAAAAGGTCTATTTCCGATAATCGTATCCGTAGGACCAACGCAGTAAAGTGTCTTCGTCTCCTTCCCGATAATAGCCGATTCCGTGATCTTACGTACCGCCCACTGATCCAGATCGCCATAACGGATCGCTTCCGTCTTTCGCTGGGCATATAGCGCCATACTCATCCCCAAAAAGACAAATAAATAGCCTAACCGATTATTTACTACCATAAGTTACCCTCCTATCCAAATCCTTTTTTATTTTTGCAGCGAAATTAATTAGAATCGATAACACAAGGCAAGTCCGTATAAAGAATTTATTCGGATTATCCATGATAAATAACAAACGACGTGAATAAACCCATGGCAGAAAAGCCCCGGACACCCTCCATCGCGATCTCTTTACTACCCGTAGTGACATTAGTCATCATGCTGGCCGTAGCCATCTATATTTTCCGGGGCGATTCCCTTGGAGGAGCCAGCCAAATCGTATTATTGATAGCCACCTCGATCTGCTCTTTGATCGCCGTCTTTCATTGCAAGATCAAGTGGGAAGATATCGAGGGGCAAATCGCCCGTAACATCTATGGGATTGCACCGTCTGTCATCATCCTTTTATTGATCGGAACCCTATCGGGCAGTTGGATGGTAAGCGGGATCGTGCCGTCCTTGATCTATTATGGGTTGCAAGTCATGCAAACGGATTTCTTCCTCGTGGCCTGTTGCCTGCTATGCAGTATCGTATCGGTCATGACGGGTAGCTCGTGGACTACCATCGCCACCATCGGGATCGCCTTGATCGGGATTGGCGAGGCGCAAGGCTTCAGTACGGGGTGGGTAGCGGGAGCGATTATATCGGGCGCTTATTTCGGGGATAAGATGTCGCCGTTATCAGACACGACCGTATTGGCGGCCTCCGTAACGGACACGCCCCTTTTCACGCATATCCGGTATATGCTTTATACGACCGTTCCCTCTATGATCGTCACACTGATCGTATTCAGCATCGCCGGATTCTCGAGGGAGACAGCGGACGCATCCCAGATAGCCGCTTTCTCCGAAGCCTTGAAAGGCTCGTTCCATATCACGCCTTGGCTTATGATCGTACCGATCGTTACCGGAATCATGATCGCCAAGAAGACACCTTCGATCGTAGTGCTTTTCGCCTCCTCCATACTCGCCGGAATATTCGCCTTGATCTTCCAGCCAAACGCCTTATTGGAGATTTCCGGGATCACGGATAGCGGAATTATCGCCTATATCAAAGGCCTGCTGATGACTTTCTATGACAGCACGCAGATACAGACCGGCAACGAGGCCTTGAACTCTCTAGTCTCTACCCGGGGAATGGCCGGGATGATGAACACGATTTGGCTGATCATTTGCGCCATGTGTTTCGGCGGGGCCATGTCCGCTAGCGGCATGCTGGAAAGCATCACACGTATCTTCTTGCATTTCATGCGAGGCCGTACCAGCATGGTCGCCTCTACCGTCGTGTCCGGATTATCCTTGAACATCTGCACGGCGGACCAGTTCATCGCCATCATCCTGAACAGCGAAATGTTTAAAGAAGTATATAAGCAACGGGGATTCGAGAGCCGCCTGCTTAGCCGGACAACGGAAGACTCCGTCACCGTCACCTCCGTGCTGATCCCGTGGACGACTTGCGGCATGACGCAATCTACAATCCTTGGCGTATCTACTTGGACTTATTTCCCTTATTGCATCTTTAATATCGTCAGCCCGTTTATGAGCATTCTTATAGCGGCAACCGGTTATAAGATCGTCCAAAAGACTGTGAAATAAGGAAATCAATCTATAATTCATAGTGTTATTCAAGGTATTTTTAGTATTTTCGCACCATCATTATTTAAGCGACTGAATGAACAATGGAAAATCATCTTAAGAAGATGCCCTCCCCTCTACTTTCACTAGTGCCTATCCTCGTGCTGGTAGCTCTTTTGTTTGTAACCATACGCACTTTTGGCAGCGACGCGTTGAGCGGCGGAAGCCAAGTCGTATTACTTACCACCACGGCGGTGGCCTCCCTTTTGGCCATGATCTTCTGCAAAGTCAAATGGCGTGATATAGAAGAGGCGATATGTAAAAACATATTGGGAGTGGCCACAGCTATAATTATCCTATTGTTGATTGGCGCTTTATCCGGTAGCTGGATGATCAGCGGTATCGTCCCGACCTTGATTTATTACGGGATGCAAATCATCCATCCGAGTTTCTTTCTGGCCTCTTGTTGCGTGATCTGCGCTGTCGTATCCGTTATGACCGGTAGCTCGTGGACTACCATCGCCACGATCGGTATCGCCTTGATGGGTATCGGCGAGGCACAGGGCTTCGCTACGGGATGGGTAGCCGGAGCGATCATCTCGGGCGCTTATTTCGGGGATAAGATCTCACCGCTCTCGGACACGACGGTATTAGCTTCTTCCGTAACGCATACCCCTTTGTTCTCCCATATCCGGTATATGATGCTTACGACAATACCGTCTATGGTGATCACGTTGATTATCTTTACCATAGCGGGTTTTACGCATACCTCGAACGCATCCGGGCAAATAGCCGAGTTTGCCGCCTCGTTGAACGAAAGTTTTAATATCTCGCTCTGGCTACTGATCGTACCGGTGGTAACGGGTATATTAATCGCCAAGAAAGTACCGTCTTTGATCACCTTGTTTATCTCGACAGCGATGGCGGGGGTGCTCGCGATCTTTTTCCAGCCTCATTTATTGCAAGAGGTAGCGGGAGCATCGGTAGCGGATGCCTCCTCCCTGTTTAAGGGATTATTCATGACATTCTACGGGAGTACCCAAATCGATACGGGCAACGAGGCCTTGAACAGCTTGGTCGCCACCCGGGGTATGGCGGGTATGATGAATACGATCTGGCTGATCATCTGCGCCATGTGCTTCGGTGGTTCCATGACGGCCAGCGGTATGCTGGAAAGCCTTACGTCCGTATTCCTGCGCTTTATGAAACGGAGGGTCGGCATGGTGGCGTCTACCGTATTCTCCGGTTTATTCTTGAATATCGTTACGGCCGATCAATACATATCTATTATCCTTACCGGAAATATGTTCAAGGATATCTACAAGAAAAAAGGATATGAGAGTCGCCTGTTAAGCCGTACGACGGAAGATTCCGTAACCGTAACGTCCGTGCTGGTACCGTGGAACACCTGCGGCATGACGCAAGCCACGATATTAGGCGTAGCGACCCTGACGTATCTTCCTTATTGCTTCTTTAACCTGATCAGTCCGTTGATGAGTATTACGATGGCCGCCATTGGCTTCAAAATAAAGCAACACCATGAAGAAGATCAGAGTATCATTGTTAACTAAAGTCGTTATCGCTATCGCCGCCGGCGTATTGTTCGGCCAGTTTTTACCGGGAGGAATCGCACGTATCTTTGTAACCTTCAATTCATTGTTCGGCAACTTCCTATCGTTCTCCATCCCTCTAATCATATTGGGGCTGGTGACTCCCGCTATAGGAGATCTGGGCAAAGGAGCCGGAAAGCTATTATTGATAACCGCCTTGATCGCTTACGGTTCAACAGTCTTCTCGGGTTTCTTCACGTTCCTGAGCGGATCGGCTATATTCCCGCACATACTACCGACCAACACGGAATTGACGGCGATGGAGAATCCGGAAGATTTCATGCTGACACCTTACTTCGTGGTAAATATGCCGCCTTTAATGGATGTCATGACAGCCTTGCTGCTATCCTTTACGATTGGCCTAGGGCTTTCTAATATAGCGGGAACCACCCTGCGTGACTCTTTCACGGATTTCAAGGAAATTATCATTAAGCTAATCGAGGTGGTTATCATCCCGTTATTACCGCTCCATATTTTCGGTATCTTCCTGAACATGACCGTGAGCGGACAAGTCATGAGTATTATCACGATGTTCCTCAAGGTTATCATAGTCATCTTTGCCTTACATGTATTATTGTTATTGATTCAATTCACGATAGCCGGAGCCATAGCCGGGAAGAATCCGCTCCGCCTCTTGAAGAATATGTTACCGGCCTACGCTACGGCTCTAGGGACCCAATCCTCCGCCGCCACGATTCCCGTGACACTGGCGCAGGCTGTCAAGAATGGCGTACGGGAGAATATAGCGATCTTTACCGTTCCGCTTTGCGCCACGATCCATCTGGCAGGTAGCACCATGAAAATCGTAGCTTGCGCTATGGCTATCATGATCATGGCGGGAGAACCGGTTACCTTCTCCAATTTCAGCGGATTTATCATGATGCTGGGAATTACGATGGTAGCGGCTCCGGGGGTTCCGGGAGGGGCTATTATGGCCGCTTTGGGTATCTTGCAAAGTATGCTGGGATTCAATGAGACGCTGCAAGCGTTAATGATCGCCCTTTATATTGCCATGGATAGTTTTGGCACCGCTTGCAACGTGACGGGAGATGGCGCTACCGCTGTCGTGGTGGATAAAATAGCCGGGAAAAACACCCCATAGTTACCTAGAGTAGCAGGAAGCCATAAGCGCCTCCAAGGTATCGACCTCTTTTTCCCGCATCATCGTAAGGGCGATATGGGCACAGGCGTAAGCGTCGGCCATGGCGTTATGATGTCGGGTAAGGTCGTAACCGCAGTGGGCGGCTACTGTCTGCAACTGATGATTTACCAGAAATGGGTACATCTTCCGGGAGAGACGGCAAGTGCAATAGAAGGAATATTTCGGATAGGCTAAGTCATACACCTCGTGGGCGGCTTTCAGGCATCCCTCATCAAACGGACTGTTATGGGCAACAAGGGGGAGATCCTTTAGTTTCGGGGCGATG
>ERZ825896.3488-NODE-3488-length-13240-cov-4.379674_pt1 | contig 13240 bp, 10 predicted proteins | sample MGYA00519858_ERZ825896 | MGnify/ENA primary metagenome ERZ825896 (study PRJEB31778, sample SAMEA3449214) | human gut metagenome | biome: human gut; feature: human-associated habitat; material: faeces | place: United Kingdom | collected 2010/2012 ... | reverse complement strand
TAACCAGAACATCCTCATCTGTAAATCCACCACAGTAGTCGATCAGCTCTCTTACGCTTGTACCAATTTTGATGATAAAGTTTCCAGGATTCTTGATCTTCTCACCTGTAACAGTTGCAACACGCTCAATCAGAGGCATTCCTGTCTGGATTGCGTCTGAAATTGCCTTTACTGTACTGATATTATCTACTACAACACCAACATCTGCCGGAAGACCGCCGCTTGGAACAATTCTGCCCATAACACGCTTGATCAGAGTTTTCTCAGCGCCCTGTGGGTATTTGGTTCTGGCAACAAATACTTCCATATCTCCGATATTGGCAACTTTTTCCTGCATTAATTCAATGGCATCCGGCTTATTATCCTCAATAACAATGATACCCTTCTGGGCGCCGGTTGTCTTAAGGACTGCTCGCAGACCAAAAATAATATCATCTGCATACTCAAGAAGTACTCTGTGATCTGCTGTCAAAAGCGGTTCACATTCGCATCCATTGAGAAGGATGGTATCAACTGGTTTCGCCGGTTTCAGCTTGACACAGGTCGGGAAACCTGCACCACCCATACCAACGATTCCTGCTTCACGAATGATATCAATGATTTCATCCGGAGTAAGCTTGTCAAGGTCTCCATGTGGCTGTACGGATTCGTGCAGAGTATTTTTTCCATCCGATTCAATAACAACAGCCATCACTTCACTGCCTCTTGTGCCGTGCATACGAGGTTCAACAGCAACTACCGTTCCGCTTACGCTGGAATGTACAGGAGCGCTGATAAATCCAGCAGCTTCGCCGATCTTCTGACCGACTTTTACAGTGTCACCAACCTGAACGATTGGATTCGCCGGAGCACCCAGATGCTGAGACATGGAAATTACAACCGTCTTCGGATCCGGGAACTTCTTAAGAGCAATGTGCTCACTGAATTCCTTGCGCTCTGACGGATGAACACCACCATAATAACCATCTAGTCTGTTTTCTCTGATTGATTTCACATAATCATTGATCACCTTGAAATTAACCTTGGAGAAATCACGAACCTGTACGGGCTGATTAAGGAATTCTTCCAGACGTCCCTGTTTCGCCAGTCTCTGGTAAATTTTCTCCCATGCACAGTCCTTATTGGGATCTACTTCGCACTTTCCATTCTTTGCTCCTCCACACTGACCATTCACAAGACTCTTGGAACAGTCAACGATGGGACAGACACCACCGGTAATATTCAGATAACACTGTGCACATGCATCACAGCTCTTCTTCGTAAGTGCCATGCCATGATGGCCTCTGTAGTTAAGAGAATTACTTGCTGCATAAACTGGTTTTCCTGCCAGTTCTGCAACTGTCTGAATACCAAGGCCGCAGGAAATCACTACTACATTCTCTGTACCTTCCGGAATCAGATCCTGTAATTTTCTTTCTGTGTGCATCTTATTGCATAAGAAATCAAATTTTGCACTGCCTGTAACCTTCTTTCCCTGATCTGCAGCGAATTTCAAGAATTCGTCACAATCCGGTTCGTCAACAGTTTCAAATTCTTTGAAACATTTGTTGCAGGCAATCACAAACAGGTTGTCCTTACCGTCAAGCACTGATGCAAGTTCATCACTGCTTTTCAGTTTGTACTTAGTATAGTTTTCCAATTGCTCACCTTCCTCACGATAAAATTTTATCCTTATGATATCTGTTCTTATCCGTTCCCTCCATCTCTGCACTCAAAAAAGGGCTAATAAAACCAGATAAATAAGTTCAATACATATACCTTATTAAATGTAACATAAAATGCACATTTTATCCAGTTTTATTAGCAAATTTTATAAATTTCTTCTATGATTTCATCCTAAAATTCTATGAAGTGCAGATATTTGTACTGTAAAAGATATGAAATTAGCAAATTGTATACAATATACCATATTCTATAGCAACCATGACGATTTAACGCCTTCACACAGTTACGCTCTCAAACTCAAATCTTTAGAAATCGCCTTCGGTGATGGAATAATTACTCTCCATACAAGTAAATACTAATGCAGGCTTCAAAAAGATATGATATAATTAAAGAAAATATTTGCAATATCCCCCAACCACTCATTTATCAGAAACATTTATCAGAAAGGAGCGTGTTTACATGAAAAAGAAAATCCGGCAAATCCTGTTAACGTTACTGTTGTTTGTATTCTCAATACTAATCATATCAATCCCGACTCAGGCTGCCAAACCTGCAGCTACAACCGTTAAATCCAAAACTTCCTATGCCAATTCCAAAGAATCCATGACTGTAAGAGGACTGGATGCAAAGCAAAAAGCAGTCTGGAAATACGTTACAAAGAAATATACTGCTACAGAGCTTCCAAGAACAAAATGTATTGTCCGCAAGGATAAGGTTTATGTTTTTGAAAGTTCAAAAATTGTCGTACTTCGAAAAAAAGACGGAAAACAGTTATGGACTGCAAAAAAAATCAGTGCTGCAGGACACCTTTGCAAATTTGACAAAAATGACAATCTATATGTAACCGGATACTACGATAACTATGTTTACAAAGTATCCACAAAAGGAAAGATTCTCTGGAAAACAAACATATCCAAAGCCAATAATTACTGGCCATATAAAATAACCATTTCCGGTAATCAGATGACCATCCTGTACGAAATGAATGATAATGATGATTCGTCAGAAAAAACTCATAAAATAGTTTTTAATATAAAAAATGGTAAAATACTGAAGTATTCCTAAATTACAACTCATAAAAATAGCGGCAACACTGCCGCTATTTTTGATTGAGCACATCTGTTTCTTTTATTTTCTTTTTTATGAACACTCCTGATAATCCTCTCTCACAGTACTTGTATCATGAGTTAAGACGCTGTCCGCAATATTCACAATTGCTCAGACGTCCTTTTATTACCTGATTCTTTGCACCGCAGCTGGTACAGGTAACTGTAATATAAATCTTTTCATTTACACATCTGTTTGGTGCAGTAATCATAATATAATTTCCTTCTCTGTCTATCTGGATATTCCGGATATATCCCCTGGCAATAAATTTTTCCAGTTTTTTTACTGCGCCTTTTCCCAGTTCCTGCTCAAGTTTCTCAAATGAGACCGTATTCTGGGCATAAGATTCAAACCAGCAGGCAATTTCCCTGGCTTTTTTCTTCCGTAATGCTTTCTGAACTTCCCTGAAAGTCGGATATAAAAATAACAGACAGAGCAGGATCTCTGTTGCTGCCATTCCCCAGCGTCCTTCACCAATATACTTCTCCGATGCACCAATAGCTCCCAGGGATAAAAGTATGCAGAAGCCACAAAGAACCCACTTCAGTTTTCCCAACACCCCTGCTTTTTTATTTTTTTCTGTCAAAAAATCATTCATGTCTGTTTCCTCTTTCTCTGATTAATCAAAATTCTATAATATATTGGTAAAGCTTCTGTCAGCCTGCCCCCAGCAGAAGCCATGCATCACCTGACGGATCATAATAATAAACCACATTGTCTCCTACTGCATAATAATGTTCTTTTTTAAAATGATCCTCATGATCCGTTCCCAGAACAAATACCGGACAATTTCTTCCTTCAATGTACTCCTCAGTGCCTGTATACCACAGAGACATCCCAAGACCAAGGTAATAGCTGACTTCATCTGTCTCAGAAAGCTGTTCTCTGGCAATCTTTATATTCAATGCTGAATCATGCTCCGGATTACACTCTGGATCGTACTCTGACTCATACACCGGATTATATTCCGGATCATACTCATCCCAATTATAATATATGGAGAAATCATAGCAGTGGGTTTCTGCTGCAAGATGTCCATCCTTTAACGACACCATAGGATGGTATTGCACACTCATATTCTGCTTCTGTACAGAAACCATCACATTGGAATGAATCTCACTCACATTGCAGCGCAGGATAATGATTTCATTCTCCTGCCCCCTATAGTATGGAGAGTTCAGATCATCCAGATATTCCCCTTCTTCCGTAGGCTGAGCCGGATAAACGCTGACCCTGCAATCATCCCCCGGGACAATGGCATAAATCTCATATCCCCCTGCATCAACCACTGTTCCATCCTGTAAAAAAGGATACGCAGCTGCCACTTCTCCCTGTCTGGTATATTCAAGTATCTCTGCTGCCTCTGCACCTTCATAGGTATATCCCAGAAATGCCATTCCGGCCTGACATTCATTTTCCCTGATAATGTCCTGCAGAATTGTCAGATTCTCATCTGCCCCAGGTGCTCTGGCAAATACTTCTCTCATACCTCCGCCATGAATACCAACAGAAAACAGTACCGCACAAACACATACAGCAACCGAATATTTTTTCATACTCTCATCTCCCTTCTTATCAAACGGATATTTGCACTCCGCTTCGCTTTCTGCTCATAACAGAATAACTTCGCAGTTTATAAACTTGCTATTTTAACGTAGTTACGATCAACTTACTTTCCAGTGCAGCCGCTATCAAATCTTCTTTACAGCTGTATCCTGCCCTGGCGATCATTTCCTGAAAATTCCATCTCACCCCGGAGGTAGAGCATTTCATTTCCCGCGCAATTTCTGAATATGACATTCCACGGATATACAGGCGGAGCATCTCCAGCTGTCTGGGACTGATATCGCCACTTGTGATCCAATTAAGCTCCACCTTCGGTGTCACATCCGGAAATACTTGCTCACTATTTAGCGTTCTGTGGATCACACTCCGTATTTCCTCTTCCCCGTGATCCTTATACCAGAGACTGTCTGCACATCCACTTTTTGCCCTTTCCAGCACCTTGGGATCGATCAGGGAAGTAACGATTAATACCTTTGTATAGGGATACTTCTCCCTGATCACTTTTCCGGCACTGAGTCCATCATGATTATGAAACGTCTGCACATCCATAATCACAAGATCAATTACCGAATAATCACAGATTTTTACAGCTTCACGTGCATCCGAAACCGTCTGGACATGTCGGAATTCCGGCTCCTGCATAATAATATATTCAAAATACTTCTGCATGATCTTCTGATCTTCTACTATCAGTATCCGTACCATCGAATCCCATCCTTTCTGTCAGTGGCATTTTCAATATCAGACAAAACTCAGGGGAAAAAGAAACCTGCATCCTGCATTTTCCTGATTCAGCTGCCTTTTTCAGTGCAGATAAACCACCGCCTTCTTCCGCATTTTTGTCAGGCATCTCTCCATCATTGGTAATCTGAACAGTATATTCATCTGAATTTTTGTCTATCTTCACCCAAACAGTACTGCCATGGGCATGTCTGGCACAGTTTGTCACACATTCACGGATTGCCCTGTCTGTCAGCAGCCTGTAAGATGGATGCATGGGAAAGTTCCCACTGATCTGAACTGAAATTCCAAGCTCTTCTGCATGTCTGATCGTATCCTTATATACTTCTTCCATACTCTCAACAGCAGAACCGGTAAGAATATAAACCAGATGTTTCAATACAGACAACTGTTTATCCATTTTATCCGGATCTTCTTTCCTTTCCAATATTCTGCGTATTGACAGAAGGCTTCGTCCAAAATTGTCATGAACCTGCATTTTCATGACAAGCGTCTCCTGCTCTCTGATTTTATCTCCGATTTTTTCGTACATTTCCTCCAGCTTATGATTCAGGATTTCCAGCTTTTCATTGTTTGCCCTAATTTTTTCACCATTGTAATAAATTTCTGATACATTAACTGCCACTGTCTGCAGATAACCTGCACAATCCGGCTCCTGCAGACTATATTCCTGAAACATCCAGACGGAACCATCAGGAAAATAAAACACATTACTGTCTTTGCTCAATCTGCAAAGACCTTCCGATTCAGGTTCCCCACTCATTGCTTTCCTTAATGCGTCATAATCCTGCAGATAAGAACCTGTCATGATTCTGCTCAGCTCCTGCATCTTGGTATTACACAAAACAATCCTTCCAAAAGGATCCGAAAAACAGACTCCACAGGGAACGTCATTCACAGCCTCATTCACAGACCAGTAAGACAGGGAATGATGATATCTGCGTCTCTCTCTCCAGATTGCTCTGCAAAGATAAAGCACCAATCCCATAACTACTGCCATTAAAACACTGACCGGATAACCCTGAAGCATTGGCTGATAGGAACTTTCTCCCAGGCAATATCTGTGATCATTCATCAGAACGCCCATGAACATAAAAGAAACAGCAAAGACAACCACTGCCGTTACGATTTTCTTTTTCCCGGAAAAGCAGGTGATTCTTACCAGCAGGAGGATTAATTCCAGAATCATGCAGATTTCAAGAAGAATCATCAGAACATTCTGTATTGCCATACTGCATTCCACAAAACTGATCATCTTCCGCCTCTCTTTCTGAAGACGATACATCTGATAAACCATTCGTTTTCATCTTCCTGCTGCACTTTTAATTCCGGCCTTTCCAACATGAATCCACGCAGATCCGCCTCTGATACAATATGAACTGAAATCCGCAGAGCATCATCAATCTGCGACACACGGTAAAAAACAGACTGCATGGTATCAAGCAATCGTTCCACAAGCCATTCAAAGGTGTCATAGCATTTTAGTATATCATCTGCATTCATCTGCACATCCACATTTTCCACGTAGTAAGCAGCCCGGATCCTGCATAATTTTAAGCTGTCACAGGATTCTGCCAGGCTTTGTCTGAGATCTTCCATTGTAAGCAAATTTCCATCTGATGCATATTGTGTCAGCACCAGATTCTTTCTCCGCTTCAAATATGTGCCAACAACTACAATTTTACCGAGAATCCGATCATATTGTTCCCTTGATTCTGTCCGTTCCAGCTCATCCATAAACTGTGACAGCAATTCCAGCTGACCGGCAGTCTGATTCTGTATCATATTTAACAGACGGTTCTGTTCTTCTGTTTTTCTCCGCTCAGCCTCTTTCTGATAAGCTTTCTGTAACAGACGGTTTCTGGCAGTCAGTTCCTCCTGCTGTTCCCGAATATCCTGATACTGATCCAGCAGTACCGAAATATCCTCTGACCAAAACAAATGTCCTCCCCTTATAGGAATATGGTTGATCCGGATTCCCTGTTCCTGTACTGATGATCTGTCTATTATGATTCTACGCAGTTCAGGCGACAGCTCGGGAAAATCACCGGAATGATAATAGCGCTGAAAAGAATGATCTGTAATCTCTGCATCCAGTCCTCCGGAAGTCTGGAATAATTCAAAATATCGATTATTGGTCTGTATCAATCCACATAATATACAACCCTGAAAAATTGCCGCCATTAAAAGACAGCACACTGCCGTCATATCCCCTGCAATGATTTTGATGAAAGGCAGGCGGAGTATATTTCCGATATTCCACCCCAGAAGCAATATTCCCGGAATCACTGGCAGCCAGAACTGTTTCTTTCCCGGAATTCTGCTTTTTCTGATCAGAATGATTTCCATCCCTGTCAGACAGATCAAGATCCATCCCTGAATCACCATAAAAACAATACCATAGCTGTAATCTTTATCCGAAAATGGGGGCTGTTTGGAAAAACGAAATACCAGCTGATGCAAATCATTTGTAAAAACACTTACGATCAATATCGCTGCAACGGTCAGCAAAATTATAATCTTTCTGATCGTTTTCTCTTCCTCCTTTTCGCCCAAAAACATTGCTGCTGCCAAACCCAGAACCGGAATCAGAATCATGGGAATATAATATAGATACCAGCAGATATGTTCTCCAAGAGGATCATGAAAAATATGAAATTTTACTGTCCGCACAAAGAACCAGAATACCATCAGACAGCCAATTGCAGTCAAGCATCTGCGCGTTTTTTTATGTACTACATGTCTTCTCAGATAAATCACCCAGGCACAGTACATTCCCAGATAAATACAGCTACGACACTGATCTGCCAGATTTCTCATAAAAACATTTTCCGTTCTCACCTGCCTGCAGAAATAAGCCAGCAACACACTTATCAGAATCACTCCATATGACAGAGTCCTCTTTTTACTGTATGTCATGAAAGTTCCTCTCTTACCGGAGCGGGTTTGAAAAATGCTTTACGCAAGATGTGCGTCACAATTTGCAGGAATGATTTTTCAAATACGCTCTAATCCATTTTTGTAATAATTATACTATAAAGCGCCATTTTATCATATAGTTTTTAGAGAAATCATCTATTTTCAGAGCTTTTTATCACAAACAGAGTGAACAATTATGTCCACTCTGTTTAATCATTACTTAAAACGGTCTTGGCTGACCACAGTATTCACAAAACTTTCCGGTATTCTCTGCACCACACTGGCATTTCCACGAACTGTTATTCTGTTGCATTCCTCCGGTCATGTTCGTTTCTGACATTCCCGTCTGCTGCATTCCTCCGTTCATGTTCATTCCGGACATTCCGGGCTGCATTCCTCCGTTCATGTTCATTCCCGGCATCCCAGACTGCATCCCTCCGTTCATATTCATTCCGGGCATCCCGGGCTGCATTCCCACATTCATGTTCATCCCGGGCATCCCAGACTGCATCCCTCCGTTCATGTTCATCCCGGTCATTCCAGGCTGCATTCCTGACATCCCGGGCTGCATTCCCGCATTCATATTCATCCCGGGCATCCCAGACTGCATCCCTCCGTTCATGTTCATTCCTGGCATCCCAGGCTGCATTCCTCCATTCATGTTCATTCCCGACATTCCGGACTGCATTCCTCCATTCATGTTCATTCCCGACATTCCGGATTGCATTCCGGCTGCGTTTGGTGTCAGTGCTGCAATAATCTGATATGCGGTCTGCTCCACTTCCATCAGTTCTCTTCTTTTGTCACTGCTTATGGAAAAAGTATTCAGGCGAAAATCCATATCATCAAACCACTGAGTTCTCACTTTAATACGCATGGTATAATCAAATTCATATTTATATACCGGTGGCTGATAACTTACATTTTCTCCATCCTTTGTATATGTTTCCTCATGCTGCTGTTGGTCTACATCAACTCTGCACTGTACAATGGCTGATAAAGGAACTATATCTGGGTTTTCATTGACATCCAGTTTCCGTGCAACAGTAAAATTCCCCTTATTATCATCAATAAAAACATTGTAATTTCTGGTATTGATCTGACGGGTTATACAAAAGTCCATTACCGCTTTTTTGTTTTTTTCACGATATTCCAGCTGACGTTTGATATCCTCTACTGTACTATGCCGCCGCTCCTCAAACCATGGTGATAATTTTTTCGCACAATCCTTACACAGATTTCCGTCATCCAGTTTTCGATTTCCCAATAAACCAATTTTCTCCCCGCAGATGTCACAGATTTTCTTATCAAATAATCCCATACCCTATCCTCCTTTTTTATCTGAAATCCCATACTGCCGCACCGGAATGGTGCGGCAGTATTTTACCTTATTCTGTAACAATTATTTTTTCAAAATATGTCTTTACGGAAAAATCAACTTCACCTGTTTCAGAATCATCTGCTTCTTCGCCGTCATCAGATTCCTCTGCATCATCTTCTGCTATCAAACACAGTTTTCCATCATCCAGTAAATTGAACTTCATATTATCAAGACTGAAAAACATAGTTCCTGCCTCATCCTCTGTTACAGCCTTTAATACCAGTGCGTTTCCTTCCACGTCGCCCTGAAGTTCTACTTTTGTCTCTTCTCCGCTCTCTATTAAGATAATTTCAGCCTTTCCGTCTTCCACAGACATACTCATTTCAAATCCTGTAAAGTCAGCATTAACCGGCATCTGCATTCCAAATGCTTCCATCAGAGTACAGCTCCATTCTCCTTCAAAATCCTTCATAGTTGGATTTTCTACCGGTTTGCCCGGTACATAAGGCTCATACTCTTCCTTTTCCTGACTCAGAATCATTGTCGTTCCATCTGCTGTTAAGGTTATCTTACCATCCTTGTACTCACATTCTTCTGTCTGATCATTATGAGTCATCAGAATTTTATCATTTTCTATTTTCCACTCTGATTCATCTACTTCAGGCTCTTCCCCATAAACAGAACTTGTTGTTTCCATTTTACCGTCTTCTTTAATGTCCACGGTCACTTCCATTCCCATTGCCCCCGGATGAAAGGATGCACCTTCGCCCATAGAAAGCTCATTTACATACCAGGTTCCAATAACATCCTTTTCTTCAAGGGCATAAACACTTACGCTCATAAAGCCTGCCATTAAGACTCCTACTGTTCCTGCCATCCACAACCTCATTTTTTTACTCATACAAACATCTCCTTTCTTTTTTAATGTACTCCTCGGACTCTTTTTTACTTAATTTTGTGAGAAGATTTTTTGTTTATCTACATTATACGTGAACGCTCAGATATTTACACTAGCACTTCTGACAGTATGCATATAATTTTTTGGATAAATTAAAACCTGCTGAAAAGTTTTTAACTCTTCTCAGCAGGTTCATTAAAATACTTTCTGTTTTGGCGCATTCTCTCCAGATTTTCCAGAATTATATCTACACTGATTGGTTTGGCAATATGAGCGTTCATACCCGCTTTGATTGCCTTTTTGCGATCTTCCTCAAAAGCATTGGCAGTCATCGCAATTTTTGAATAGGATCTGCTGATTGCGGGAATACTTTTTTATTTCCAGTCAGAAGCAAGGCATACAGGTACCGGATCCTGAATTTCCATTCTGTCAGGTTCTACCAGGCAGTCATAGGCCAGAATATGCACTCCTGCCTTTTTTGCCTCCTGCAGGGTTTCTCCAAATTCCCGATGAGTCTCCCAGTTGGGCTCAAACCTGTCAACTCCCTTCATCTGGATCACCAGAAGCAGATAAGCTTCGTATCCTTCCTGCATACAATGGATCAGCTCTTTCAGATGCTTCACACCTCTTTCTGTAGGTGCATCAGGAAATCGTGCTATATTGTCAGATTCCAGAGTAACACCTTTCACTTCTATAAAAGCCTTGCGTTTCTCTGAACAGACATAAAGATCAAATCTGGAATTTCCATAGGTCTTCTCCGGCGTTACCTGAACTTTTTCCGGAAAAAGATGTCCTGCCTTTACCCACTCCAGTGCTGCTTTATTGGGAATCTGAGAATCCATATTGATCAGGCCCCTGCCCTTTTTATTTACGCAGATCAGATCATAGGCTGTCTTTCTCGCCGGATTGCTGCTCTTTTCCAGAAAAACCTGTGTACCCGGGACCAGAAGCTCCCTGCACCTGCCTGTATTCTTTACATGAACCGTTTCCACCTGCCCATTGATCTCCACATGTGCAATAAACCGATTAGGACGATCTATGAAACGGCCCTCTGTGATATGTTCGTACTTCATATATTCTGCTTGACCACACTTTCTATTTTTTCTTTGTTTCTTTTTACACATTGTATATACCATAGCATGTTTTCCTCATATCTACAACATTCTCACTTTGGAAAACTATTCTCCAGGCAAAGTGCTCCCCACCCCACCTCTTCATTGGGATACTCCTCGTACCCCAGTAATGGTCTGGCGCCTTTTCGGAGATAAGCTTTTACTTTTTCCCCATAGAGATAGGGATCGTTTCCATTTACAATCCCCCATTGCATTAACAATGCTGCGGATCCGCTGACAAAGGGTGTTGCAAAGGAAGTCCCTGTTACTGTTCTGTAACCACCACCGGGTACGGGGGCAACTATGTTCACTCCGGGTGCCACCAGATCAGGTTTCAGATATGGCAGCATTCTGCTGCCCCTTCCGGAAAAATCCGCATAGGAGTCAACCAGCGAATCATATGCTCCAACTGTAATAACCCGCCGGGCGGTAGCAGGTATGGTCAATGTCCCATATGCCCTTGGTTCATAAAACCCAGTTCCTCTGTTCAGGGTATTTCCACCCGGCAGCCACAGATAATATTCTCCTCCTCTGACCCTTTTTCCACTTAAGATGATTTTCCAGTCTCCACTGTCCACATAAGTTTCCACAGAAAGAAAATCTATGTAGATTTCCTGTGTCAGATGATAAGGTCCAGGTTTGCCATAATAGATTAAAAGCTCTGTATTTCCCAGCCTGTACCTCTGAGGACCAAGTTTTTCATCTAAGGGACCGATCCGATTTCCGGATGGATTTTCAATATAAATACTCATTTCATCCTCATAAGATTTCCATAACTGCACATTTAATGTTGGTTCCCTGCTGCTCACAGATAATTCTATCTGTCTGGTCTGTCCCTGTTTCAGGATTCCTCCCTCATGCAGAGGCTGATTGCCGTTGTTCCCTGTACCTGTACAGATAGCCAGACGTCCTATGGAAGAAACCATATCTATATATGTTTCAAGGAGGGAATCTCCTTTGTGTGAGCCATAATTATTTCCAAAACTGAGATTGATCACCATTGGTCTTTCCATAGCCAGCGCCTGCCTCACCAGATAATCAATCCCCTGTATCAGTTCCGTAGTTCTGGGAAAGGAGTTCTCTCTGGGAATTCCCATTTTCACAACCAACAGATCACTTTCACAGGCAACTCCCTGATTCACCCCATCTGATGCCCTCCCATTTCCTGCTGCAATTCCCAGCACGGAAGTTCCATGTCCACTGTAATCTGAAGATGGAACAAGACGCCTGCCCTGGTTTTCTCCAAATGCAAGCGCCTCATCGATCTGCCCTTTCGTATATTCAGTTCCTGTCACATATCCCTGAGGTGGATTTCCCTGTATGCTCTGATCCCATAAACGTAAAATTCTGCTGCTCTCATCTGCATTTCGGAAATCAGGGTGAAAATAATCCACTCCTGAATCCACAACTCCTGTCAGGATTCCTTTTCCCGTCAGTCCATTCCTGCCGGTCTGCACTGTGCGGATGCAGCTCGCTCCCTTCGCCTGAAACAATTCAAAATACAAGCGTTTGGGTTTCTCCATAAATTCCACCTGCACTCTGTGGGAATACTCATCAATCTCACTTTCCGGCAAAGTTACCACTGCATAGCCGCCTAACAATGGCACTACCTGAATTCCATTTCCAGCCAGACCACTTTCCGGTCCGCTGTACTTTATGATCACATCCCATAGCCTGGTTGCAGGATCATATCCTATGTTAAGATTTCCTGACTTTCTACGCTCCTGTGGGGTTGCATCCATTGCAAGATTTAAAAGGTTATCTATTTTCTGGTCTGGCATTTTAATCTCATTTCCAGATATTCACTTAGTCTATTATATACAAAAGTTCTGCATACGGACTCTTATTATAACAATTTTAGGATAATAAGCGGGAATCCTCGGCAATTCAATTACCGAGCCTGCAAATAAA
>ERZ825896.3480-NODE-3480-length-13266-cov-2.809401_pt1 | contig 13266 bp, 11 predicted proteins | sample MGYA00519858_ERZ825896 | MGnify/ENA primary metagenome ERZ825896 (study PRJEB31778, sample SAMEA3449214) | human gut metagenome | biome: human gut; feature: human-associated habitat; material: faeces | place: United Kingdom | collected 2010/2012 ... | reverse complement strand
GGAATGCTTCCAGAACGGCATTTCTTCCTTCTATTGTAAATTCTTCGTATCGCATTTTTTCTCCTTATAACAGCTCCATACCCTTTTTTACAAGTTCAAACATACGTTCTGTTTTTCCCTGCATATACAGGTAACCCATCAGAGCTTCAAATCCTGTCGCATTTCTGTAATCGATAATATCTGCATTTTTTGCAGCAGTATAAGATTTGGCATTTCTTCCTCTCTTATAAATCTGCTCTTCTTCTTCCTCTAAAAATGGCTGCAGCTTTAACACCATTTCCGCCTGTGTACCGGCTTTTGCCAGGTTGCTGCTTTTCTTATGGAGCTGGTTTACCTGACGGTTTCCCTCTCCTACCACAATGGTGCGGATGATGATTTCGTAAATGGCATCTCCGATATAAGCAAGTGTCAGCGGGGAATACGTGCAGACATTCTGCTTCTTTATCTGAAATTGATCTAATATACTTTTGTATAAATCTAAACTCTCTTCCATTTTACTCCTTCGCGTGTATCTTCCAGAACAATGCCTTTTTCCAGCAATTCATTACGGATTGCGTCCGCTTTCTCAAAATTCTTCTCTTTCTTTGCAGCCTTTCTTTCCTCGATTTTTTCAAGGATATATGCTTCCATCTCTTCACTGACGGTATCTGTCTCTTCTGTTGCCCCAGAGGTCAGATTCAGGGATAATACCTCATCAAAACTGCGGACCAGTTCGAGTTTTGTCTTATCATTCATATCTTCTTTTAATAATTCGTATAAAACAGTAATTCCCATGGATGTATTGAGATCATTTCCAAGTGCATCCAGGAATTTTTTCTTGTATCCATCAAATTTATCCTGCTCAATTTCGCCTTCATCTTTGAGTTTTGCAACCGCTTTCAGTAATTTATCGTATGCAGTCTTTACATTGTTCATGACTTCATAGGAAAATTCCAACGGTTTACGGTAATGTGACTGCAGGCAGAACATACGGTAAACCAGCGGATTATATCCTTTTTCTTCCAGAAGGGATACGGTAAGGAACTCGCCCTTTGACTTGCTCATCTTTCCTGATTTGTCATTTAAGTGATGTACATGGAACCAGTAATTACACCATTTGTGTCCGAGGTACGCCTCACTCTGCGCGATCTCATTCGTATGATGCGGGAAGATATTGTCCACACCGCCGCAGTGGATATCCATGTATTCGCCCAGATGCTTCATGCTGATGCAGGAGCATTCGATATGCCAGCCCGGATATCCTATGCCCCACGGACTGTCCCATTTTAATTCCTGATTGTCAAATTTGGATTTTGTAAACCACAGAACGAAGTCACTTTTATTTTTCTTATTGGTATCCTCATCTACATCATCACGCACTCCGACCATCAGTTCTTTCTCACTCTGACTGGAAAATACATAGTAATCATCCAGTTTTGAGGTATCAAAATAAACATTATCTCCTGCGATATAGGCATAGCCTTTCTCAAGCAATACTTCTATCATATGGATAAACTCGGAAATACAGTTTGTTGCCGGTTCTACCACATCAGGACGTTTGATGTTAAGTTTTTCACAATCCGAGAAAAATGCATCGGTGTAGAATTTTGCAATCTCCATGACAGTCTTATGCTCTCTTTTTGCACCTTTTAACATCTTATCCTCACCGGTATCCGCATCACTTGACAAATGTCCGACATCTGTAATATTCATGACACGTTTTACATCGTAACCCGCATAACGGAGTGTTTTTTCAAGAACATCTTCCATAATATAACTTCTGAGATTTCCAATATGGGCAAAATGATATACAGTCGGTCCGCAGGTATACATCTTTACTTTTCCATCTTCATTCGGAACAAATGTTTCTACGCTGCGGGTAAGTGTATTATAAAATTTAATTCTATTTTCCATGTTTATCCTCTTTCTATTTATTTTTTCTGATATTTATCGACCAGTTTCTGCAGTCTCTGGTTTTCCTCTTCCAGTCTGTGCATTTCCTGTTTCAGATGTTCGATTTCATTCATGACAGGATCCGGAAGATGTACCTGATCCATATCGTTTCTCGGAATCCTTACGTTATCCTGCTTTACCACACATCCTGGAACTCCTACTACAGTTGAATTCGGCGGCACTTCTTTTAAGACAACACTACCAGCACCGATTTTGGAATTTTCCCCGATGGTAAAAGAGCCAAGCACCTTTGCGCCGACACTGACCATGACATTGTCCTCCAGAGTCGGATGACGCTTGCCGGTTTCCTTGCCCGTACCGCCAAGGGTAACTCCCTGATACAATGTAACGTTATCTCCAATGATCGTGGTTTCCCCGATAACAACGCCATGGCCGTGATCAATGAACAGGCCTTTTCCAATGACCGCACCAGGATGGATCTCGATACCGGTTTTTCTTGCTGCTCTCTGCGAGATCCATCTGGCTCTGAAATAATGCCCTTTTTCGTAGAGTTTATGCGCCTTTCTATATTTCCAGATCGCCTTAAAACTCGGATACAGCAAAACTTCCCAGTCGGATTTGATGGCCGGATCTCTTTCTCTTATAATGGCTGCCTCTTCTTTAAAATATTTCCAAAATTTCATGATTTTACCTCATATATAAATAAAAATTTAAGCTCCGTTCCCTCCCGCGATATGCTCCATTCCACCAAAACGGAACATTCACTATCTCAAGGAACGAAGCTGTCTTTCCAGAAATTATTCTTCATTATTGCGTGTCAGTGTATGGCGAGGATTCATTTTTACAGATTCTGCACATTCTGCAATGACACCCACGATTTCAAGAATATTATCATACGACATCTTATCCGTTACCGAAATCAGCCTGCCTTTCTCTGTGTTTACATACTTCGGTTTCAGATGGTTCAATGCCAGTGCCGCCAGATCGCATCGGCAGGTCGGACACTTGCAAATTCCGAGTTTATCAATATACTTATCGATCTGCTCTATGACCAGCTCTTCCATGACATTCTTATAATCTGGTTTTCTTGTCAGCCGGATAATGGTATCCACGTTAGAGACCCCGATATGCCCCACCAGCTGCTCCTGTCTTCTGTGATTGATGGCATCTATCCGTTCTTCGGGAGCGCCGCAACCGTCATCGGTTACTTCAATACACAGAACATCTTCCTGTTCTGTGATCCGCACAAGGATATTTCCTTCTTCACTCTCCTTTAATCCGTGTAGTACCGAGTTCTCCACGATGGGCTGTATGATCAGCTTGGGGATCACGCACTCTTCCAGTCCCTCTTGCAGATCCACGGCATACAAGAACTTATCATTGAAACGGATCTTCTGGATATCTACATAAGCCTGTGTTGTAATCTCTCCCATAACCATTACAAGACCTGTTGTACAGCATGTCTCACATGCCACACGGCTCATCGGGTCCTGTCTCATCAGTTCATCAAGGATCGCATCTGAAATCTGGTCACACATCTTATCCGGGTGTCCCTCAGTTACTGATTCTGATGTAAATAAAATCTTTTCTCTTTCCATATCTGTTCTCCTTTCCGATTGCTGTCCACACAGCAATATCTCACTTTCTCTCGCTTGTGCTGTCTTCATTTGCTTACATTGCCAATAATGAAAACAGCCCGCATCAAGCGGACTGTCAGTTTATCTTAACAATCCTCTTATTGTTCGAAATAACTCGCTCAGGTTGGCACCTTCCTATTACGAGGGGTTGCCGCAGCTTCTTAGATCCTTTGTATCTCCACTGCTCTGAATAAGAGAAAGTATCATCTATTTAATTTTGTTTCGTATCAGACTATACAACACCTTGTTGATTATGTCAATACCGTTTCCTGAAGTTGATAAAACTTTTATATTTCTATGATTCTGCATCAACATCTTTCAACTCCGTGATCACACCTGTATCATCAATCGTAATATTCGGTGAAATCTCCTGCAAGTGATCAAAAAGTGCTCTCTGGGACTCTGCATTATTCAGATACTGTGTCTGGCTGTCTTTCTGCTCACACGGTGTAAAGGACATCTGCTTCAATCCTTCTGATGTAATCTCAAGATTCAGAAGTCCCGTATATTTTGTCTCATCATTAAACCAGAAATCGCCCAGACTGTATACAATAGGTCCATCTTCTGTATATTCAATTCCCTGAAGTACATGCGGATGACCTCCGATCACGATATCTGCTCCTGACTTCAGGAATTCTTTTCCATGCTCTGTCTGTGTTGAATTATACATATCCTCATCTTCTGTTCCCCAATGAACATATGCAATCAGATAATCACATTCCTTTGATGCATCCGCGATCACCTGATTATATTCTGTTGTGTCGTAAGATGTAAGAATACCTGTCGTTGAATCTGTTGCTTCCGGTGTAAATTTATACTGTTCTCCCTCGGAAGCTGCCACAAATCCGATCTTGATTCCGTTAATGATATAATAAGTCGGCTGCTTTGCCTCATCCAGATTCGTTCCGCCTCCAACATGAGTGATCTTCGCCTGATCTAACAGATCGATCGTATCATCCATCGCATCTACACCATAATCGTAAATGTGATTATTCGCAATTGAAACAATATCTGTCCCCATCTGTTCCAGCAACTTCATGCGTTCTGGTTTTGCACGGAAGACATAATACTTATCCTCCAGCGGGGTTCCACGGTCACTGATACAATATTCATGATTCAGGAAGAAAATATCTGCTGCATTTGTCTGATCCAGAATTGTCTTGGAAATGCATTTGGACAAGTCATTTACCGTATCATAATAATCGAGAACATATCCCTCTTCCTCCAGACAGAGGTCACCTGCCGCTGTGATCTGCACGGTTCCGTTCTCTGCTGCCTTCTTCTCATAGATATGATTCTTCGCAGCGGTAGCTTCATCCTTTAGTTTTCCTTCGTATGTATCTGACAGAACATGCAAAGTTGCTCCAAAGGAATCATAAATATCCTGCGCTGTTATCTTTTTATTCTTCTGATAGACTGGAAATAAATCATCCATCTCTTCAGAATAGTTCTTTTCCAGCCATTTCGTAAATGCTGTAACATCAGACTTTTCCGCTGACACTCCATTATCCGTCAGGAAAGTGTTGTAACAGTCATTCAGCGATTCATTCATCTGTGCAATCTCCTGCTCCAGTTGTTTTTTCTGTTCTGCTGCCAGTTTCTTTTTCTTAGCCACATTGACTGCAAAGGCTGCCAGCGCTATGATTATGCACAACAAAATACAGCCGGAAATAGTCATTCTTCGTCTGAGCTGTCTGATCCTCTTTTGTTTGATTTCTTCTCTCTGTCTTTTTCTCCGTTCTTCTGCCTGTTCAAATTCATTCATCGTTCGTTGCTCCTGCTGTTTTCTTATTAATATCCCGCCACTGTTTCATTCGACCTGCCTGATCGCCTATTACGCCATAACTCCTGACATATAAACTGAAAACAGGTATCAGAACTTTCGTTCCGACACCTGCATACGTTCTCACATCATATTTCTTCGGATTCTGTCTGTATCGGCTCGCTGCCGGCCGCAACTTGTTGTAAACAGTAACCTCGGTTTAGCCAACTTTTAATTTGAATTTCTGAATCTCTTTTTCACTGGACACTTTCTCGATGATTCCACCGAGGCCTCTCAACTTCTCTTCAAACCGCTCATATCCTCTCTGGATATATACGATGTCATCTACAATCGTAATACCATCTGCTGCAAGTCCTGCGATGCAAAGCGCAGCTCCTGCACGAAGATCCGGCGCGCTGACTCTTGCTGCTGTAAATTTCTCAACACCCTCGATTGTTGCTGAATTGCCTTCAACTTTGACATTCGCACCCATACGTGCCAGCTCATCTAAATATTTAAAACGATTCTCGAAGATACTTTCTGTGATCGTACTTGTTCCCTTCGCAAGTGCAAGCACAACCCCGATCTGTGGCTGCATATCTGTCGGATATCCCGGATATGGTAATGTCTTCACCTGTGTACTTGTCAGACGTCCCTTAGCCACTACACGGACTGCATCGTCAAATTCTTCCACTTCACATCCGATATCTACCAGCTTGGAGATCGTTGCATCTAAATGCTTCGGAATCACATTGAGTACTGTCACATCTCCGCGTGTTGCTGCAGCGGCAAACATAAATGTTCCTGCTTCGATCTGATCCGGAATGATGGAGTACTCTGCCTTGTGCAGGGACTTCACTCCACGGATCTTGATCACGTCTGTTCCTGCACCACGGATATTTGCTCCCATGCTGTTCAGGAAGTTCGCTACATCTACAACATGTGGCTCTTTCGCTACGTTCTCCATGATCGTAAGACCGTCAGCCATAGCTGCTGCCATCATTACGTTGATCGTTGCACCTACAGTCACAACATCGAAATAAAGATGTGTTCCCTTCAGCTCTTCCGCCTCTGCAACAATCTTACCATACTCAATGTCTACATCTGCTCCAAGTGCACGGAATCCTTTCAGATGCTGATCGATCGGTCTGCTTCCGATATTGCATCCTCCCGGAAGTGCTACTTCTGCTCTCTTGTATTTCCCAAGAAGTGCACCTAACAAATAATAAGACGCTCTGATCTTCTTGATATAGTCATAATCAATACTGAAGTCTCCAATTGTATTTCCATTGATCTTTACTGTATGTCTGTCAATTCTCTGTACCATTGCACCGATTCCCTCGATTGCCTCCAGCATGACATTAATGTCATTCACATCCGGAAGATTCTCAATCAAAACCGGTTCATCTGCCATGATTGCAGCTGCAAGAATTCCAAGTGCCGCATTCTTAGCTCCGCCGATTTCAACTTCCCCAACCAGCGGATTACCACCCTTAATAATATATTGCTCCATTTTGCACCTCAATTGTCCGATTCTGTATTACTTCCCACAGATTCTGTGTTCAGTAACGATTTATTCTTGTGTCTTTGTCTATACGAAAAGAATTATCTACCTTAATTACAATATAATCCATACATAACTATAACACAAAATCTTTCATTGTGGAATCCCTTTTTTCTATGACGGTAATATTCACGCTTTATTTTGAGAGTAATTCTCAATAGTATTAAGTACATTTTCTATTGTTTCTTCAATCTGACAGCCCTCTTCACTGATTGTCACATCTGCATACTTCTCAAAAAGGACTTTTCGCTCGTCATACAGGTCTTTTAATGTCTGACCGTCCTTCAAAACAACTCCTCTTTTTTGAGGATTTCTGATTCTCTTCTTTATTGTCTGATAAGAAGCATGAAGATATACAACAATTCCGATTTCTTTGAAATGTTTCATTGCTTCCTCGCAATAGACAACACTTCCGCCCGGAGAAATAACCGCATTTTCTGCTTTTATATCACGATTTACCTGATTTTCAATTTTTAAAAACCCATCATCACCGACTTCTGCTATGATTTCACGCAAAAGCTTTCCTTCTTGTTCCTGAATCAGAAGATCTGAATCTATGAAACCTTTTCCAAGTCTTTTTGCTACTACAATACCAACTGTACTTTTTCCGACAGCCGGCATACCGATAAATATAAGATTACTTTTCATCTGTATCTGTTCCCTTCTTCTGAATCCGTTTCTTTTGTTGTAATCTGAATGATTATATCATAGATTTTCCTGGCAATGAACAATAACTGTAAATTTTTTGTTTCCTTTTTCTCTGTTCACCCCTGCGTCGGTAGATTTCCTGATATAACAGGACTTCCGCCAGATTTCTTAACATCCGCTCTTCCCCGGCAAACATTTTCTCCTGTTTTTTTACATTTTCGCAAATTCTGCTGCACATGATGCGTAACTGCAATTTATCCGGATAATCATCAAATATCACACTCCCCGTGTATTCCATCCTGTCACATTCCTCTTCGACATAAGGCAGTATTCTCTTTGGAAGATCCGGATACAGGCTTTTCATATACTCCAGGTCTGTCCTTTCCGCTCTCTCATCATATTCTGTCTGTATCGGATAGGCCATATAATAAGGCAATTTCTGGTACATGTTGCTCACTCCCACTGACAATAAGTTGTGCCGTCCCTGCTGTTCACATTCCTGTTGATTGCAGTTTATAAATCCGGCGGCTATATATATATAACTACTATATGATCTTCCTTACTCAACTGTTACTTTCACACAGATTCTTCATTTTACGATCTAAAAGAAAAAGAAGTCCTGACTTTTCCGCCGGACTTCCTTGCCTGTAAATTCACTATTCACTTTCTCTTAAAATTCTGAGAATCTCCAGTCTGGTCTCCCCAACACCAATCACATCTTCTCTCTGAACCTCTGTCGGACGATCTACCAGGATTCCGTTCAGATATGTTCCATTCTTGGAACCATCATCCATCAGATACAAACAGTCACCCCTCTGTATGATCACACAGTGCTGCTTGGATACTCTTCCATCCTCATGCAGTGGAAGATACTTCTCATAATTGTCATTCCTCTTTGCTCTTCCGATTCCCACTTCATCATAGAATATGAAGCTATATTTCTGCCATGTATCCAGATCTTCCAGGATAATCTTCCACTGTCTTCTTTTTTTAGAAGAACGCTTCGCTGAATCCATAGAACCGTTCTGCCCTGAACTGCGTCTCTTCTTTCCCTGCGGCTGATCCTCTTCCTCTTCTGGATCATATCCCTGATCTGCCTTGTAACGCTTTCCGTTCCTGGACTGCTTTCTCCGTTCTGCGTCCTGTGCCTTATTCTTTTTTACACTTATAAATGTACTGCAAAGAAGTGCGATACTTCCTAAAATCAGCAGTACCATGATCGCCCAATACCACATATGCATTATCACTCCTATCTGAATCTTAATCGTACTATATTTTTACGTTCTCGGCAAGCATAACATGTATCTTTTTGTCGAATTTTGTGATAAAATAAGTAGAAACAGAGAAAATAAGTGATTTTTAGAAGAGGTAATATCATGGAAAGAAATGAATTGTGCTGGTGCGGCAGCGGCAAGAAGTATAAGAAATGCCATATGCCGATTGAAGAAAAGATAATGATGCATGCTGAACGTGGTGAGATTGTTCCGACACGTAAGATTTTAAAAACTCCATTCCAGATTGAAAAGATCAGAAAAAGTGCTGAGCTTAATACAGCGATCCTGGATGAAGTAGCAAGACAGATCCACATTGGAATGAGCACACAGGAGATTGATGACATCGTATATCGTTTCACAAAAGAACACGGTGGTATCCCGGCTCCGCTCAATTATCAGGGATTCCCTAAGAGCGTGTGTACTTCTATTAATAATGAGATTTGTCACGGCATTCCGGATAAGAATATCATTCTGGAAGAGGGAGATATCATCAATGTTGATGTATCCACTATTCTTGACGGATATTTTTCTGATGCATCCCGTATGTTCAAGATGGGAAAAGTATCGGAACGTGCAGAGCGCATCGTCCGCGTCACAGAAGAGTGTGTGAAGCTTGGACTTGAGGCTGCGAAGCCTTGGGGACATTTAGGTGATATTGCAGATGCGATCAATACACATGCCCGTGCAAACGGATACTCTGTTGTAGAGGATATCGGCGGACACGGTGTCGGTCTGGAATTCCATGAAGATCCTTTTGTCAGCTATGTGACACCAAAGGGAAGTGAGATGCTTCTCGTTCCAGGTATGATGTTCACGATTGAGCCTATGATCAACGAAGGCAGCCCTGACTTCTTCGTAGATGAGGACAATGACTGGACTATTTATACAATGGATGATGGTCTTTCTGCACAAATTGAGTACATGGTACTCATCACAGAGAATGGGGCAGAGGTTCTTACAAAATAATGATAGTAACAAATACGGGATGAACAGATATTAAAACTGCTCATCCCGTATTTTTATTATTCTTGTATAATGCTCTTTCTTTATCTGCAAAATACCGTTCCACTTCTTACGGCATCAATCTCAATGCTTCTGCCGGCTTTAATACGATTGCTGAATGAGATCCCATATTCAGGACAATCTCTCCATCTTGTACGATATACTCGTCATATTCTGTCGTATAACCGTTTTCATAAGAGTAGATCAGTCGTTTCATCCGTCCTTCCATCTCTACACCCGCATACCATACCGGTACGGTCACTGTACGAAGTTCATCACTGTTATTCACAACAACGACAATCTGTTCATCTGCTTCAAATCTTCCATAGGCCAGCAGATTTTCATCTGATGCCAGTAGCTTGATAGAACCTTTTTTCAGCGGTTTCTCTTCCTTGTGGATACGGATCACTTCTTTGTGGAATGCCTGAAGTTCTTTGTCTTCGTTCCCCCATGGGAAAGTTCTCCGGTTATCCGGATCGGTGAATCCACAAAGTCCTGCCTCATCACCATAATAAATCGTCGGCGCACCAATCCAGGTCATCTGCATAATAACCGCTTCTCGTAAAATTGCCTTATTCACATCCTTTTCAGCTGCTTCTGTTCCAAGCTGTGCCACACGTCCTGCCTTGTGGTTCGTACGTGTCAGGAAACGAGAATGGTCATGGTTGGAAAGTTCATTCATTGCCACCTGAAGAGATGGTGTCAGCATACTTGCCATAAAATGTCTCATTGCCCCGATAAAATTATCTGCATTGCCCCACAGATCCGTTCTACGCTCATCACTGTGCTTCTCCATACCGGTCAAAAACCAGGTCACCGGCTCCATAAATGCATCATAATTCATCACACTGTCCCACTCGTCTCCCTGAAGCCAGTCCTGTGGATCTCCATAATGCTCTGCAAGGATCAGTGCATCCGGGTTCACACTTTTGACCTCTTTACGGAAACGTTTCCAGAATAAATGATTATATTCATTGCTGAATCCGAGATCCGCTGCGACATCCAGTCTCCAGCCGTCAATATTATAAGGTGCAGACACCCATTTCTTTCCGATCCGCATAATGTAATCTTCCAGATCCGGTGACTCCTCATACGCCAGCTTCGGCAGTGTATCATGTCCCCACCAGCCATCATATGTCCCATTGTACGGCCATGCTGAATCCTGGTTATTATGGAACAAGAAAAAGCTGCGGTACGGACTTTGCGCACTCACATACGCCCCCTTCGGGTAATCCGGCTGCGGTTCATAGATTCTCTCTCTGTCCATCCATTTATTAAAAGAACCGCAATGATTAAATACCCCATCCAGGATCACTTTCATTCCCCGCTGATGCATTGCATCCACCAGCTTTGCAAATAACTGGTTGCTGGCTTCCAGATTCCGCAGGTCTCCGGTTCTCTGCTGATACTTCGTTGCATGGATATTGTCCTTTGCACCCTTCGGAAGTACTTCTCCGTCATCCACTACGATCTTTCCGTAATGAGGATCAATATAATCATAGTCCTGTATATCATACTTATGGTTCGACGGAGACACGAACAGAGGATTAAAGTAAATCACCTCGATTCCAAGATCCTGCAGATAGTCCAGCTTATCTATGACTCCCTGCAGATCTCCGCCATAAAAGTTCCTGATATCCATGGATGCCGGAGCCTGACTCCAATCCTTAATTTTTTTACATGGAGCTCCGATATAAATATATTCATCATCTTCTACGTCATTTGTCGGATCTCCGTTATAGAAACGGTCTACAAAAATCTGATACATGACCGCCCCTTTTGCCCATTCCGGTGTGGAAAATCCCGGCTGGATAATAAAGGAATAGTACTCTTCTGCCCGGTAGGTCACACCATACCGGCTGAAATAGCAGATCTCTGTTCCTTTCTTGATCTCAAAATAATAGCGGAACGGCTCAGTTCCCAACTGATATTCGATCTCATAAAAATCAAATTCACCAGTCGTCTGCATTTTCCATAAAGTATAGATCTGTTCTCCTGCATGGAGCTTCACCTCATCCACATCATTGTGGGCTGTACGAAAACGCAGAACCACCTTTTCATTTATCTCCGGTTCTGCCGGAATGACATAATCGCCTGTTCCATCACAAAATAATGCTTCTCTGTTCATTCTCACCCTCCTCCGCTCCTTCGTATTCTGGATTCATAACCTATGAGAGAACCTGACACTGGCAGTTTCTCCTGCATACTCTGCTATGTCAGAAAACCCCCGGCCGTCAGTTCCTTCTGACGACAGAGGGTATACAGTAAACCTTTTTCAGGCATCCGTCTCACTTTCCTCAAACAGTGCTTCAAATTCGCTTCTGGTTATCTTCTCTTTCTCAAGCAGCAGTTCTGCACACTTTTCCAATACAGGATGGTATTCCTGAATAATACTTCTTGCCTGTGCATAACACTCATCTATGATCCGCTTGACTTCTTCGTCGATCGTTCCGGCAATCTTTTCTCCGTAACCTCTTGAAGTATGACCAAAATCTCTTCCGATAAAGACTTCATCACTGTCATTGTCATAATTGATCAGTCCCAGTTTCTCAGACATACCAAACTTGGTGATCATTGATTTTGCAATCGCTGTCGCCTGCTTAATATCCTGTGATGCACCTGTTGTAATATCATCAAAAATCTCTTCTTCTGCGACACGTCCTCCAAGAGATACTGTGATCTCCTGAAGCATATGTCCCTTTGTATTGAACATATCATCTTTTTCCGGAAGCGGCATTGTATATCCGCCTGCTCCACCCGTTGGAATGATGGATACACTGTATACCGGTCCTACATCCGGCAACACATGGAACAGGATCGCATGCCCTGCTTCATGATACGCTGTGATCCTTCGTTCCTTCTCTGAAACGATCCGGCTCTTCTTCTCCGGTCCGATCCCGACTTTTACAAATGCATGACGGATATCGGACTGCTGGATGAATACCCGGTTCTCCTTTGCTGCGAGGATCGCAGCTTCATTGAGAAGGTTCTCAAGATCTGCTCCTGAAAATCCTGCCGTCGTCTGTGCGATCTGCTTCAGATCCACGTCATCCCCCAGCGGTTTATTTCTTGCATGTACTTTCAGAATCTCTTCTCTTCCGCCCACATCCGGTCTGCCGACAATCACATCACGGTCAAACCTTCCCGGACGTAAGATCGCCGGATCAAGGATGTCTTTCCGGTTCGTTGCCGCCATCACGATGATGCCTTCATTTACACCAAATCCATCCATCTCTACAAGGAGCTGGTTCAATGTCTGCTCTCTCTCATCATGGCCACCGCCCAGACCGCTGCCACGTCGTCTTGCAACAGCATCAATCTCATCAATAAACACGATACAAGGTGCATTTTTCTTCGCATCCTGGAACAGATCCCTGACACGGGATGCACCGACTCCGACAAACATCTCTACGAAATCCGAACCCGAAATGCTGAAGAACGGAACTCCCGCTTCTCCTGCTACTGCCTTTGCAAGCCGCGTCTTAC
>ERZ825896.3472-NODE-3472-length-13286-cov-3.331872_pt1 | contig 13286 bp, 10 predicted proteins | sample MGYA00519858_ERZ825896 | MGnify/ENA primary metagenome ERZ825896 (study PRJEB31778, sample SAMEA3449214) | human gut metagenome | biome: human gut; feature: human-associated habitat; material: faeces | place: United Kingdom | collected 2010/2012 ... | reverse complement strand
ACAACTATCGTCCCCAGTTCTACTTCCGTACCACCGACGTGACCGGCGTCATCACTCTGCCCGAGGGCGTTGAGATGTGCATGCCCGGCGATAACGTCGACATGAAGGTTGAGCTGATCACCCCCATCGCCATCGAGAAGGGCCTGCGTTTCGCCATCCGCGAGGGCGGCCGTACCGTCGGCTCCGGCGTTGTTATCGACATTGAAGAGGCCTAATTAGCGCACAGAGAGAGGCGGCTCCATAAGGGGCCGCCTCTTGTTATAGAGCCGTACCGTTGGCCCCAGTGTTGTTATCGACATCGGCGAAGCCTAATCAGCATATCCAATCAGAGGCGATCCCGGAAGGGATCGCCTTTTGATTTGCGGCCGCCCCAAGCGCCGTCAAATATTTCCGGAGCAAAAGTCTCAGCGCAGGCGGAATTCACTTCTGCCGGACATGGCAAAGAGCGCAGGTGCCCTGTGATTCCAGCAGTTCTGCAGGGCACCGCAATCTGCATTGGTAATGAAAAGATGTTGATCGATTGAGCGCACAAACAGCGGCAGTACGATACGTGCTGCCGCTGTTGAAGGCATTTCATTACATTTATTTGACAAAACCCGGCGGTATTTGCATCTCTGCATATCCTATGCTATAATATCTTTAATTCATATTTAAAGGGGGAGACTTAATGTCCTCAAGCGTGACCGAGACCCTGGGGCAGGTTGCGGAAGAGAGCGGCATAGTTGATGCGTTTGCCCCGGTATTCGCGAATTTGACCTTGCAAAAGCTCTTATACATTGGAATCCTGATTGTTGTCTGCATTGTGGTTGTCAGGCTGCTGCTGAGACTGGTGAATCGCTTTCTTACCAAGGGAAAGGTGGAGCCCAGCCTGCATGCCTTTGTCCGCACGGCTGCTAAAATTGTACTGTGGTTTTTGGCGGTCATTGTTATAGCAGGCTCCCTCGGAGTCAATATTTCGTCTCTGGTAGCGGTTCTGGGCGTTGTCGGCTTGGCTATTTCTCTGGCGATTCAAGGGAGCCTTTCCAATCTGGCGGGTGGTATCCAGATCCTGATGTCGAAGCCCTTCAGAGTGGGAGAATATATTCAGGCCAACGGCATTGAGGGAACTGTGGAGGAGATCAGCCTGGTTCACACAAAGGTGAGAACAGTGGACAATAAGCTGGTTTACATTCCAAACAGTGAGATGTCCTCCGCGAAGGTGACGAATTACACGACTGAGCCGCAGCGGCGGGTGGATTTGACTTTTACCGCTTCTTATGACGCGCCGCCGGAGAAGGTCAAACAGACCATTCGGACAGTCATTGGGGCCCATCCGAAAGCTCTGCATACTCCGGAGCCGTTTGTGCGGGTCAGTGCGTACAAGGACAGCAGCGTGGAATATGCCGTCCGTGTGTGGTGCGATACCAAGGACTATTGGGAGCTCCATTTTGATCTGCTGGAGCAGGTCAAAGAGGCGTTTGATCAGAATGGCATAGAAATGACGTATCCTCATCTCAACGTGCATATGGTAAGAAGTGAAGATGAGTAGTGGTATTCTCCGGTGGGAACCGGTGAATATAGAAACAATATGAAATGTGTGTGAGAAAGGAGTTCGGAGCGTATGTCTGAACAATATACTTTGGCGGGCCAGGGACTAAAGAAGGTCTTCATTGGCCAGATCCTCTGCATCTTTGCGTTGATTCCTATTGTTGGCGCTATTTTGGCTGTGATTGGCTATGTTTTTCATATGCTGGGGCTGAATACCGCCTCCAAGACGCATCCAGGGTTTAAGACGGCGTTTACAGTTGCCATTGCAAGCCTGGTTGTGGCCATCCTCAGTATTTTTCTGCCCTTCCTGAGCGTCGTCACTACAATCCTTGGCCTGGTGGAGTGCTACTACATTTGTACGACTTCCTCTGAGATGCTGAGCTCCAAGGGGGATGCTACTCTAGCCGCGACGGGGCTGAGCGTATGGAAGATGTATATGATCTGCATCATCGTTGTGGTTGTCTGCACGATCCTGGCGTTCGTTCCCATTTTAGGTATCCTGGCTGCCATTGTCTTGGTGATTGCCAGTATCGTACTGATTGTGGCCGGAATCAGGTATATCATTTTTATTTACAAGGCCCAGGAGTCTCTCCAGATATAAATTGAATCTGCATATACCGAAAGGAACAGGAAAAGCATGTCTGAACAGTATCAGGTGGTTGGCAAGGGGCTAAGGTTTGTCTTTTTTGGCGAGGTTGTCGCTATTATTGCCCTCTTTCTCAGCCGGCTCTCTATCATCGGTCCCATACTGTCGGCCCTTGCACAGGTTTTGGTCCTGGTAGGACTGTATACGGCCGGAAAGGCGAATCCAGGACTTCGAACGGCCTTTTTGGTTGCGATGGTTAATCTCGTGGTTGCTGTCATTACCATCTTCTTGCCGTTTGCGACCGCGTTGAGCACTCTGCTGAAGGCGGTGGAGGTCTATTTTATCTGCAGCAGGACAGCAGAGTTGCTGACTGAAAAGGAAAATAAGCGCCTGGCCAGCCGGGGGCAGAAACTGTGGAAGGTATATGTGGGCTGTGTTGTTGTGGCCATGGCCTGTATGGCACTCTCTCAAGTCCCTGTTCTGGGGTTAATCGCTGCCGTCGTGATTGCTGTTGCAGCAGTGGTAATGGTTGTAGCCTATATCATATATCTGATGTTTCTCTTCCAATCTCAGGAGGCTTTGCTCCAGTAGGCAACAAGCCCCACAGCGGCATATCAAAATATGCCGCTGTGGGGCTTGAAGAAATATGATGCGCGCTGATCTGCGAAAGCATGAGGCGCCTCTTTGCGTGCGGGATGAGAACTCCTGCAATATATAAGGGTACTATTTTCGCCGTGTATGTCCCTGGAAATAGCGCCTGATCCCACAGTGTCCAGAGCAGCAAAACAGCGCGGCGCTCAAATGAGCGCCGCGTTTCTCTTTCAGGAGGGCATCTCCAGGCTGTGGATAAAGCCGCCCAGCTGGGGAGAGAGGACATCTCCTCCCACTACGGTATTCTTGTAAATCAGGAGTCCTGCCTGAACACCTGTCTCGCCGGTTGGATAATTGGTGATCTCATAGGTATAGCGCTTAACCCGCTTGCCGCAGTACTCGGTGAGATCGAATCCTTGAGACGACTGAAGGTCCAGATACTGCCGGTAGGTTTCGTCAAACTCCTCGGGCACGGCAAGTTCCTCCACAGCAATGGGTTCGGCGGATACCTGCCAGCCATAGCTTTCCAGATAGGCCACCCGATCCTCATTGGTCTTTACGCCTTTTGGACTGACTGCAGTAGCAACAGCCGCTCCCTTGCCGCTCAAGACGTTTGCGCCCACGAGAGCCCCGCAGACGACTACGGCTGCCGCCGCCACGGCCAGAATTCTCCCCCGATGGAGTTTGGCGGTAAAAATAAACACAGCGCAACGCTCCCTTCACTTCCTAGTGGTAATTTCTATGTCTTTTCTGCTGTGAATATGATAAAATGAAGGAAAAAAGGACAAGGATGGGAGCCCTATGGAGCGATTGGACAGAATTTTGGCTGGGACGGGCCGGTGGTCCCGGCGGGAGATTGGCAGACTGGTAAAGGCAGGGCGGGTGTCAGTCGATGGAATGCCGGCCCAGGCTCCCGATGAAAAGTACGATCCGGACGCCAATTTTACGGTAGATGGAGAACCAGTGTCGGGCAGACAGCTGGTTTATCTGATGCTCCACAAACCGGCCGGGGTCATTTCGGCCACAGAGGATCCCAGAAAAAGGACCGTCCTGGATTTGCTGCCGGAGCATATGCGGCGGGCAGGGCTCTTCCCCGTGGGGCGGCTGGACAGGGATACAGAGGGGCTGCTCCTCCTTACCAACGATGGCCCTCTGGCACACCAGCTGCTCTCCCCCAAACAGCATGTGGACAAGACCTATTTCGTGCGGGCTGACGGCCCCTTTGATGAAGAGGATGAGGCGGCCTTTGCGTCAGGCCTGATACTGCGGGACGGCCTGAAGTGCCTGCCGGCCCGGCTGGAACGGCTGGAGGCCTGTGATGAGGCGCTGGTGACCATTCAGGAGGGAAAATACCACCAGATCAAGCGGATGGTGGCCTCGCGGCATAAGCAGGTAGTCTATTTGAAGCGTCTGACCATGGGTCCGCTGCATTTGGATCCGGCCCTGGAGAAAGGAGAATGGCGCCCTTTAACGCCGGAAGAGTTGGCTGCGTTGGGCCTTTCGTAGCTTTTCGGCAATTTCCACAAAAAATTTTGATGAACCTATTGAAAAAGGCGAAAAAACCCGTTATAATAATATCAATCTGTGTCCGCCGCCTGCGTTTCCCTGCGGAGACAAAAGAATAGAGGAGGCAATCACAATGTCCAGCAGAATTTTTCAGAGCGTCGTCCTACAGATGAAAGACAGCACCGACAGGGCCATTGGCGTGATTGATTCTGAGGGAACGGTGGTGGCCTGCAACGATCTGACCTGTATTGGCGAGCGCTGGCCCGGCTGTGTGGATATCATCAACAGCTCGGACCGGGATACCGTACCCGTAGAGGGAAAGACCTTCAAGGCGCTGGCCGGCTGGAGCTCTCAGTTCGATTATGCCGCTTTCGTAAAGGGCGAGGACGAGCCTGCCCGTCAGATCTGCATTCTGGCTTCTGTGGCCCTCAACGGCGCCAAGACCTACTATGAGGAGAAGCACGATAAGGCCACCTTTGTCAAAAACATTATCTCCGACAACATCCTTTTGGGCGATATCTATGTCCGGGCCAAGGAGCTCCATTTTGTCTCCGAGGCGCCCAGGGCCGTCTTTTTGATTCGTCAGCTGGAGACCACGGATGTGGCCGCCATTGACGTTGTTCAAGGCCTTTTTCCTGACAAACAGGTGGACTTTGTTCTCTCCATCAGCGAGACCGACGTAGCATTGATCAAGCAGCTCTCTGACGGCATGGAGAGCAAGGATCTCTATAAGATTGCAAAACAGATTGAGGAGGCTCTCTCTGAGGAACTCGGGGTTCGGGTGGTCATCGGCATCGGCACCATTGTGGGCCACATCCGGGAGCTGGCCCGGGCCTATAAGGAGGCCCAGGTTGCGATTGATGTGGGCAAAGTGTTTGATACGGAGAAGTCCATCATCAACTATGAAAATTTGGGTATTGGACGGCTGATTTATCAGCTCCCCACCACTCTGTGTGAAATGTTCCTCCAGGAGGTCTTTAAAAAGAACCCCATCGACGCCCTGGATCAGGAGACATTGTTTACCATCAATAAGTTTTTTGAGAATAATTTGAACGTCTCGGAAACGGCCAGGAAGCTCTTCGTCCACCGCAATACCCTGGTGTACCGCCTGGAGAAGATCAAAAAGCTGACCGGGCTGGATCTGCGGGAATTCGACGATGCCATTACCTTCAAAGTTGCGCTGATGGTCAAGAAGTATCTGGTTTCCCGGGGCATTGACTCTTAAAATTTTACAACCGAATCGCCGAGAGGCGCCACCTATCCTGGCGCCTCTCACGCAGTTTTCATAGATTTACATAATGAGGTAATTATGGTACGGTTGATTGATATACAAGAGGTATATGACAACGGCACTAAGGCGCTTAAGGGCGTCAGCCTTCGGATTGACGACGGGGAGTTTGTGTTCCTGGTGGGGCCTTCGGGCTCGGGCAAATCCACCATTATCAAGCTGATGACAGCTGAAATCCCTCCGACGGAAGGACGGCTTATGGTAAACGGCTATAATTTAAATACCATCCGTCCCCACCAAGTGCCCTATATGCGTCGCACCCTGGGAGTTATTTTTCAGGATTTCCGCCTGATTGAGAAAAAGACGGTGTGGGACAATCTGGCTTTCGCTATGCGGGCGGTAGGGGCTTCTCCGCGGGAAATCCGCCGCCGCATTCCCTATGTGCTGGAGCTCGTGGGACTGGATCGGAAGGGAGAGCGCAAGCCGGACGAGCTCTCCGGCGGGGAACAGCAGCGGGTGGCCATCGCCCGGGCCCTGGCTAAAAACCCCAAGATCCTGCTGTGTGACGAGCCGACCGGCGCCCTGGATTACAAAACCGGCAAAAGTGTGCTGAAGCTGCTGCAGGACACCTGCCGCCATACCGGCCGGACCGTCATCGTCATCACCCACAACCAGGCCCTCACCGCCATGGCCGACCGCGTGATCCGGATCAAGTCCGGTACCGTCCTGTCCTCGCAGGTCAACCCGCATCCCACCCCGGTGGAAGAGATCGAGTGGTAACGCCTGCCGGCCATGGGCGGAACAACGGGTTGCGAAGCGGGGGTTCCCCCCGCAGGGAAGGACGGGACAGGACACGTGAAGAAATCGTATCGTAAACTGATTATCCGGGAGGTAACCCATTCCCTCTCCCGGTTTTTGGCTATTTTCGGCATCGTTGCACTGGGGGTCGGCTTTTTGGCCGGTCTGCTGGCCACCACCCCGGATATGCGGGTGTCCGTCGACCGGTATTACGACGAGACCCGGATGTTCGACATCCGGGTGGTCTCAACTCTCGGCCTGACCGAGGCGGATGCCGCCGCCATCCGGAATACCGGCGGGGTAAAGGGCGTAATGCCCTCCCGCACCGCCGACGCCCTGGTGCGGATCCCACAGGGGGACGACCTGGTCGCCCGCATCCAGTCCCTCCCCCTCGCCCTGCTTCAGGAGGATTCCCCCGGCTATCAGAACCGGGTCTCCCTTCTCGAGGGGCGGATGCCCGCCGGGCCGGGGGAATGCGTGCTCGACGTTTCCAAAATCGCCGACCAGGGGGTCGAGGTCGGGGATGTCCTCACCCTGTCCCCCGACAACGCCGATTTATCGGATACCCTGGCCTTGTCGGCCTTCACCGTCGTGGGCAAGGTCGAGAGCGCGACGTACTTTTCCATCGAAAGGGAACCGAGCACGGTCGGGAACGGTACGGTCTCCCTGATTTTTTATACCGGGGACGACGCCTTTTCCCTCGATGTGTACACCGATTTGTATATTCTGGTAGATGGGGCGGATGCCCAAACCGCCTTTACCGACGGGTATGAGGATGCGGTCCGCCCGGTCATGGACACTCTGGAAACGCTCGGCATCGAGCGCTCCGCCATCCGTTTGGGCGAGGTCAAAGAGGAGGCGCAACGGGAGCTCGACGATGCCCGGACCGCGTACGAGGACAAAAAGGCCGAGGCGGAAGCCGAACTGGCGGACGCTCAGAGGCAGCTCGACGATGCCAGGGCGGAGATTGCCGACGCCGAACGGGAGCTCGCAGAAAACCGCCGGGCCCTTGAAGAAGGCGAAGCACAGCTGGAGGACGGCCGGCGCGACTATGCGCAGGGGCTCGATGAGTATAACGAAGGGCTGGCGTCCTGGCAGGACGGCGTCCGCGGGCTAGAGGCGCAGCGCACGGAGTACCAAGCGGCCATGGCGGGCAAGGAACAGGAGCTCGAAGACGGGAAAGCCGCCCTTGCCGCGGCCCGCGAAGCGCTGGCGGATACAAAACGGACGCTCGACGAGAGCCGCGCGACGCTGGACGCGGCGCGGCAGCGGATCGAGGAGTCTCTCGCCGCGGGTCTGCTCTCGCCGGAGCAGGCCGAAGCGGAGCGCGCCAAGCTGGCGCCTCAGGAAGAGGCATACGCGCAGGGGGTTGCCGGCTATGAAGCCGGGGTCAAGCTCGCGGACGGGCAGGAGCGGGAGCTTCTGGAGGCTGAAAAGGTCCTCGCCGCCGGCAAGCAGGCCGCGCTGGCGGAATTTGCCGCCGCACAGGCGCAGTTGGATAGTGTTAAAACCGAACTGGACAGCGCGAAAGCCGCTTTTGACAAGGCCGCCCGGGACATTGCCGAGAGTGAGGTTAGGCTTGCAGACGGCCGTCGGCAGCTGGAGGACGGCGAAGCCGCGCTCGAGGACGCGAGGGCGCAACTCGAGCAGGGGGAAGCCGACTACGAACAGGGGCGGAGGGACGCCGACGAGCAGCTTGAGGATGCCAAACGGCAGCTCGACGACGCACAGCGCGACATCGACGGCCTCGGCGAGCCGGAGTGGATGGTCCTGGACCGTTCTTCCAACGCCGGATACGTCAGTTTCGAAGGCAATGCGGAAAAAGTCGCCGCCATCGCTCAGGTTTTCCCCATTTTCTTTTTCTTGGTCGCGGCGCTGGTCGCCCTGACCACCATGACCCGTATGGTCGAAGAGGAACGCACCCAGATCGGCACCTTGAAAGCCCTCGGCTACAGCCGCGGTGCAATCATGGTCAAATATCTGCTCTACGCCGGAGCTGCCACGGTCTGCGGCTGTGTGTTCGGCCTGCTGGTCGGGTTCCGGGTCTTCCCCACCGTCATCTGGGGCGCCTACGAAATCATGTACGACCTTCCCCCGCTCGTAGCCTCCTTCAATGTGAAATACGCGGCCCTGTCGTCGTCGGCCGCGATTCTATGCACCATGCTCGCCACCCTGTCGGCCTGCGCCGGCACCCTGCGGGAAAATCCGGCCCGCCTGATGCTTCCGAAGGCCCCCAAGGCGGGCAAGCGGGTTTTCCTGGAGCGGATCCCCCTGATCTGGAACCATCTCACCTTCACCCACAAGGTGACAGCGCGCAACCTCATACGGTATAAAAAGCGCTTTTTCATGACCGTGATCGGCATCGCGGGATGCACGGCCCTGCTGCTGACCGGCTTCGGCCTGCGGGATTCCATTTCAGACATCGTTGACAAGCAATTTGGGGAAATCGCCCATTACAACCTGATGGCCGGCCTCAAGACCGACCGAGATGACGACGGCCTGGCCGAAACGCTCGCCTCGTCCGCGTCGGAGTCCCTGTATGTCCAGCAGACGAACGTGGACGCGACCGGAAGCGGCGGCACCCTGTCCGCCTATCTGTATGTGCCGGAAGAGGCCGCGCGTCTCGGGGATTTCATCACCTTGCGGGAGCGCAAGAGCGGCAAAGCCGTACCTTTCTCGGAAGACAGCGTCCTCCTGACCGAAAAGCTGGCCGCGAAGCTCGGCGTCGGGGCCGGGGATCCCCTCACCCTGCGGGACGGTGACGGCCGGACGGCCCGGGTGACGGTTGGCGGTATCACGGAAAACTATGTGTACAATTATATATACATGGCGCCGTCCCTCTACCGCTCCTCCTTCGGCGCCGAGCCGGACTATAACCTCGTCACCGCCAAGGTGGCGGACGAGTCGGACGCCAACCAGGACGCGGTGGCCACCGCGCTGTTAGGGGTGGACGGCGTGGCGTCGGTGTCCTTCACCACCGATGTCAGCCGTTCCTTCGCCGATATCGTCAAAAATATCGATTATATCGTCATCGTCCTCATTGTATCGGCGGGCCTGCTCGCCTTTGTGGTGCTGTACAACCTGACCAACATCAACATCACCGAGCGGCAGAAGGAGATCGCCACCATCAAGGTGCTCGGTTTTTATGACCGGGAGGTCAACGCCTACATCTTCCGGGAAACCGGTATCCTCAGCATCATCGGAACCGGTGTGGGGCTGATCCTCGGGATCTTCCTACACGCGTTCGTGGTCCGCACCGCCGAGGTGGAGATCGTGATGTTCGGCCGGGACATCTACGCCATGAGCTTCCTTCTCGCCGCGGCGCTCACCCTGGCCTTCTCGGCCTTGGTGGATGTGGTGATGGCCCGCAAGCTGCGCCGGATCGACATGGTCGAATCCATGAAGGCGGGAGAATGAGCTACAAGGTCCGGGCAGGTTTATCGCGGCAGAACAAGGATATTTCGAGCCTTATATATGAGAAATGAGAGAGAGGGGATTGAACCTGACCGGCACTTGATTGACGTACTATAACGTGTTATAACAAAAGCGGAATTGGAGGTGAAGCAAAATGTATCGACATAGACGCATCCTCTTCAAACGCAACTCCATACAGAACCGTTCGTTTGGTTAATGGCATTTGTATGGAGTAAATTACGCCATTAACAACCTTACTGGTTCTGTATTTACGGAAAAAATATAAATACAGGAGTCAGTAAAAATGACAAAAAACATTGCGCGGTATTTCGATGAAAGAATTATGCCTTTGATCCGCAGCCGACACCGTGATATCGTATCGGAAGCAAGTATCATGATCCTTGGCTCTGTGGGCTTGCATATTGATGATGCGTTTTCTGACATGGAGGCGGTGCTCTATCTTCCTGATCCCATCTGGAAGCAAAATGGGGTGCTGCAAATAGAGCTGGAAGAGGTTCTGAAAGAGACCAACCCTTGGAAACAAGAGGGTATGGTCAACGGCTCGATCATCAGCGTGCACCCTTTATCGTGGATGCTTGAATATCAGGGGGAGAAAATTCTTGCCAGCGGCTGTGTCAATTGGGGGAAATTGTCGTTTGAAGCTCTGTTTACCATACAGGAAAACGTGATTTATTACGACCCGGAGGACAGGCTCGGTCGTCTTCGCCGACTGACGGCAGCCGAGAAGATGCCGGATATCTTTTGGAAAAAGGCTATCTATAACAAATTGAAGGACTTTGTAGAGAATGGTGTCCGGGCCATACAGATCAGTGTGAATCGCCATCTGTTTTCGACTGCCAATATCCAATTCGGGCACACCGTTCAAACCTTATATGAACTGGGATTTTTGATTTGCCATCAGTACTATCCTTATCTTAAGCATTTGCGATGGGCTTTCGGCAGGTTGCCCGAACCGATTTCGGAGTTAAACGCCTATTTTGATATGCTTTCAGCCACTTCGGATTGGTGTAAAAGACTGACGATGCTGGAAACCATATACGAGGCATATAAGACATTTGTCGTTTCGAAATCCATTTTTCCGGAAATGGATTTCGATCGTATTGATTTGCACGATATGCGCATACATACGGATTTGGGTCATGCCGGTTGGTTTAAAGCTTGGGAAAATCCGGATTGGCGGGGAAGCCTGAATGCCCTTAAGGAAAAGACGGTGCAACTAGGCTATGCCCCGGATATGTGGTGGATCGTTGATTGGTATAACTTAGGTTAACCGGATAAACCCCCACCTCCTATTCACAGTGGCCTTTCTGTTTACGCTCTATACCGGCTCCATTGGGGGCCGGTATTCTTTTGAGCTGAAGCAAATAGTGGCTGACAGCTCGGATAGGCCATCCACCATGTCCTTATGCCGCCGGTCCATTTGAACCCGGGCTTTGTTCATTCCCCTCATCCGTTCAGACCGGCAGCACCAAATACGTCCAACCGTCCGCCTGGCCGCCTTCCTCAAACCCGAAATGCCGGAAGGCCGCGCAGCCGTCGGAGCCGGTTTCCTGTGGTGAGATCAGGATGGAAACGCCCATCCTCCGGCATTGGCGCCTCATCTCCTCCAGCAGCCTCTCCATCAGCCGGTCCCCGTCCCCGCCGGTGAGGACGAACCGGTTGTCGAACAAGAACCCGGCCGGGATCCAGTACGGCTTGTCCATCGGCAGGGACATCACCACCCTGCCGTCCACCTGGGCGACCAAATGGATGCCCTCCCGGCGTTTTTCTTTTTCCACCGCCGGGAGGATCACGTTCTCGGTGATCTGCCGCGGCGTCATGGCGCTGTAGACGTTCTCCCATAAATCCTGCAGGTCGTCCCGGCATACGGGCCGGATAACGATGTTGTTGCCATCCATACGAACCCTCTCCTTTTTCCGTGTTCTACCGATGTGGGCGGCGTAGGCGCTGGGAGGACAGCCGACCCGGTTCCCAAACGCCTTCGTAAACCCCGCGTGGGTGTCGAACCCGACCGACAATGTCGTTTCCATCACCGTTTTTCCCTGCCGGAGCCGTTCCGCCGCCGCGTCGATCCGCTTGTCCCGGACATACTCCATCACCGAACGGCCGGTGGCTTTCCGGAAGAGGCGGGCGAAGTGGTACGGGGAATAGCCGGCCTCGCGCGCCAGGGTTTCGAGGCTCCATTCCTCGGTCAGATGCGTCTCGATAAACGCCACGGCCTTCTCGATGCTCTCCTGTTCCATGAGCTCCCCCCTTCCTTGTCTTCCGATCGGTAGCTATAGTATATCCCCTGGGACGGCGGTTGTCTTTTCCTTCCGTGCGCTGTTGCATAAAAAGCCCCGGATGCGCGCATCCGGGGCCTTTTTTTATGCAGGTGCGGTCAGGAGGCCGCATCCTTGTCCTTCTCTTTGTCCTTGTTGTCCCGGTTCCGCTTTTCCCGGCCGGAGGGTTCCTCCGGTTCTGGCTCCTCCGGGGGCGGCGTGACCTCGATGTGTACCCGGTCGATCCGCCGGTCGTCCATTTTGAGGACGGTGAAGGTCACGTTTTCATAAGTGACGGCAGGCTGTTCGTCCTCGCCCGGGATCCGGCCCAGCTCATCCATGATATACCCGCCCAGGGTGTCGTAGTCCCCCTCGGGGAGTTTCCGGCCGAGCAGCTCGCCCAGCTCCTCCATATCGATGGAACCGTCCACGTCGAAGGTATTGTCCCCAAGCGTGGTGACTTCCTCCTCCTCGTGGTCGAATTCATCTTGGATATTGCCCACAATGGACTCGAGCAGATCCTCCATGGTGACGATGCCGGCCAAGCCGCCGTATTCGTCCACCACCATGGCCATCTGGATGTGCTTCTCGGTCATTTCCGAGAACAGCTCGCCGCACCGCTTGGTGCCCGGCACGAAATAGGTTTCCCTGACCAGGTGGCGCAGGGAGACATCCCCCGGCAGCTCCTGCCCCACATAAGGAAGCAGATCCTTGATATAGAGCACGCCGATGACGTGGTCGATATCCTCTTCATACACCGGGACACGGGAATACCCTTCGTCCACCCCGATGCGCAACGCCTCTTCGATGGTGTCGTCCGCCTCGAGGGCTTCCACATCGGTGCGGGGGGTCATAATATCCTCGGCGGTGATATCGTCAAACTCGAAGATATTGTTGATCATATCCTTCTGGACGCCCTCGATGACGCCCTTTTCCTCGCCCACGTCCACCATCATCCGGATCTCTTCCTCGGTGACGTTCTCCTCATCCGCATGGGGATCCACGCCGAACAGGCGGACGACCAAGTTGGTGGATACGGACAGCAGCTTGACAAAGGGGCGCGTCACCACCGCAACCACCCGCAAAACGCCGATGAAGGCAAAGGACAGCGCTTCGGCTTTCTGCATGGCGATCCGTTTGGGTACCAGCTCACCGAACACCAGCGAAAAATAGGACATGACCAGGGTGATAACCACCGTGCTGACACCGGTAACGGTGCCGAGATACGGCTGCATGGACGGGGCCAGGCCGACAAACCAGTTCGCCAGCGGCTCCGCCAGAGACTGGGCCGCCGTGGCCGAGGTCAGGAACCCGGCCAGGGTGACACCGATCTGGATGGTGGCCAGGAAGTTGG
>ERZ825896.3468-NODE-3468-length-13294-cov-12.216331_pt1 | contig 13294 bp, 5 predicted proteins | sample MGYA00519858_ERZ825896 | MGnify/ENA primary metagenome ERZ825896 (study PRJEB31778, sample SAMEA3449214) | human gut metagenome | biome: human gut; feature: human-associated habitat; material: faeces | place: United Kingdom | collected 2010/2012 ... | reverse complement strand
CGGAGACCATGAGCGTGGAGCGCCGCCAGCTGATGAAGGCCTACGGCGCGGAGCTCGTGCTCACCGAGGGTGCCAAGGGCATGAAGGGCGCGATCGCCAAGGCGGACGAGCTTTCCAGGGAGATCCCGAACAGCTTTATCCCCGGCCAGTTTGTGAACCCGGCCAATCCCGCCGTTCACCGCGCGACCACCGGCCCGGAGATCTGGGAGGACACCGACGGCAAGGTGGACATCTTTGTGGCGGGCGTCGGCACGGGCGGCACGGTCACCGGCGTCGGCGAATATCTGAAGAGCCGGAACCCCCATGTGAAGATCGTTGCCGTGGAGCCGGCCTCTTCCCCCGTTCTGAGCAAGGGCGTGGCCGGAAGCCACAAGATCCAGGGCATCGGTGCCGGCTTTGTCCCCGACGTGCTGGACACGAAGGTTTACGATGAGGTCATTCCCGTAGAGAACGAGGACGCCTTCGCCGCCGGACGTCTGGTAGGCCGGAAGGAGGGCGTGCTGGTGGGCATTTCCTCCGGCGCCGCCGTGTGGGCCGCGATCGAGCTGGCGAAGCGGCCGGAGAACAAGGGCAAGACCATCGTCGCCCTGCTGCCGGATACCGGCGACCGCTATCTCTCCACGCCGCTGTTCGCGGACTGAGAAATACCACGCAGGGAGGCTGCCTTCCACGGCAGTCTCCCTTTTACTTTCCGAAAGGAGCAATATTCAAATGATCCCAACACCGGAGCACGAAATGGAAAAGGTGCTCTATGCCGCCGACGAGCTGACCGGGCTGATCGGCGCGGCCATGCTGGGCTGGGAGCCGGACACGCTGATTGCCCAGACGCTCCGCGCGATGCAGGAGAGCGCAGCCACGGCGTGACGCAAAAAAGTTGTCAACGGGGACGTTTCCCGTTGACAGTTTTCTTTTTGCGGAAAGTTTTTTCATAGGAAGATCCCCGGCGGGCATGCCCGCCGGGGATCGTTTTGCTTATGGGGTTTGGGACGTTCGTCCCGCGAGGTCTCAGAGCACGTTGTTCAGCACATAGCACTCCTTATACGCCTGTCTCTCGTTATACACGAAGTCGTAGGTGTACGGGCAGAGGTTGGTGACGCTGAGGATGTTGAGATCCTCGTTGAAGGTGAGCTGCGTGAAGTAGCCCGCCTTGGCTGCCGCTTCGATGTCCGAGTTGATGGCGATCACCTTGCGCTCGCCGTAATAGAACTCGTAGTGGCTGGAGTAGCCGCCGCTGCTGCTGAGGACCATGCGCACGTTGGAGCACGCCTTGACGACGTTCTTCTCCAGATCGAGAGCGCGCTCGTCGATCTTATCGGGCTTTCTCATATCCTCGAGCAGGTAGTTGTTCACGAGCAGGATACCGGAGGCGTCCTTGTCGGAGTTGAACTTCTCGCGCGCCCACTTGTAGCCCTCTTCGGTCATGGCGTCCGCGCCGAGACCGACGAGGATGACGCTCTTCTCGCCGATGTTGAAGCGGCGCACGAAGCCCTTGCCGTTTTCAAAGAGGTCTTCCTCCTTGAAGTCCTCGCGGACCGGCTGCTGCAGGAACAGGCTGCCGGAGGCGGCTTCCTTCTCGGCGGCGATCATGAGAACGTCCACTTCCTCATCGTCGTAGAGCGGCTGCATCGCGTTGTTGAACACATCCCACTGGCTCTGCGCTCCGGCGTCCGCCACAATGTTGCCGCTGTGGAGCACGAGGGAGATGTCCGAGCGGTCGATGTAATTTGCCATGGAGGTGAAGTAGCGGTTCGGAGAATCGCCGGCGAGCATCTGGTCGGTGTCGAACATCCACGCGACGGTGTAGCGCACGGTATAGATGCGCATGCTGCCGTCGATGACGACGAACTTCACGCTGGTGAAGTTATCGTTCGCCGCGGAGAATTCCTCATCCTTCAGGTTCATCACATAATCGCCGGGGCGGACCTCGCTGATGGTTGCGTCACCGGTGAAGCGGATGTCGTCCTCGGTGAAGAACGGCACGGTCGCTTCCCAGGTATACCCTTCAACGGTGTGGATCTTGCCGTCATAGCGGAAGAGGCCCGTGTTGCCGGTGACAGTAACGACGACCTCGCCCTCGAACGGCGTGATCTCCAGCGTGCCGGGCTGGTAGGTGAGCACATAGTTGCGCGTCACGTCCTTGCCGTCGGCATCCACGATGATGGCGTCGTGCAGGTCGATCTTATCCTCGTAGCGGCCCACGTTGCGCGCGGTGAAGTCGCTCTTCACGCTGCGGACGCTGTGGCCCTCGGCAAGGTTGGTCGCGATGTGGCCGACATAGCCGTGGTAATCGCCGTCGAACATCACGGTGTTGTCATCCGCGCGGAGCGTTACCGGGCTTCCCGGATTCTCGCCGCGGCGCGTGATGATGAGCTCGCCGTCCACGATCACGAATTCCACGTTCGTGAAGTTGCCGCTGGTGTTCCTGAAGTCTCCGGACTTGATGCCGACGGGGTAGCTGCCGGCGTCGGTGCCCTTCGCTGTCCACGCATCGGTCGGTGTCTCGGCGACGTTCGCAACGTCGTAGAGAGCGTGATCGGAAACTATGGACGCATAGCCCGTGACGGAGTGCTCCTTGCCGTCATACTCGACGGTGTCGGCGTTCTCGGTGATGGTGACGGTGACTTTGTCGGTGATCGGGTCGATCTTGAGCCAGCCGTCGGTCACGACGATCCTGATGTTGCTGTAGTTATTCGATTCCGCGGTGAAGTCGTCCGCCGTCAGACCCATGTAGTAGGTGCCGGCGTTCGTGCCGCTGGCCTTCGCCTCGGTTCCGGCCTTCGGCGTCACGGTGATGGGCAAGCCGTTCACGTCCACCGCGTAGCCCTCGACGGAGTGCTCGGTGCCGTCGTAAACGACGGTCTTCGTATTGCCGGTGACGGTAACGACGACCTCGGTGTCGTCCGTCGTGATGGTGAGAGCGCCGTCCACGATCACGAACTCGACGTTCGCGAAGTTTTTACTGGTGTTCTTAAAGTCTCCGGAAACGATGCCCACCGGGTACTCGCCCGCTTCCGTGCCCTTCGCCGTCCACGCCGCGGTCGGCGTTTTGGCGACGTTGGCGATGTCGTAGAGGGCGTTGTCGGCGGTCATGGTCTCGTAGCCCGTGATGGAGTGCTCCGCGGCGTCATAGGTGACGTTGTCGGACTTCTCCACGACGGTGACGGTGACCTTATCGGTGACCGGGGTGATCTCCAGCTCGCCGTCCACGATCACGAACGCGACGTTCGTGAAGTTGACGCTCGTGTTCTTGAAGTCTCCGGACTTGATGCCGACCTGGTACTTGCCGGCGTTCGTTCCCTTCGCCGTCCACGCCTCGGTCGGCGTTTCGGCGACGTCCGCGGTGTTATAGAGCGCGTTGTCCGCCGTCATGGTCTCGTAGCCGGTGACGGAGTGCTCCTGCCCGTCGTAGACGACGGAATCGGACTTCTCGGTCACGGTGACGGTGACCTTGTCGCTGACGGGATTGATCTTCAGCCAGCCGTCCTTCACTTCGATAACGACGGTCTCATAGTTCGGGGAAGTCGCGGTGAAGTCCGCGGCGGTGAAACCCATCGGGTAGGTGCCGGCGTCCGTGCCGGCGGCGACGGCCTTACCGACGAGCGTTACATCCGCATTGGCCGGGTTGCTCGTGACGGTGTAGCCCTCGACGGACTGCTCCTCGCCGTTGTAAGTGACGGTCTTCGTATTGCCCGCGATCTTCACGACGATGCTCTCCGCCGGGGCGATCTTCAGCGCACCGTCCACGATCACGAACTCGACGTTCGTAAAGTTGCTGCTGGTGTTCTCAAAGTCGCCCGCTTTGATGCCCACCGGGTACTCGCCGACATCCGTTCCCTTCGCCGTCCACGCCTCGGTCGAGGTCTCGGCGACGTTCTTCTTCACGTCGTAGAGCGCGTTATCCGCGGTCATGGACTTGTAGCCCTTGACGGAGTGCTCCTTCGTGTCGTAAATGACCGTATCGGCGTTCTCGGTGATGGTGACGGTGACCTTGTCGCTGACGGGGTCGATCTTCAGCGTGCCGTCCACGATCACGAACTCGACGTTCGTGAAGTTGCCGCTGGTGTTCTTAAAGTCGGCGGCTTTGATGCCCACCGGGTATTCGCCGACATCCGTTCCCTTCGCCGTCCACGCCTTGGTCGGCTTCTCGGCGACGTTCTTCTCCACGTCGTAGAGCGTGTTGTCCGCGGTCATGGACTTGTAGCCGGTGACGGAGTGCTCCGTGCCGTCATAGGTAACGGCGGCGGAGTTCTCGGTGACGGTCACGGTGACCTTATCGGCGATCGGATCGATCTTGAGCCAGCCGTCCTTCACGACGACCTTGATATTGCTGTAGTTCCTGGAGGTGACGCTGAAGCTATCCTTCGTCAGACCCATATAATAGGTGTCAACGTCGGTGCCCTTCGCTTCTGCCTTGACGCCATCCTTCAGCGCAACGTCGATCGTCTTCGTACCGACGTCTGTCGTGTAGTCGGTGACGGACTGTTCCTTGCCGTTATACACCTTGGTGTCGTTGTTGCCGGTGATGGTGACGGTGACCTCATCCGTGATCGGCGTGATCTCCAGCAGACCGTCTTCCACGATGACAAACTGTACCGACGTGAAGTTCTGCGTGTTGTTGTTCACGAAGCTCTCGGGCTCGAGATTCATGTAATACTCGCCGACGTTCGTGCCCTCGGCATGGGCGCTCTTGCCCTCCGCGAGGCTGAAGTCCGCCTTAGTATACGCGCGGTTGCTGATGCTAACGACCGTGTAGCCGTTCACTTCGTGCTTGCTGCCGTCGTAGACCACGCTGTCGCGGATGCCCTTGATCTCCACGACCACAGTTCCCGGAGCGACGATCTCGAGATCGCCGTTTCTGTAGGTGATCTCATAGTTATCGGTCACGTCGTTGCCGCTTCCATCCACGATGTGCGTGTTGTTTTCGTCCGGCACCAGAATGCCGGGGTACTTGCCCACTGCGGTCCGGCTGCCGGTGATGACCGTTTCCACACTGTGACCATCGACCAGATAGGTGATGGTGTAGCTCGTGCCGGCCTCGACCTTGCCGTCGGCGGTCAGGCACACGCCGTGCGGCTGGCCGTCATAAACGACGGCGTTGTTCGCGGCTTTCAAAATGACCTTCTCTTCGCCCGCGCCGCGCTTGGTGATGGTGAGCGTGCCGGGGACGCGTGTGATGGTCTTGAACTGATCGTTCACGACATTGCCCGCTGCGTCCGTGATGGCCACAACGGTGATCTTGTTATTGTCCTTCGCGCTGTCCGCAACGTTCTTTACCGTGCCGACGACCGTCGCCGTCAGCGTGAGGCCTCCGGTCGGCAGCTCCTGGCTCTCGCCCGCGGCCACGGTATATGTTTCGCCGTCGTAGACAACGGTATAGCCGCCGTCGGAATGCGGCTGGCCGTCATACTCCCAGGTGCGGCTGTTCGCCGTGACGGTGATGACCTTTTCGCTCTGCGTGACAGTCAGCGTGCCGTCCGCATAGGTGATGGTGTAGTTCTTGGCCAGCGTGTTGCTCTTCAGCTTGTGGCCGGTGATGGTGTTGGCGCTGCTGCCGACAGCCGTCTGGCTGCCCTCGACCGTGACGCCTGCAAGACCCTCTTCGCCCACGAAGCTGCCGTTGCTGATGGTGTAGCCGCTGTCGGTGAGCGGCGTGCCGTCGTACGCCTTGGCGGCGCTGTTCGCCGTCAGCTCGATCGCCACCGGCGTGACGGTGAGCGTGCCGATGACGGGCTCGCCGAAGGTGTAGTTGGCGGTCACGTCCGCGCCGTCCGAACGCTCCACACGGTAGGACTTATATTCGTTCCGCTTGGTGCCCACGTCGGTCAGGCCGGCGTCGGCCGGGAACTCCACGACCAGCCGGTCGCCTTCCGCCAGCGTTCCGGTATGCGTGGTCTGGTTGTCCAGCAGCTTTTGGCCGTTATACACTCTGCTTCTGGACGCCGTGGTGATGACGATAGCATTCGAGCTCCGCGTGATGGAGAGCTTGCCGGGGATCTCGGTGATATCGTAGTTCGCCTCGCGGAAGGCCGCGCCCGTCGTATAGGTGATGGTATTTTCGACCGTGCCGTCGGACACATAAGTCACGCTGCCGGTGGCCGTGATGCCGGTCACCTCGCCGGAGACGAAGCCGTCACCCGTGACGGAGACATCCGGACGGGTCAGCGGCATGCCGTCGTATTCCTTGCTCGCGGTCTCGGACGTGAGCGTCACGGTGCGCGGCAGGATGGTCAGCTTGCCGTCCACACTGTCGGTAAAGGTGTAGTTGCCCGTAACGTCTGCGCCGCCGCGCATGACCTTATAGCTCTTGACGACGTTCTTGCCCTCGTCGCCCACATTCGTGGCGCTGCCCTCAACGACAGCCGTCAGTACGTCGCCGGACACCAGCACACCTTCGGTGCAGCTGAAGCCGCTGTTCGTGAGCGGCGTTCCGTCGTACTTTTTGCTGCCGCTCGCCGCGGTGACGGTGATGGTCTTTTCGGAGATGGGGGAGATGGTGAGAGCGCCGTCCACAACGGTGAACACGACGTTCGTAAAGTTCTTGCTCGTATTCGCGAAGTCTCCGGAGACGATGCCCACCGGGTACTTGCCGACGTCCGTGCCCTTCGCCGTCCACGCCGCGGTCTGCGTTTCGGCGACGTTCTTCTTCACGTCGTAGAGCGTGTTGTCCGCCGTCATGGTCTCATAGCCGGTGACGGAGTGCTCCTGCCCGTCATACACGGCGGAGCCGGACTTCTCGGTGACGGTGACGGTAACTTTATCGGTGATCGGATCGATCTCCAGATAGCCGTCCGTTACTTCGATGGTGACGTTATTATAGTTCGGGGAAGTCGCGGTGAAGTCGGAGGGCTTGAGCCCCATCGGGTAGGTGCCGGCGTCCGTGCCGGAAGCGACCGCCTCGCCGACGAGCGTCACGGTCGCGTTCGCCGGGTTGCTCGTGATGGTGTAGCCCTCGACGGACTGCACCTCGCCATTGTAGGTGACGGTCTTCGTGTTGCCCGCGATCTTCACAACGGCGACGCTCGCCGGGGTGATGACCAGATCGCCGTCCACGATCACGAACTCGACGTTCGTGAAGTTGCCGCTGGTGTTCTTAAAGTCGCCCGCTTTGATGCCGACATGGTAGGTGCCGACATACGTTCCCCTCGCCGTCCACGCCGCGGTCGGCGTTTCGTCGACATCCGCGATGTTATACAGGGCGTTGTCCGCCGTCATGGACTTGTAGCCCGTGACGGAGTGCTCCTGTCCGTTATAGGTGACGGTGTCGGATTTCTCGGTTACGGTGACGGTAACTTTCTCGGTGATCGGATCGATCTTCAGATAGCCGTCCACAACAACGACCTTGATGTTGCTGTAGTTCTGGGACGTGACTGTGAAGTTATCCTTCGTCAGGCCCATGTCGTACTTGCCGGCGTTCATGCCCTTCGCTTCCGCCTTGGAGCCTTCCTTCAGCGCGACGGAAATGGTCTTCTCGCCGACGTCCGTCGTGTAGCCCGTGACGGACTGCTCGCTGCCGTTATAGACCCGGGTGTCATGGTTGCCGGTGATGGTGACAGTCACTTCGTCGGTGTTCGGCGTGATCGTCAGCGTGCCGGGCTGATAGGTCGGCAGTTCATAGTAGCCGCCGGGCAGCTCGCCGCCCTTGAACCGGACGGTGGTCGTATTGATGACGTTCAGCACGCTGCCGACATTGGTGATGGTGCTCTCCTTCGTCATGGAGAGGGTGATATCCTTCTTCTGATCGCCGTTGACAAGGCCCTCGACCTTGAAGTCCGGCTGCGTGAGCGGCTGGGCGTTGTAGGCTCTGCTCGCGCTCTCTGCGGTGATCGTCAGAGGAACGGTGTAATAAACGGTGATGACGTTCCCCGCCGCTTCCATTTTCAGCGACTGGCTGGGGGAGTAGCTGTCCACATGCGCCGACGTATATTCCGCACCCAGCGCGGTCGAGGCGCTCGCCGTCAGCGTATCGCCGATCGTCATGGTGCCGGTCTGGTCGGGAGCAACCTGCACCTCCGTACCCTTGAGGTAATGGTGGATGGTGTACTCCGCGGTGTTGCGCTTGAAGTACAGCTTCAGCGTCAGCGAGCCGTCCGCGGCCACGGGGCCGGATTCGACGTTGTTCGCATTGGCCGCATCGTACACATACGTGGGCGTGCCGTATCCCTTGTCTGTATCGGTGACGGAAACGGTGGTGTCCGTCGTGCCGGTGCGCGGCTCAGTCTTTTTGAGCGTGTAGGCGCCGTCGGTCTGCTCGCAGTAGAACTCGACCTTATAGGCAGTATTCTCGTTCGCCTTCCACACGGCGTAGAGGATATTGTCCCCGGTGCTGTCCACGCGGGCGGTGCTGCCGGTCTTATATTCCGCACTGGCGGCGTTCGGATCGGTGCTCCAACCGTCGAGGGAATAGCCGGCGCAGGAGAAGCCGCTGCCGTCCCAGAGCGTCACAAGACCGTTATTGACGTACCCGTTTTCGACATAGGTCCCGCCCTGGCCGCCGTTGGCGTTATATGTCAGGGAGACGACCGCGTCCTTATTGCCCCAGACGGCATGGAGCGTGACGCTCGCGTTCATGCGCAGCTTGTCGTTGGGCTGGTACTTGACCGCCCCGTCCGCCGTCTCTGCCCAGCCGAGGAACACCTTGCCCTCGGGAACGGCGAAGGAGTTGGCCTGCACGTCGGCGTGCGCACCGGGGGCATAGTGCTTCATATCCGTGACAGTATTCTTGCCGTCAGTATATGTCACGGTGTAGCTGTTCTTATTGGTATAGTAGGGGTAAAGCTCGATATTGTCGTAAATTTTGGTGCTGAAGTGGAAGGGCGTGTAAGTATCGCCGTTCTTCGTCGTCCAGCCAGCAAATGTCCAGCCATCGCCCGCCGGCTTCCACGGATCGGGGAGCATGCTCTCGTCAATGGTGCCGCCGTAGGGGATGGTGAGATTCTTTCCTCCGGTGCCTTCCATGGTGATGTAGGCAACGCCGCTTACCGTGGGCGCTGCCCAGTAGGCGTATACCGTAATGTTCTGCGCGGGCATGGTCTTGCCATCAAATACATATTCCGGCAGACCGAAGGGATCAGCACACCAGCCTGTGAAAATATATTTCTCCATGCCGACCGGCGGGGTCGTAAGTTTATAATTTCCAGCGTCGGCAATGCTCTGCTGGTATTTATACGATGCCGTGTTGACCGTCTGACCGTGGCTTATATACACTACATTGTAGCTGTTGCGGTCGTAGTAGAAGCTGGCGCCATTATAGCGCTCGCCGTCCTTTCCACTTTTGCTTTCATTTACGGTAAACCCGGTGATATTGTAGCGATCCTCTTTTGAAATAGTGGCAGTTGTACTCGCACCGGTATCCGTGTGATCCAGCACATAGTTGCCGTTAAGATCTTCCAGATAGTACTTAGCGGAACCATTGTACTGGCTCGTCTCATAGAAACTGGTGCCGCCCAGCGGCATAACATCTATATTGGTCTGGTAAACACTGCCGCTCGGACTGACCTTCCACTGTCCGCCAGGCCACCGGTCGCGGATATTCGCACCGTACTTAGCGCTGATTCTATTGTTGGTTATTTCGCTCCAACCGGGATTCCAGCTGCTTCCTGTGCTCCGGTAGAATTTCACTTCGTACACATTGCGCGTGTAATATATGTTGACAATGGTAGCGCCGTTGCCCTTGATGGCTTCCTGCGTAATCGCCTGAACGGTAAAACCATTATAGGTCTTAGCTCTGGCGCTCGTCTGCGCGCCGGTCGTACCATACAGCGTCTCGTTTTCCACATAAGAGTAGCCGTCGTCATCGGCATCCTCCTGCCAGTGGATGACGGTGTACCGCGTACTGGTATTGACGTTCCAGTGCGCCTTGAGCGTGATGTTCTCCGTCAGTGGGCTGCCGAATTCGAACTTCGTTCCGTTGTATTCCCAGTGGCTGAACGTGTAGCCGGGCTTCGTCACCACATTGGGAGCTGCCGTGGTTGCGTCTGCGCTGTAGAACTGGGGCGCGACATATGTACCGCCGTCGGAATCGAAGTGGAGCCAGTGGCCCGGTTCGACCTTGGCGTACACGGTGATATTCTCTTTGTCCAGCGTGACGGAGTCGACAGGGGTCTGGTAGCTGCCTTCCAGATACCAGCCGGTGATCGCGTGCGTTGTGTTCTCAAGACCGTAGGTCACATCGTCAGTCTTGATAACGTCGCCTTTCACGCCCTCTTTGGTATGGACAATGCGGCCGTTCGTGTCGGCAAAGAACACGTACAGCACTTCCGTGAATCCGGCGTCCACGTTGATCTGCGCCGATTCGCTGATCTCGCCCACGGTACCGAAGGCGAGCTCGGACGCGCCGACGAACCAGCCGGTGAATTTATAGCCGTCCTTCACGGGGGAATCGGGCTGATAGAGCGTGTCGCCCTTCTTGACGATCTGGCGCGAGACTTCCGCGCCGTCTACCCGAAAGACATAGGTGAGGTATTTGTCCGTATCCGGCTGGACAACTCTCATGGGGGCAACGTTTGTCTCGCCGCCCTCTTCGCCCTTCGCGGGTTCTTCGTCCTTGCCGGGCTCTTCGTCCTTGCCGGGCTCTTCGTCCTTGCCGGACTCTTCGCCCTTCACAGGCTCTTCCGCCGCAGCGGGCTTATCGCCTGTGTCCGGAATGGAGTCTTTGTCTCCGGCGGGGTTGGTGCTGCCAGCCGGCGCGGAATCGTTTCCATTTTCGGAAAGAAGCGTTTCCTCTGCCGGGATGGTCCCCTCGTCTCCAACGGCGATCGCGTTCACCGGGAGCAGGGAGAACATCATGCACACTGCCATCAGCAGGGCGATCAGATTCCTCTTTTTCATACAGTCCTCCTGTTTTCACTTACCTCTCCCTCGTTGTCGGACAATTTCGGGAGAAAATGTACGGATTTTTTCTGTGCCGGAACAGGGTTTTTCTGCGCATGGGTATAGTTATTCCACTATGTTGTTTTCATTCTACACGGTACCGGGGAATTTTTCCATAGGTTTACGTAACATTTCATTATTTGTAACTGCTTCTTAACAGTTTTTAACATTTTGTACAGGTAGTGATTGCTTATCGCAGAAACCACTATACCTTGTGGTTCCCCCGGTATTGCCGGAAGCGATTTAAAATGCCCTCTCGGCAGCCGAGAGGGCATATTCCCCTATACTATTATATTATAGACCCCGCAGGGTTATTCCTCTTTTTTTCTCTCGCGCGTTTTGACGCGCTCGTGCGGCGTGGGGCCCCAGCCGTCGAGCGGCAGGCGCTGCATCGCGCCGAACACCTTGCTGCGCACATCCGGGTACTGTGCCGAGAGCGTCGTGATCAGATCCTTGATCTCCTGCCGCTTGGACGTGTGATCCATCGGGCAGGTGCTCTTCACGACCGGCAGCTCGAGCTGTCCGGCGAGATTTGCGCTGCGCTGCTCGCCGATGTACAGCAGCGGGCGGATCTGCGTCACGTCCGCGCGGGACATGTACGTCACCGGCTTGAAGCAGTTGAGCCGCCCCTCGAACACGAGCGACATCATAAACGTCTCCACGGCGTCGTCAAAGTGGTGGCCGAGCGCGAGCTTGTTGCAGCCGTGCTCCTTCATCGTGGTGTTCAGCGCGCCGCGGCGCATTTTCGAGCAGAGCGAGCACGGGTTCTCCTCCTGCCGGGCGTCAAACACGATCTCGCGGATATCCGTCGGCACGCGGGTATACGGCACGCCGAGCTCCTCGCACATTTTTTCCACACCGGAAAAGTCCATGCCGGGGAAGCCGGTATCGATGGTGATGCCCTCCAGCTCGAACGGCGCAGGGTAATACCGCCGCAGATACGCGAGCGCGGCGAGCAGCACGAGCGAATCCTTGCCGCCGGAAATGCCCACGGCGATGCGGTCGCCGGGGGAGATCATGCCGTAATCGTCCACGCACCGGCGCACAACGCCGGTAAACGCGTTAAGAGAATCCATAGTTCGCACCTCAAAAATTAAAAATCGAAACAGAGAAAAACGGAGCATTTGCGAGCAAAACGAAGCATTTACGAGCTTGCCCTGCCGTAAATAAAAATTTTGGAAAACAGGGGTTGACACCGAAGGAGCGCTGTGCTATAAAAATAGAGCGCGTCTTGAGGGTATATTGTACCCGCCGCGCCTTGAAAAAGCAAGAAAAAACAATGATATTGGAGGCACATCAATGTCCACTACGATGGTCAGAAAAGAGGACGTCGTCCGCAAGTGGTACGTTCTCGATGCGGCCGGCAAGCCCCTGGGCAAGACCGCCGCTCTCGCCGCCGACCTGCTGCGCGGCAAGCGCAAGGTCGACTACACGCCGCACGTTGACTGCGGTGACTTCGTCATCATCATCAATGCGAAGGACGCCGTTCTCACCGGCAACAAGCTCACCCAGAAGTACTACCGCACCCACTCCGGTTACGCCGGCGGTCTCAAGGAGACCCGTTACGATCGCCTGATGGCGACCCGCCCCACTCTCGCCATGACGCTCGCCGTCCGCGGCATGCTGGCGAAGAACCCCACCCAGAAATGGCAGCTCCGTCGTCTGAAGGTCTTTGCCGGCAATGAGCACAAGCACGCCGCGCAGAAGCCCGAAGTCTGGACGGTCGAATAAGGAAAGGAGGAAATTTTAGAATGGCTACCTATCAGAGCAAGCGTCCCTACGCTTACGGCACCGGCCGTCGGAAATCCTCCACCGCCCGTGTCCACCTCATCCCCAACGGCAGCGGCAGCATCACCATCAACGGCCGCACGCTGGACGAGTACTTCGGTCTTGAGACTCTGAAGCTCATCGTCCGTCAGCCTCTCGCCGCCACCGAGACGGCCGAGAAGTTTGACGTTGAAGCCACCGTCGTCGGCGGCGGCATGACCGGCCAGGCCGGCGCGATCCGTCACGGCATCGCCCGCGCCCTGCTCAAGGTCGACGAGAACTACCGCGGCACGCTCAAGGCCGCCGGTTATCTCACCCGCGATCCGCGCATGAAAGAGCGTAAGAAGTACGGTCTGAAGGCCGCCCGTCGCGCTCCGCAGTTCAGCAAGCGCTGATCGGACGCAATTTCACAACTCAAAAGCTCAAAAACCCCGGGAAATCGCCATTTCCCGGGGTTTTCTTATACCCTTTTCGTCTGATTGCTGCTGATGCGGTTTGTACCAATTTCATAAAATATGACCTACCGGGTTTGTACGCCAGCCGTCCATAAGCCTGTCATTCTCCATGATAAAGGGGCTCGCCGTATCCTGTCCCCATGAGGTATCATATTTCCCCATAAGGTAATCGCTCAGTGCCGTTCGGTCGGCAAAGCGCAGCA
>ERZ825896.3448-NODE-3448-length-13368-cov-7.891384_pt1 | contig 13368 bp, 9 predicted proteins | sample MGYA00519858_ERZ825896 | MGnify/ENA primary metagenome ERZ825896 (study PRJEB31778, sample SAMEA3449214) | human gut metagenome | biome: human gut; feature: human-associated habitat; material: faeces | place: United Kingdom | collected 2010/2012 ... | reverse complement strand
GAGTATGTGCTGGAACAGTAGCAGTAACTGGTGCAGTTGGATATGCAGCAGTTGACTATAATAGTAACTATAAACAGGTAGAGAGAGCTATTGAAAAACTTGATGATTTACATTCTTATGAAATTTACGAATATACTATGGGTCCTACTATTGAAAATGACGAATATGTAGGTAATTATGAATTAAATGATCGTTTGTATGTAGAGAATACAGATTCACCAGATGTTTATAGTGTAATTTATTATGCAAATCCTGAAGCAGGTGTCGAACAAAACTTGTTTGAAAAATTTGATGGTAAAAAAATGGCATCATGTTATTCAGATGCGAATAGTTTTGATGAATTGGATCCAAATTTAATTTCAGACTATAAGGAACCGGTGATTGGTGAGGATGGAAAGCCAACTAGTGATGCTCCTTCTGTAGGTTTATGGAGATTAAAATTTGAAACTATAGTTAAATATGATACTTATAATGAAAACTACTTTAGCTTATATAATACTTATTATAAAAGTTTATATGGCAAAGATAATATACAAACAAATTTGAAAAAGAAATATCGAGAGATAGCTCAAGAATGTTTAAACAATGCAAAAGTAACAGAAAAAAATGGAGAAAAAACATTCTCTTATCAAACATATGATTTATCAATTGATGATGAGGGCAATATTCAAGAACACAAAGATATTACTTTCAATCTTACTGTTACAATCGATAAGGATGGATATTTAAAAAAATATACAGATCATAGTCATATAGATTTTGAGTATAAAAATGAAATAACTATAGCTAATATGCAAAAGAAATAGGGACTAGTTTTGATTTAAGATGTAATCAGATGATTGCATCTTTATTTTCATAAATAAAAGAAGTAGGGTTACAAGGTGTTAGAGGAGAAATATGGAAAAGGACTTAATTAATAGAGCAAGAAAAAAGGATGCTCAAGCCATTAGCGAGATTGTTCAAAAAACACAGCGTAAGGCAATTTATTTTGCATATAAGGTTGTTAATGATGAAGCATTGGCTAAGGATATAGTTTTACAATCTTATATATTGGCTTTTCAGAATTTAGATCAATTGATGGATGATGGAATGTTTGAACATTGGTTTGGTCGAAAGGTTTCAGAACAGTTATTGAATCAAATTGAATATGAAAAGAATTCATCTTTAAATTCTAGTTTCTATGTAGATGAAGAAGATCGAATTGAATTTGATGCCAATGTTCGAAATGATAAAATGCCGTTTAAGTTTGAATCATTTATGAATGTTCAAAAGATTCAAGATACTACACAAAGCGTTTTAAATCTCTTAACGGAAAAACAACGTTTGATGTTAATGATGTATTATTTTGAAAATATGAGTATTTTTGAAATTGCTGATATTTTTGGTGTAAGTGAGAATGCTGTAAAAGATAATTTGGCTTATGCCAGAAAGAAAATAATGAATACTTTAAGCGATACAAATGTTAGATCTATGTCATTTTTAAGTTGGTTTTTAAATGATCAAATGTCAAAAATGATTTCATGTCATGTGCTTGTGGATACAATTGTTGAAGCAATAAGATGTATGCCTCAACAAGTAGGAATATACGACAATATGTCTGGTATCCTTGGTTGGTGGCTTCGAAAAACAGCGATTTCTAAAGCTTTGATTGTTGTTCTTTCAACGACTCTAATGTTCTTTATATTGGGTGCGTTAAGTGGTAGCAACTATAATACAATTGTAAAGGCTACAGAAAAGTTGGATACTCTTGAATCGTTTCATATAAAAGGTGTGATTAGTTATCCTGATAATTATTTTGAATATGATGTTTACATCAAAAATACGGATAATAAGGACGAATACTACTCGATTGCTACATCTACGGTTCCTGAGGAAGCTGGTTATTATTATGTTTTCCATTATAAAGATGATCAATGCCAAAAGTATACAACAACTACACCAGTTGACTTCAATTCAATTGATGAAAGTCAATTTGGAGAATATTTAACTCCATCTTTTAATAGTAGTGATATAGAAGATTGTTATATACTTTCCGCCAAATCATATTATCGAGAGAAGGCTATGTTTAAACCTGATACTTATAATGCTGCTTGCTTGAGAGCTGCGGGAAGACTAGAACATAATGATGAAAATTTTCGAATTGAAGCTCTAGATAAAGTTCGCATTTTAGATAAGGAAAATATTAATGAAGCTAACTTTGAAAAAGATGGAGATGTAAAAAGAATAAAGTATAATCTTGCATTATGGAAAACAGACAATTCAAATGAAATAATTACACAACAGAAATCAGACTCAAGTAGCACTATCGAGATTCGAGATGGGTATCTAACTCATCTTGAAGTAAACGAGCCAATTGAGGATGGAAAAAAATACTATGGTAGTTATTTAAAAATGGATTTTATAGACTTTGTTGAATAGATACAGAAATGTATCTATTTTTTTATGCTAACGAAAAACACTCATTTTATTTGTATTAGAAGAAAAAAATAAAATTTATTGATCATAGATATAACCATACTTACTTCTTCTTCGTCTTAATAGTGTAAGACAAAACAGAAGGAGAAATTTTATATGAACAGAAGTAAAGTTATGTTTTCAGGTTTAGTGTTTTCAGTTGTATTTGGATTGATGTATTGGTATAAGGATTTATTGGTGAATAAAGAAATTACCATCATGGATCAGTCGCTTATTAATCATTTTGATTTGAAACTATGTTTAACGGTTGCAGTATTGAGTATGTTACTTATTGTAGTTCTTCTTTATAGCAAGGAAGTAGATCCTGATCAATATAGATTTGAATATATTCGTAGTACTTTAAGTCAGGTAGAGTTAATTCGTATTGATAGTTTGGATGAAGAGGGTAAGCGTATTGCGTATGAGAAGCATTTTAATGAGTTTTCTTATAAACAAATATTGGAGTGTAGAAATTATGTGAATGAAAATAAGCCAAAGACAAATCATCGTTTAAAGTTAGGCTTGATTAGTTTGATTTCAATGGCTTTGGTTTTTGTATTATATCCTACGTATTCAGCTTATAAGACTGCTCAGAATGAATATAATGAAATGTTAAGACTTCAAGAAGAGGCTTATAACCAGATTGTCGAGGATGAATATATCACTTTGGATGGTTTACCAACAATTCATGTGATTCCTGGTAATTCTTTAAAAATTGGTGATGTACAGAAGTATATGGATATGTTTGTTCGGACACAGCCAGATGTTATATTGAGTAATTGTCGTATGATCAATATTTGTGAGCCAAAGAATTTTATGGATATCGCAATAGCTGATGGAGTGGATGTAACGGCTGGTGGACAAGGAACTGCATATGCATATGCTTCATCGGATGATTTTTCAATAACATTACAGATTGATGTAGATGAGGATTATGGTCAAAAAAGTGCAGTGAGTCATGAGTTAAGTCATATATTTGATTTTGCGCGCGGATCTGGATATGGAGATTATGGTATTTCAAATGGCGCACAATTACAGAGTTTATATCAAAATTATACAGATTGTGTTGGGACATATGGAGCTACGGATCCAGCGGAGTTTTTTGCCGAAGCAGGTGCTATGTATGTGAATGATCCTGAAAATTTGAAATCTGTTTGTATGGATTTATATAACTTTATGGATAGTCTTTATCATTTATATTAAAAAAATTGAATTGTATACAACCAATTATAAATCTGTTTCGTCTTATTTAGTGAGGAGGCAGAAATATGAGTTAGAAAAATATAGTTGTCGAGTTGAGATTGATTTAGAAAGAAGGTATAGAAATGAAAAATAGGAATAAAACATTAACAGGATTAGCAGTAGCTAGTATGGTTATGACACAGGTTGGTCAAATGAGTGTATTTGCGAAAGAAGAGCCCATGAAGGTTTTGTCAGATAAGGAAGAAGTTGTGGTTAAAAAAACGCAGAAGGAATTATTAGAAGAACAGATCAAGAATACTTTGGATATGGTAAATGAGGCAAAAAAAGAGTTTGAGATGGCTCAAGAAACGTATGAAATTTATAATAAGAATGATTATGTATTTGCTGTATCAAATAGAGAATTGGCTGAAAAAAATTATTTAAGTGCAAAGGATGATGCTCAAGAAGCGATTGTTTCGGCTTTAGAAAAACAGATTCAAGAATTAGAAGTGAATCAAGCGGCTTTAAACGAGGCGAACACGAAAAAGAAGGATTTAGAATCAAAGCTTGAGGGTGCGAATAAGGAGTTGTTGCAGGCACAAAATGATTTAGTTTTAAAACAGAAGGAATATGAATCTTTATTGGCAAATACTTCACAAGAAGAGATTGAACAACGTATAAATGAGTTAAAGACTCAATTAGAGAGTGCAACAGTAGCTTATCAAGAATCAACAAATAAAGTGAGTGAACTTTCTAGTGCAAAAGAAGAGATCGAGGTTAGAGTATTAGGCTTACAGACTGCTTTAGAAAATGCAAAGGTTGAGTTCATGAAGGCTAAGAATGATGCTTTGAATGCTCAAAATGAATATGATGTTGCGAATGCGGATTATAATGAAAAGCTAGAAATTTATAATGGGGCTAGTGATCCAAAATTAAAGGAAGAATATGAAATGCAGGTTGTAGAAGCAGAGAATGCTTTGGGTGTTGCTCAAAATAATTTGCAGGTTGCGTTGAGTGTTCAACAAAGTAAAGAGGATGCTGTATTAAGTGCTGAGGCAAATGTTGCTGCGGTAGAAAATGAGATTCGTGATTTAGAGGTTCAGATTGGGGCAAAGGAAAATGAATTGTTGAATTTAAATGAATCCATAGTGAGTCTTGAAAAGGATTTAAATGTGGCTAAGGATCAATTGGCGAAGGCTGTAGAGGCTAAGCAAGGCATGGAAGCGGTTTTAAAAAATGTTCAAGTGGCTTTGGATGATGCGAAAAGGGATGTTGAAGAACAACAATTCAATGTAGATAAGGCTCAATTGGATGTGGATACACAACAAAAGATTGTGAATCAATTGCGTATGGATAAGGAGCAGGTGAGTCAAAAGATTGCGTTAGGTTCTAAGGGTTTCTTTGAAGCATATGGGTATACGAATGCATTAAAGGTGTTGGAACAGAATAGTAAATATACCCAGATTGGTGATGAAAATGATGCGACGAGTTTAGAAAACTTTAAAAAGGCAATTTCTATGGTTAGAACGGGAAATGCGTTACGTACTTCGGATGATAATTTTAAAGGGTTGGATCCTTTAAAGGTGAATGCTGAAATGTTTGCGGTTTCTCAGGTACAGGTAAATCAAATGGCTAAAACGGAATATGGTCATACGAAATTATATCGTGTTGGTGAAAATGCTGCCGTTGAATATGAAGATCCTTATGTTGGTTGGTATACAGAGGAGAAGGCTGTGTATGATTATCTTCAACAGAAGGGTTGGGATATAAATGATATTAGAGATTCTCAAGGAAATTATATTGATTTAGATAAGGCAAATGAAATTGTAGAGGCTTTGAATTTTCCAGATATTCGTTGGGTTCAGGTGGGACATTATACGAACATGTTAAATTCAAAATATAATGTAACTGGTACAGCGTGGATTGAGGGAAAAACTTCAAATGGATATAGTAGAAATTCAAATCAGGTGTTCTATCGTTTGGATCCTGCTAGTTTACTTACAATAGATGAGTTTGAATCACAGTTTAATGAATATTATGATTCATTAATGAATGCGGATGGTGCATATGAAGATGCGAATGTGGTTTTGAATGGGTTAAAGAATGAATTGTATGCGCAGAATGCTTTATTGACTGAGAAACAGAATAAGCAGAGTTCTATGGAAGTGAATAAGCAAGATGCAGAAAACAAAGTAGGAATGGCTCAAAATGAGGTAGATCGATTGTCTAAAGTTGTTCGTGATAAACAAAAGAATTTGGATGACTTGTGTATGGATGATGCATCATTGAATGTTGTAAATGAGTTGAATCGTTTAAAGGCTTTGAAATCCAATAAGGAGTCGTTAGACTTGGTTCATGCTCAACAAGAGGTCGAGAGTGTTAAACAAGAGAGGGCTGAAGCTGGTGTTGATGTAAATAATAAAGAAGCTTTAGTTAAGAATGCTCAGGTGGAATTGAACAAGAGAAATGGGATTTTAGAGGAAGTAAATAAAGGGTTAGAGACAGCGTATACTAATTTAGAGATTTCTAAGAATGTATTAAAAGAAAAGGAAAGTGCATTGGATGTTGCAAAAATACTTTTGAGTAAGAAGGAATCGAGTGTATTGTCAAAAGAGAATGAAGTGGGTTATGTAAGTGAGAGTTTAAAGGGTATTTCTAGGGATTTAGATGTAGCAGATGGGGTTGCTGAAAGTAAAAAAGCTGAGATGGATACTATAAACAATAATTATGAAGCTTCTTTATCTGTTAAAAATAGATTGAATAGTACTAGTGATTCAATTGTTGCGTTAAATACTAGAATTCAGGAATTGAAAAGAATGATTCCTGAAATGAGTAATAATATGGTGTCGAATGATTTAGTTGTGAAGAATATGAACAATAGAGTTGCAGAATTAGAATTATTAAAATTAGAGATTGAGGAAGTTAAGTCTGAATTTGATTCTTTTGTGGCTGGACATCCAGTAGGGGCTTATGCATTGCATAGTGATTTAGTGAAGTCTTTATGTGAAAAGATGGATGTGATGAAAGAGGCTTATAGAAGTTATGAAGAAGCTATAAAGGTTTTTGAAGAGGCGGATACATTAAATACAGAGAATGTAAAAGCATTGGATGTTGCAAGTCAGAAGTATGTTTTGGCTCAACTAGATTTAGAAAAGGCAAACAATGATTTGAGTGATTACTTAGAAGAAATGAAGAATGTTGAAGAAACAGAAGATAAGGAAAATGTAAATACAGGAGCACAAACAGCATTAGGATTATATGCATTAGGTGGTGTATTAGGCTTTGCAGGTGTAGCATTGACTGGTAAACGTGCTCGTAAAGAGGATTAATCTAGTTAGAGTTAAGACTTGTAGAAAGCAGATTAGAGATAGAATCTGCTTTCTTTGAATGGTAATTGAAAATCATGTTAGAAAAATTGTTATTAATTGATAAGTGAGTTTGTGTTCATATGATGATTTATGGTTGGCTTTTCATGAAAACGCTTTAATTATAGTCGATGGAATGGTTTTATGGTTATAAAATCAAAATATATTAGGAGGGTTTTGAAGATGAATAAACTAACGAAACAGTTACTATCATTAGGATTGAGTGCAGTAACTGTAGCTGGTATGGTTACGCCAGTGTTGGCTGATGATGAAGTTCCAACAACAACAGAACCAGAAACAAATGAAGTAGCAAATCAACCAACAGAAGATGGTCCTAGTAATGAGATTGTAATGAAATCTATTACATTACAAATTACTAAGGATGGTCAAACAACATCAACTACTTTTGATGTTGATGTAAATGCTACAGATGATTATATTACTAGTTATATTGTGGCAAATTGTGTTCCAGAAGGATACGTGATTGATGGTAAGGGGGCTGCTAGTAGCCTACAGAAAGTTTCTGATACAGAATGGCAAATGGTTTTGGTAAAAAAGGAAGAGCAGAAACCAGAAGAAGCGTTGAAAACTTTTAAAATAAAAGTAGTATTTTCAGATAAGACGCACAAAAGATTATGAAGATACATTTGAATCTACTCGTAATGACGCATTCTTTTATATCATAGAAAATTTTATACCATAAGGATATAAATATGTTGATACCAATGGAATAGATTATAATGAAGTTGCAAATACGTATACTTTAACTCTTTATAAAATAAAATCTATTAAATTGGATTCTTATCTTGATGGAGTAAAGAATACATATATGTCTGAAGTAGAAGTTCCGTACGACTATACTGACAAAGAAATTAAGAATTATATTGAAGAAAGATATTCTACTGGTAAAATTGAATCGATTACGAAGGTAGATGATAATGCGTGGGTTATCAAATGTGTTACTGTTAAAGATGAAGCTGAAGATTACACTGTATATATTAATAAAGATGGTGTAGAAACTAGTCAAAAAATTCATGTATCTAAGGATGATCAGTATATGTATGGTGGTATGTATCAGTATTTAAAAATTAATTGTGTTCCTGATGGGTATCATGTAGATTATAAAAAAGGGGCTGGTACTTATAAGGGTATTGTTGGTGTTGGATCCGATTCGTATCGCATTTATCTTGCAAAGAATAATGATAAACCAGTAATGAAAAAATTTACGGTTAAAATTTTAAAAACTACAATGATGGGTGAGGATTATTTTAATAATTCTGAAGTAGAGTATCATACTTTTGAATACGATAGTAAAGATACTACAGGAATTGAGGATTATGTTATTAAAAAATTCAGTCCAAAAGGTTACGTTATTAGTAGTGGACCAGTAGCTTTTGATGTATATCAAATTGATGATTTGACTTATGGTGCAATAGCATGTAAAATGCCTGAAAAACAGGTGGATATACCAGAAATAACTACTTATGAATTACATTATATTGATAGTGCTACGAATAAAGAGGTTTATTCAAGTACTTATTCAAATTCAAAGCTTGGAGGTAAATTAGATAGTATTAAAGCGTCTGATATAATAAACCTTCCTGTTGGTTATGTGTTTGATGGAAATTCATTTGAGGTAAGTAATATACAAGATAATGGTTCATATTTAGTAAATGTGTAATAAAAAAAAGGAGAATTTAAAACTCCGACTACAATTAATTTCTATAGAAGTGATAATGGAAAACTAATTCAAATTAAATCTGTAAATACATATGCTCAAGATTTAGATTTGGATAAAGATGGTATAGTCAGCACAGGTGAGTTAGAATCTTTATGTCCTAGTGGATATAAGAGATCTGGTTTGTCATTTAGTGATGAGCAAATTCATTATACTTTCGCTAATGATTCAGTATATACAAATTGTGTTCTCGGTATTTACTTAGAGGAACTTTCTACAGTAGTTGCACCTTCTAGTTCTAAAGATGCTGCTTCTATTTCAGGTGTGAATTCAAATGAAGTTTTAGCGAATAGCTTAACTAAAGAACAAAAAAAGAAATATGATGCTGCAGTTAAAGAAGGTAAAAAGATTGAGTTTAAGCCTGTTGTGAAAAATGAAGTGAATGAATCTGATAAAAAATTGTTGTTGGCATATGCTGATAAAGCAGATGCTGAAGTAGTGAATGCATTTGATATTGAAATTGAATTAGTAATTGACGATAAGAATGAGGGTTTGATTTCTGAAACAGATGGTAAATTGACATTCAAGGTAGCTATTCCTGAAAACTTAAAGAAGGATGGTCGTAAGTTCTATGTATTACGTGCTCATGATGGTAAGCTTGAAAAGCTTCCAGTAAATGAAGATGGAACATTTGAAACAGATAAGTTCTCTTCATATATGTTGGTTTATGAAGATGTAAAGGCTACAACTCCAGAATCAAAGCCTGAGGGAAAACCTGGAACTAACACAGAAACTAATCCAGCAGTTAAGCCAGAAACAAAACCAGCTGTTAAACCAAGTACTGGATCTACTACAACTACAACAGATACAAAGAAAAACAACACAGTTAAGAAAGATGTTAAGAAGAATAAGAAGGTAAATACAAGTACAAAGACTTCAAGCACATTGTTTACTGGATTATTGGGTGTTTCTATTATTGGTTTAGGTGCAGTCGAAGTATTGCGTAGAAGAAATAAATAATTTAATTAGAGGGTAAGTTAATTCTTGCCTTCTTTTTATATGGGCATATCTGTTGATGTTTAAGTGTGATAGGTCCATAATGTACTTGATTTGGAGGTATTCATATTATGAAACGTTATATAAACTATTCAATTATATATGCAGTATTAGCTTTAGTAGGTGGAGTATTTTATCGTGAATTTACAAAGATGAATGGTTATACTGCTTGGACGAGTTTGTCTGTTGTTCATACACATTATTTTATCTTGGGTATGATGTTCTTTTTAATTCTTGGATTAGTTTCTTTTAATGTTAATTTTAAATCAAATCGTGCGGTGTTGTTTTATAATGTTGGATTAAATCTAACGGCTATTATGTTAGTAGTTCGTGGTATTGTTCAAGTGTTGGATTTAAATATAGTATCTGCAGTTATTTCTGGCATTGCAGGTATTGGTCATATTATTCTGGGTGTTTCATTAATTCTAATTTTATTGGATATAAAAAAGAGCGTTTAAGCTCTTTTAGTTTGCCTCTAACATGTCGGCTAGGGAAGTGTCTTGCACGAATGTATTTGCGTTATTCATAAATAATACATCTGTGATTAAATCGTCTTTAATGAGTCTTTTGTAGTCTTCAAAGTAATATCTGGCGTCTATTACTGTTATTGAATTAAATTGTGGAATCAAGAATGGTATTAGACTATTCGCATAGGAATCTTTAATCAATAGTAGGTGTCTTTTTGAGTTGTTGTCTACATTGATGTGGAATAGGGCTTTGTTGCCTCCCATAAAGACTGTGTATTGGTCTTTTGTTTCTAGTGCGTCTGAGTGATAGATGGTTCTTGATTTTTTGTTTGTGGATTCGTCTGTGATGACGTAATCGCATTTATCTTTTGGTACATAGATATCGATTTCGTCTTTGATGTTTACGCTTCCGGTTTTGTTGGCGAGTGTTCCTTCAAAGTTTGTCGTGACTGGATATATTGTATAGTCGGATTGTTTGGTTGTTTCAAGATTGAATGTTTTGGCTATGTCTTGATAGGCATAGTAGGATGCAAGGCTTGTCCAATGGTGGTCCGTTTTATAATATAAGTATTCGTCTTTGTGTTTTTTTAATGTATTTCGCAAATCTATTTTAACAATGGAATCATCCAATTTACTATAGATGTTGTCCATTTGTTTATCTTGGTTTAGGGTAACTGCATATTTTGGCAGGTACTCCTTTTTTATGCTTACAGCATTTGGTGCAGTCACAAATCCTACGTTGAGTTCTGGATAGTTTTGTTTAAATGTGTTTATGGCGTTTAGATTTCTTTCGAGTTGTTCCTTGTTGGGTTTGGCTGTTTTTTCTATCAGGCCTTGTTTAGTAAGGAATATGTCTTGTATTTCTTTTACGCCAAATGTTTTTTGAATCAAGTATTTAATGTGTATGTTTTGATCTCTACATACGAATTGATCAGAGAACCATGTATTTAAGTCTTTTGTGTATTGTCCGGATAATACGTGTTCTGTATTCCATGATGGAAAGGTTTGTAGGGGTCTATTTTCTGTTTCGGATTGTTTATGGTCAGGAATGATGATGTTTAGTGCCATTGTTGCTATTGCTGCTACACTAACAACTTTGGTTAGGCTGCTTGCCATAATGCTTGAATATTTATGTTTCATGTTAGACCTCCTTTTCTAGAATGCGAAGTATAGGAAGGAATGGTATGTTCCTCCTACAATAAATGCGATGCATACAATTAATAGAATTATGTAGATTGTCCATGTTGTGTATACGGCTTTCATTTTGTATTGGTTGTATACAAAGATTTGAATTCTGTCATAGACTTTTGTACTGAGTAGAATGGCGAGTACGAATAATATAAAATAGGATTTTAGCATAAACTTGGCTTGGTTGTTTGCGAATGTTGTTGTGCCTATACCTATCATTTTTCCAAGTGTTGAAAATGCAGTTGTGATATTTGGACTCATAAAGAATACCCATCCAATTAATACTACGAGTAATGTATAGATGTGGGATATTGGTTTTGGAAGTTTTTCGAGTTTTTCTCTTAAGAAGAATTTTTCAAGGAGTAAAAGACATCCATAATAGAGTCCCCATAGAATGAATGTCCAGTTAGCGCCATGCCATAGTCCTGTGCAGAACCATACGATAAAGATGTTTCTTATGTATGTGTTTTTGTCTACGCGATTACCACCTAATGGAATGTATAGATAGTCTCTAAACCATTGGGATAGGGATATGTGCCATTTTCTCCAGAAGTCTTGTACAGATGTGGCTGTGTATGGATGGTCGAAGTTTGGTTTGAAGTCAAAGCCAAAAAATTTTGAGAGTCCAATGGCCATGTCTGAATAGCCGGAGAAGTCAAAATAGATTTGTAGCATGTAGGAAATGGCTAATAGCCATACGCCTAGAGTGGAGGTGTTATTTTGAAGTATGGAGTAGACATAAGATAATTGGTCGGCTAACAATACTTTTTTTATTAAACCTTTACTGATTAGAACCATGCCAGATGCGTATTGTGCTTTTGAGAGGGTTCTATTTCTTAGTTGGTCTTCCATTTCGTGGTAGGAAACAATGGGTCCCATACTGATTTTTCCAAAGAAACTTACATAGAGTGTGAAGAGTATGATGTTTTTTTGTGGTTTACTTTTACCGTTATATACATCGAATATGTATGAGAGTTCACTGAATGTAAAGAAGGATAGTCCTACGGGTAAAGCAATTTTAAGATCGGATTGTATGTGGAGTATGTCCATTAAAAATCCTGTATATTTATAGAAGCCAAGAATGAATAGGTTAACAACTACGGATACAATGAGTAGTATTTTTTTAGTTTTTTCATCATCTTGCGCTTCGAGTTCAAATGCCGTGAAGTAATTCCATAGAATGGATAGAATAAGTAGTACAACATAGATTGGGTTGGACCATGCATAAAAGAGTAGGCTTAATACGACTAATAGAATGTTTTGTAGTTTTATGTTTCTGATGAGTTTTGTGAGTAGAACGCTAATGGGTAAGAAACAAAATAAAAAGATTAAATCTGTGAATACCATACTTTATTCCCCCTCACTCAATACTTTTTTGAATTGATCATTCATTGTGTTTGCATCTTCTTTTACTGCATATAAGCCATAGTTTTCATGAATATCAATAATAGCGTTTTTTAATAGTTCGGCTTGTTGTGGTGCATAGCCTTCAAAGATGCCATTTTGATTTTTAACTCTTTTTTCAATGGTTTCTTTAAATGGTTCTTGTTGAGAATGGTCTTTAAATTTCACTAAGACAAATTCACTGGCACTCATAGCGTCGTTGGATTTGTAGTAGATAACACTTTCATATTGTGATGGATCTAAGTCTAGAAATCGTTTCATACTTAAATTGTCTTGTTGGCTAAGTCCATCAAGATTGATGTTTTCTATGGTTTTACTTTGCACTTCTTCCATAGTTTTCGTACTGTCTTTGTCGTATGAGAAATTTGTGGATAGTAAAATAATGAATCCGATGAGAACGAATCCTTTTAAAATGGTGAATATATACTTTTTCATAATCCCTATGCCCCTTATAATTTGATTGTGATTACTTCAATTGTATCATAAATTCCCTGAACTATTCATGAAAATATAAAAATTCGTAGAATGTTCCTAATTTAAAGGAAATCTACGAATTTTTCTTATCACCCATTGG
>ERZ825896.3447-NODE-3447-length-13371-cov-7.242340_pt1 | contig 13371 bp, 9 predicted proteins | sample MGYA00519858_ERZ825896 | MGnify/ENA primary metagenome ERZ825896 (study PRJEB31778, sample SAMEA3449214) | human gut metagenome | biome: human gut; feature: human-associated habitat; material: faeces | place: United Kingdom | collected 2010/2012 ... | reverse complement strand
TGCCCGTGCGAGTATGCGTAAGATGGTGAAGCACTTGCTGAAAAAATATAAGTATGCGCCAATGTCAAGCGGCGCAAGGGCTGCAACAAAAAGACCGTGCAGAAAGAATGGCTGGAAGATCTAGTCGTCCGGGAGACGATGAAGCTGATTCAGGACGATGCGGTGATCGACAAGATCGTTCAACTGGTCATGGATGTCCAGAATCAGGAGAACACCACGATCCCGCTGCTGGAAAAGCAACTGCGAGAGGTCAACAAAAAGCTGGACAACCTGATGAAGGCAATCGAGGACGGCTTGTACACCCGGACAACGAAAGAGCGTCTGGAAGCGCTGGAAATTCAGAAAGATGAGCTGACTGCAAAAATTGCAGATGAAAAGTTGAAGAAGCCCAGCTTCAACGAAGATTTTATTCGATTCTGGTTGCTGAAATTTAGAAAATTCGATATTTCGCAGAAAAAACAGCGGAAAGCGCTAATTGAAATTTTTGTAAATGCCATTTTCCTGTATGATGATAGGATGTTGATTACATTTAACTACAAGGATGGCACCCAAACCGTCCGATTTGAGGACACTTTGACCGCCGATTCGGCAGAGGGAAAAAGTTCGGATTTGTCCAGTCTTGCTGGACCATTTAGAGCCAACGATTTCATGTTAGAAATCGTTGGCTCTTTTTTGTTTTATCCCCGGGTCTCATTGAGGCTTGACCACAATTCTGACCACAAGGGAGGCAAGGCAGCGTGCAGCTGCCCGGAAAGAATGAAAATGCAAAACCGCAGCCCCTGCCAGGCAAGATGCTCCGGCAGGGGCTGCGGTTTTCAGGTGTGGGAAGGGTCTGGCCTTAGTCCCGGTGGGTCAGCTTGTTCAGCAGCATGACTGCCAGCACCAGGACGCCCATGACCAGAAGGATGCCTACCATGCCGATGACCAGGATAGGCAGGGTAGCGGTCCAGGAAGAAAGATGAAGCATAGGGGTACCTCCTTTAAACCAGCAGGGTCAGGATCAGTCCGCCTGCAATGACGGAAGCGATCTGGCCCGAAACATTGACGCTGATGGAATACATCAGCAGGAAATTCTGGGGGTCCTCCTCCAGACCCATCTTGTTGACCACCCGGCCGCTCATGGGAAAGGCCGAGATGCCGGCAGCACCGATCATGGGGTTCAGCTTTTTGCCCTCCGGCAAAAAGAGATTCAGCAGCTTGGCAAACAGCACGCCGCCAGCGGTGTCAAAAACAAAGGCCACCAGGCCCAGGGCCAGGATCAGCAGGGTGTCGGGCCGGACGAACTTGTCGGCGGTCATCTGCCCGGCTACCGTCAGACCCAGCAGGATGGTGATCAGGTTGGCCAGCACGTTCTGGGCCGTCTCGCTGAGGGCATTCAGCACGCCGCATTCCCGCAGCAGGTTGCCGAACATGAGGAAGCCCACCAGGGCAACGCTGGCCGGGGCTACCAGCCCGGCAATGACCGTGACCAGGATGGGGAACAGGATCTTGGTGAGCTGGGTCACCTTGCCCTGCTGGTAGGGCATAGAGATGCGCCGCTCCTTGCGGGTGGTCAGCAGCCGGATCACCGGGGGCTGAACGATGGGCACCAGGGCCATGTAGCTGTAGGCTGCCACCATAATGGCACCCAGGTACTGGGACCCCAGGGTGTTGGCCACAAAGATGGCGGTGGGGCCGTCGGCGGCACCGATGATGGCAATGGAGGCGGCGTCCTTCAGGTCAAAGAAGAATCCGGCCAAAAACAGGGTAAAAAAGATGCCGAACTGTGCGGCTGCGCCAAAAAGCATCAGCCAGGGCTTTTCCAGCAGCGGGCCAAAGTCGATCATCGCGCCGATGCCGATGAACAGCAGCAGCGGAAACAGCTCGTTGGACATGCCCGCCTCAAACAGCGCCGAGATCGGCCCCACGGTGTCCCCCTGGGTGATGGCACCCGACAGCGGCAGGTTGACAAGAATCGCACCGAAGCCCATCGGCAGCAGAAGACTCGGTTCCATCTTTTTGACGATGGCCAGGTAGATCAGCAGCCCGCCGATCACCCACATGACCACCATCTGCCAGGTGAGGTTGCCGAAGTTGCTGAACAACCCGGCAAAAGTTTGTAAGATCTGCATACAGTACCTCCCAAATACTGGGCGGCAGGGTATAAAAATAGAGACCCCTGCCGCAGAAAACTGCGGCAAAAGTCTCAGCGTTTACAGTATGCTCCGGGGCCGCGCGGCCCGTGGTGACGAAGCGATACAGCGCGGCGGACCGCGTCCCTTACTCCCTTTTACCTTGCCCATAGTATAGCGGATGGTGGGCAAAATTGCAAGGGAATTTTTGCAAAAAACGCACAGACGCGGCAAAATGTTGCACAGGAAAAAAAGCTGTGTTATACTTTTATGGTAAAAAGCACAACGAAACCGAGGAACCTGCCATGATTAAAATTGCCATTGTCGAGGACGAAGCCGCGGTACGCGACCAGTTGACCGACTATGTGCGCCGTTACACCCGCCAGTACGGCACCGAGTTTGAGGTGACCTGCTTTACCGACGGCGACGAAATACTGGAAAACTACCGTCCCGCCTTCGACATCATCTTTCTGGATGTGGAGATGAAGCGCCTCAACGGCATGGAGACCGCCCAGCGCATCCGCGAGCTGGACGACGATGTGCTGCTCATCTTCATCACCAACATGGCGCAGTATGCCATCAAGGGGTACTCGGTGGGGGCGCTGGATTACGTGCTCAAGCCCGTGCCGTACTTTGCGTTTTCGCAGCAGCTGCAAAAGGCGGTCAACCAGCTGGCCCGGCGGGCGCGGCATTACCTGGCAGTCCCGGTGGACGGCGGTATGCGCCGCTTGGACACCGCCGCCATCTATTATATGGAAAGTGACGGCCACAAGGTCTGCTTTTACACCGAGGATGGCGACTTCATCGCCCCCGGCGCGCTGAAAGCCTTTGAGGAAAAGCTGGCGAACCGCCCCTTTGCCCGCTGCAACAGCGGGTATCTGGTCAACCTGGCGCAGGTGCGCGGCGTGCAGCAAAGCGAGGTCCAGGTCGGGCCGCACACCTTACAGATCAGCCGCCCGCGGCGCAAGGCGTTTCTGGCCGCCCTGGCCGATTACATCGGGGGTGAGGGCGTATGACCGCAGTACCGGACATCCCACGCCTGTACACGGCCCTGGCCGAGTGCCTGGCTACTTTATTATATGCCCGGCAATTGGCGCCGCGCTATTCGGCCAGACGCAGCACCGTCAACAGCCTGATCTGGATGGCCGGGCTGGCGGTGTTTATGCAGCTGACCGGCTCGGTGCCGCTGATGCTGTGGCTTCCCTGCATGGTGGCCGCCATCGGCTCGATGTATCTGTTTTTGTGGCGCACCTGCGAGACCACCCCGCTGGAAGCCGGATATTACTGTGCCCGGGCGTTTATTTTGGCCGAGCTGGCCGCCAGCGTGGAGTGGCAGCTGCACTGTGCCCTGTGGCCCCAGCGCACCGGGCGCGACCCGCTGGCCGTGCTGCTGCTTGTGCTGGTGTATGGTGTGCTGTTTACCGCCGTGTACTGGATGGAAAAGCGTCGCAGCACCCAGCCTGCCAAGCTGCACATTACGCCGCTGGGCATGTTAATGGCGGTCATTATGGCCATCACGGTTTTTGCGGTAAGCAATCTGAGTTTTGTAAATAATAATGAAGCTACGATGAGCATCCGCTATATCCGCACGCTGGTGGACCTGGCGGGCGTGCTGATTTTGACCGTCCAGCACGAGCAGCTGCGGGAAAGTGCCCTGCACAGCGAGCTGACCGCCATGGACGATGTACTGCGCCGCCAGTACGAGCAGTACCGCCAAAGCAAGGAAAACATCAAGCTCATCAACCGGCGCTACCATGAGTTAAAGGTGCAGATCGCCACCATCCGTGCCGAGCGCGACCAGGCCAAGCAGGATGCCGCCCTGGCCGCCATGGAAAGCGACATCCGCCGCTACGAGGCCGAGAACAAGACCGGCAACCCCGTGTTGGACACGCTGCTGACTGCCAAAAGCCTGTACTGCCAGCAGCACGGCATCAACATGACCTGCGTGGCCGACGGCAAGCTGCTGGATTTTCTTTCCACCGGCGAGATTTGCACCATCGTGGGAACCGCGCTGGATAACGCCACCGAGAGTGTGGCCGCCGAGCCGGACCCGGAGAAGAAGCTGATCCGGGTAGCCATCTACGCGCAGAACGGCTTTGTGATGCTGCGGTTCGAGAACTACTGTGCCCAGCCCGTAGAGCTTGGCCCCGACGGCCTGCCCCTGCGCAGCGCCCACGGCGGCTATGACCTGAAAAGCGTCCGCGCCGCCGCCGAAGCCCACGGCGGTACCCTGACCCTGCATTGGGAGAATGAGTGGTTCACCCTGCGGGTACTGCTGCCGCAGAAATAAGCAGAATAGGGGAGAGGCCGCGCACCTCTCCCTTTTTTGCTGCCACAGCAACATGCACAAATAGGAGCGGCTTTGCTTTGTGCAACATCCACATCAATTTTTGATACAATTTTGCAACTTTTACAGATTATGCCGCAAAAACGGCAGTTTGTGCATTTTTTGAAACAAATCCTTAACAGTATGGTAACATAGTACCAGTTCAACACCGTACTTCTATAAAACGGTGAAAAGATAATTGAGGAGGAAAACAATGAACACCCTGCTTCTTACCCTGGCAAACATGGGCGTCAACCTGGACGACGTTGCCGATGTGGTCAATAACTGCATCCCGCAGCTCATCTTCTTTGGCGTTGTGGTTGCCGCCGCCATTATCGTACTGATCGCTATGGCGGTCAACAAGAAACTGGCCAAGCCCACCAAATTCATGGTGCGCGCCCAGTCCGGCCTGGCCGTGCTGCTGGCTTTCGGCATCATGCTCAACCTGGTTGCCTTTGGCCCCATGAGCACCATGCTCGATCTGGTCACCGGCAACGGCACTATCACCGAAGAATCTGGTGCAGAGGCCAACGCCCTGTGCACCGAGATTGCCGAGGAAGGCATCGTCCTGCTGCAGAACGATGACAACGAACTGCCCCTCGCTTCCGGCAGCAACCTGAACGTCTTTGGCTGGGCTTCTGTCGGCCCTGTCTACGGCGGCACCGGCGCCGGCGCGATCTCTGCCGACCGTCCCACCGTCAGCCTGCTGGATGGCCTGCACAACGCCGGCATCAACACCAACACCGAGCTGAGCGATTTCTACACCGCTTACTGCGCCGAGCGCCCGGCGCTGGGTTACAGCAACCATAACTGGACCCTGCCCGAGCCCACCGCCGCCAGCTACACCCAGGAGCTGATCGACAACGCCAAGTCTTTCTCTGACACTGCAATGGTCGTCATCAGCCGTGTTGGCGGCGAGGGTTCTGACCTGCCCACCGATATGAGCACCGTCAACTACACCGACAACTCCACCGAGTACAAGGACTTCGAGGACGGCCAGCATTACCTCTCCCTGAGCAAGACTGAGCGCGACATGATCGACCTCGTCTGCTCCAACTTCGACAACGTTGTGCTGGTTTACAACGCTGCCAACACCCTCGAGCTGGGCTTCGTCGATGAGCACCCCCAGATCAAGAGCGTTATCTGGTGCCCCGGCACCGGCCAGACCGGCTTCAACGCCCTGGGCGAGATTGTTGCCGGTGAGGTCAACCCCTCCGGCCACTCTGCCGACACTTTCGTCTACGACCTGACCGCAGCTCCTTACTTCAACAACATCGGCGACTTTGCTTACACCAATGCGGATTCCGTTGGTTACACCGTTGCCAGCCAGGCTGGCGGTGATGCAAAGCTGGTTCCCCCGCACTTCGTCAACTATGTTGAGGGCATCTACGTCGGCTACAAGTTCTACGAGACTGCCGCCGCCGAGGGCCTGATCGACTATGACAAGACCGTGCAGTATCCCTTCGGCCACGGCCTGTCCTACACCACCTTTACCCAGAAAATCGACTCCATGACCGAGGCTGACGGCACCATCACCCTGGATGTCACCGTCACCAACACCGGCAGTGTGGCCGGTAAGGACGCCGTGCAGGTCTACTTCAACCCGCCGTACACCGATGGCGGCATTGAGAAGGCTTCCGCCAACCTCGTCACCTTCGGCAAGACCGACTCCATTGAGCCGGGCGCTTCCCAGACCTTGACCCTGACCTTCAACACCGAGGACATGGCCAGCTTTGACAGCAAGGACAAGGGCTGCTACGTGCTGGAAGAGGGCGACTATATCATCAGCATCAACGAGGATTCCCACACGGTGCTGGATTCCAAGACCTACAATGTCGCTTCCACCATCGTCTATGACGAGTCCAACCCCCGCAGCACCGACGCCGAGGCTGCTACCACCAAGTTCGACTTCGCTGACGACAAGCTCGTCACCCTATCCCGCGCTGATCACTTCGCCAACTATGCTGAGGCGGTTGCTGCTCCCTCTGACTACACCATGTCTGAGGAAAGCATGAACACCCTGTACAACGACCACAACTGGACCCCCGAGGACCACAACGACCCCAACGACGAGATGCCCGTTACCGGTGCCAACAACGGCCTGAAGCTGGCTGACCTGCGCGGTGCTGACTACGACGACGAGCGTTGGGATACCCTGCTCGACCAGATGACCGTCACCGAGATGGACGACCTGATCGCCCTGGGCGGCTACCAGACCAAGGCCGAGGCCAGTGTTGACAAGTACGCGACCATCGACTGCGACGGCCCCGCTGCCATCAATAACAACTTTACCGGCGTTTCTTCCATTGGCTTCCCGTCCGAGATTATCATCGCTTCCACCTTCAACACCGACCTGGCCCGCCGCTACGGCGAGAGCATCGGCCGCATGGCCAGCGAGATGAACGTCACCGGCTGGTACGCCCCCGCCATGAACGGCCACCGTTCCGCCTTTGACGGCCGTAACTTCGAATATTACTCTGAGGACAGCGTCCTCGCCGGTTACATCGGTGCCAGCTCCATTGCCGGTGCCCAGAGCTACGGCGTCTACGCTTACATGAAGCACTTTGCCCTGAACGACCAGCAGATCAACCAGAGCAAGCTGCTCTGCACCTGGGCTGACGAGCAGGCTATCCGCGAGATCTACCTGCGTCCCTTCGAGATCAGCGCCAAAGTGGGCGGCTGCAAGGCCGTCATGTCCAGCTGGAACTATATTGGCAACCAGTGGGCCGGTGCCTGCAATGCACTGCTGAACGGCGTGCTGCGCGGCGAGTGGGGCTTCCGCGGTATGGTCATCACCGACGGCTTCCACTTCACTGACTACATGGATTCAGATATTGCCATCCGCAACGGCTGCGACCTGATGCTGAAGAACTACGATGTTGCCACCAACCACCTGACCGATACCACCAGTGCTACCAGCGTTAAGGCTATGCGTCAGGCTTGCAAGAACATCATGTACACCGTGGTCAACTCCCGCGTTTACGACCCGACCAACACTGTTTCCACCCCCATCTGGCGTACCGCTATGATCGTGGTCGACGTGCTGCTGGCTGTACTACTGGTCGTGCTGGAAGTTCTCACCTTCAAAAGCTACAAGAAGAAAAAGGCACAGTAAAGTGTAATTTGTAAGCTGTGCAGCTGCCCTGCGGTCCATCGCCGCCGACTTTGCGCGGTTGTGCGGTGGGCCGCAAGGCTGTTTTTAAGAAAAGGAACCACCTTATGCAAAAGAAACAACTGCAAGCTTTGACGCTTGAACAAAAATGTGCGCTGCTTTCGGGCGCTACTACCTTTGGGACCCGTGCACTGCCGAAAAATAATATCCCGTCCATCACCCTATCCGATGGCCCCAACGGCGTGCGCAAGCAGGCGGGCGCGGCGGACCACCTGGGGTTAAACCCCAGTGTTCCGGCCACCTGCTTCCCCACGGCAGCCACTGTGGCGTGCAGCTGGGACCCCGCCCTGGGCGAGCAGATCGGCCAGGCCATGGGCGAAGAAGCCGCCGCGCAGGAAGTTGCCGTGCTGTTGGGGCCGGGCCTGAACACCAAGCGCAGCCCCCTCTGCGGCCGCAACTTTGAGTATTTTTCTGAAGATCCGTATCTTTCCGGCAAAATGGCCGCGAGCTATGTGCGGGGCATCCAGTCCAACGGTATTTCGGCCTGCCCCAAGCACTTTGCCGTCAACAGCCAGGAACTGCGCCGCATGGCGTCGGACTCTGTGGTGGATGAACGCACGCTGCGGGAGCTGTACCTGACCGGGTTTGAGATCGTGGTCAAGGAAGCAAAGCCCAAGACCATCATGAGCAGCTATAACCTCATCAACGGAACTTACGCCAACGAGAACCGCCACCTGTTAATGGACATCCTGCGCGGGGAGTGGGGCTTTGACGGCGCTGTGGTAACGGACTGGGGCGGCAGCAATGACCATGCCCTGGGCGTGCAGAACGGCTCCACGCTGGAAATGCCCGCCCCCGGCGGGGACGCGGTGCGTGAGCTGATGCAGGCTGTGCAGAGCGGCAAAATTACCGAAGCGGATGTGGACGCCCGGCTGGACGAGCTGCTGACGCTGGTGTTTGATACCCATGCCGCCGTGCAGTCCCACAGCCGCACCTTTGATGCGGACGCGCACCACGCCCTGGCCCGCCGCGCCGCAGCCGAAAGCATTGTGCTGCTGAAAAACGAGAACGACCTGCTGCCGCTGGCCGAGGGCGCAAAAGTTGCCGTGATCGGCGACTTTGCCCAGACACCGCGGTACCAGGGCGCTGGCTCCAGCGCGGTCAACTCCATCAAGGTGGATACCTTTTTGGACTGCCTGAAAGAGAGCGGCCTGGCCAGCGTGGGCTTTGCCCCCGGCTTTGACCGCCAAGGCAAACCGGATGCCGCCAAACAGGCCGAGGCTGTAGCCCTGGCCCAAAAAGCCGAAGTGGTGCTGCTCTGCCTGGGGCTGGATGAAATCAAGGAAAGTGAAGGTCTGGACCGCGGCGATATGCGCCTTGCGGACAACCAGATCGAACTGTTAAAGGCCGTGCAGCAGGCCAACCCCAACACCGTTGTGGTGCTCAGCGCAGGGGCTTCGCTGGAAACCCCGTGGCTCAAACACTGCCGTACCCTGGTGTATGGTGCGCTGGGCGGCCAGGCGGGGGCGAGCGCCATGCTGGATGTGCTGACCGGCAAAGTGAACCCCAGCGGCAAGCTGGCCGAAACCTGGGTCAACGCCTATGCGGATACCCCCGCCAAGGATAACTTTGCCGGGCCGGGCCGCATGGTGCAGTACCGCGAGGGGCTGTATGTCGGCTACCGCTATTACCAGACCGCCGGTGTGCCGGTGGCATTCCCCTTTGGCTATGGGTTAAGCTACACCAGTTTTGCCTACAGCAATTTGCAGGCCGCGTCCAATGGCGTGACCCTGACCGTAACCAACACCGGCAAGCGCGCCGGAGCAGAGATCGTGCAGCTGTATGTGGCAAAACCCGGGGCAGAAGTGTTCCGCCCCGCACAGGAGCTGAAAGGCTTTGCCAAGGTGCAGCTGCAACCCGGTGAAAGCAAGACCGTGACCATCCCGCTGGACGACAAGGCATTCCGCTACTGGAACACCAAGACCGACAGCTGGGAAGTGGAAGGCGGCAGCTATGAGCTGCGGGTCGGCGCGTCCAGTGCGGACATCCGCCTGACCGCCGTGGTGGAAGTGGCCGGTACCGGCGCACCCAACCCCTATGCGGGCAAGCATCTGCCGCACTATACCAGCGGCAAGGTGCAGAGCGTGCCGGATGACGAGTGGGCCACCCTTCTGGGCCGCCCGGTGCAGCAGGGAAAAGTTAAAATTGACCGCAACATGACCCTGGGCGAGCTGAACCACAGCCGCAGCCCGCTGGGCTGGCTGATCTGGCTGGTGCTTACCGCACTGCTGAACGCCAGCTACAAGCGCGGCAAGCCGGACCTGAATGTGTTGTTCCAGTACAACATGCCGCTGCGTGCCCTGGCCAAAATGACCAGCGGTGCCATCAGCATGGGCATGGTGGATGGCATTGTGATGGAATTACAGGGATTCTGGATCATCGGCCTTGTGCGGGTGATCATAGAAGCCGTGAAAAACCTGGTACTGAACGCACAGCTGGAACAGCGCCTGCGCAACAGCTGAGGAAAGAGAGGGGCTATTTATGCAGCTATGGAATAATTTTGCGGCAAAACACCCCGCCGCAGCCAAGTGGGTGCGCGAAGGCGGACTGTTTGTGATCGTATCCAACCTGGTTACGGTGTTCAAATACCTGCTGCTGCAATTTTTGCCGGCGGCGTTCAGCAGCCTGCCGGTGGTGGATTTTGGCTGGCCGGGCATCCCGGTCACGCTGTTTGGCGAAACCTTCCAGTGGAACATCCTGGGGTATGATTCCGCCCATGGCGGTCTGCCGTACTTTTGCGCCTACATGGTTGCCATGGTGGTGGGAGAATGCATAAACTTTCCCATCCAGCGCAACTTTGTGTTCCGCAGCAAGGGCAACCTGGCCAAGCAGATCGCCTGGTATGTGGTGGCGTTCTGCTTGATCACCTGCATCGTCAACTCCATCAACTGCGTGTGGGTGGCGGTTGCGGGCCTGCTGGTGCCGGATTTCATCTACAACATTGGCACCACCGTGCTCAATGGCGGCATTTCCATGGTGATCTTCTTCTTTGTGAACAAGATCATCTTCCCAGAGGGCACACAGGCAAAATAAAGCCCGGCAGGATCACTGGTGCTTTTCCCGGTACTCGAACAGGGCGGTGGCACGGTATAGGAAAAAGTCTTTTGGATGGTATAAAAATGTGATTGCCAGCAACGGCGAAGATCTGAACGGATAAAGAAGAATGCTGCCTTTCCCTGATGTGGAGAAAGACAGCATTTTTATTGCGTTTTTCGGAAAGAGGTGAGCAGCGGCCCCTACAAATGGGTAACGGCTGGCCATAAAATGGCGTTATTACATGGTGTGCTTTGTGAGAAAGCGCTGTAGTGTGATGATATAAAACGGATGGGTGCATGGTGTGCGCCCCTACGGAATTACAACAAAACACCCCCGCTCGTGCGGTAAATGAACTGCATAGGGCGGGGGCACCGTTATTTTACAAAGAAAACGCGCAGAGCGGAGACTTTACTGTTCCACGGCACCGGTGGGCAGCTGGGGAACAGCGGTCAGGATGCGCATGAACTCTTCGCCGGTGATGGTTTCTTTCTCGTACAGGTACTTGGCGATCTCGTCCAGCTTGCCGCGGTTTTCAATCAGCATCTGTTTGGCTTTTTCATGCTGCTGCTTGACGACTTCCACGACCTTATCGTCCACTGTGGCGGCTGTGCGCTCACTGCAGGCCAGGCTGGCATCGCCGCCCAGGTAGGCGTTGTTCACGGTTTCCAGGGCAACCATGTCAAAGTCGTCGGTCATGCCGTAGCGGGTAATCATGGCGCGGGCCATCTTGGTGGCCTGCTCGATATCGTTGGATGCGCCGGTGGTGATGGAGTTGAACACCACTTCTTCGGCGGCACGGCCACCGGTCATGGTGGCAATTTTGGCCAGGATCTCTTCCTTGGTCATCAGGGTGTGGTCACCGTCCTCTACCTGCATGGTGAAACCCAGCGCGCCGGAAGTGCGCGGCACAATGGTGATTTTCTGCACGGGGGCGGAATGGCTCTGCAGGGCGGCAACCATGGCATGGCCGACTTCGTGGTAGGCCACGATGCACTTTTCTTTGTCGCTCAGGATCTTATTCTTTTTCTGGGCACCGGCCAGGATGGTATCCACGGCTTCCTGCAGGTCGTACTGGGTAACGGCCATGCGGTGGTGGCGCACAGCGCCCAGGGCGGCTTCGTTGATGATATTGGCCAGCTCGGCACCGGAAGCACCGGGAGTCATGCGGGCAACCACGGCAAAGTCACAGTCGGGGCCGATTTTGACCTTTTGAGCGTGCAGACGCAGGATGCTTTCGCGGCCTTTCAGGTCGGGCAGCTCCACGGGCACACGACGGTCAAAACGGCCGGGGCGGGTCAAAGCGGGGTCAAGGGATTCAGGACGGTTGGTGGCGGCCAGAATGATAACACCCTTGGCGGCGTCAAACCCGTCCATTTCGGTCAGCAGCTGGTTCAGGGTCTGCTCGCGTTCATCGTTGCCGCCCATACCGGAAGCACCGTCACGCTTTTTGCCGATGGTATCGATCTCATCAATAAAGATAATGCAGGGGGCTTTTTCGTTGGCCTGTTTGAAGAGGTCACGCACCTTGGAAGCGCCCATGCCGACGAACATCTCGACAAATTCAGAACCCGCAATGGAGAAGAAGGGAACACCGGCTTCGCCGGCAACAGCGCGGGCCAGCAGGGTTTTACCGGTGCCCGGGGGGCCGACAAGCAGAACGCCCTTGGGCATTTTGGCACCGATATCCTCGTAACGCTTGGGGTTATGCAGGAAGTCAACGATTTCCTGCAGGCTCTCTTTGGCTTCGTCCTCACCGGCAACATCGGCAAATTTGATGGACTTGCCATCCTCAACGACATACTGTTTGGCACCGGATTTGCCGCCGCCAAAAATCATGCTGTTGGCGCCGCCGGTCATTTCACCGACCCGCTTGCGCATCATGCGGTTGAACCAGACGATCAGGATGATCATGGGCAGCAGCGAGATGACCCAGCCCAGCAGGGTATCCACCCAGGTGGTCTGGTTGTACACCTTGCCAAAGGAAACGCCGGCGCTTTCCAGCCGGTTGACCAGCTGCAGGTCCTGCGCAATGGAGTTGGTGCAGTAGGTGGTATCGTTTTTGTCCACAAAATAGATCTGCTGATCCTGAATTTCAACGGTGCTCAGTTCGCCGCCTTCGAGCATGTTCAGGAAGGTGCCGTAATCGACCTGTTTGACCTGGCCTTTCATCATGGCGGGGAAGGCCCAGAAATTGAGCAGCAGCAACACCACAAGGATCACGGCATATACAATGCCGGTCGTCTTTTTGGGGTCGCGCGGCTGTTGGGTTTCGTGCATAACAATTCCTCCAGTTGGGGGCGGTAATAGGGGCCCCCGATAGATTCTATCATGAAGAATAAAAATGAACTGCGGATGAACAAGGCATGAAATAGCTGGAAATTCCGGTAAACTTTGCGTGAACAAGGGCAGTTTGTGGGCAAAAACAGGAATGCAGACCGCGTAACGACAGGGAAAAGTGAAAAGAATCTGAACGGTTTTCCACAAACAGAGGAGCTTCTTGTGGAAAACAAAAACGCGCGGCGGGGAGATAGGATGTTGATGACAGGATACCATGGTTGCAGCTCAGTATGCGGGACGATGCAGGCATCGTCCTCTACAGATCGTTTACAGGTTTGCGGTGGATGGATTTACGTTTCTCCGCGGCGCGATGAGGGCATCGCGCCCTACAAATCTTTAGGCAATACCGCACAATTCCCGCCTAACGGCTCAAGCACCGCTCCGGCGGC
>ERZ825896.3435-NODE-3435-length-13406-cov-6.784511_pt1 | contig 13406 bp, 9 predicted proteins | sample MGYA00519858_ERZ825896 | MGnify/ENA primary metagenome ERZ825896 (study PRJEB31778, sample SAMEA3449214) | human gut metagenome | biome: human gut; feature: human-associated habitat; material: faeces | place: United Kingdom | collected 2010/2012 ... | reverse complement strand
CCCGCAGGTTGAACTTCCCCTCCGGCGTTTTGAATGTGCAGTCCATACGCCCTCCTCACCTGTACTCCGCAAGAATGATGCCCCTCGGAGCCACGCTCACCGCGCCGTCGGCAATGAACAGCGGACGAGTTCCGGCGGTGATATGATCCGCGTATACCATCATGCGCCTTCCGTTTTCGTACTTCAGCGGGTGAGCCGCCGGATTCACTATCAGCAGCAGACCGCCAAAATCCGCAGCGACCGCGCCGCCCTCCAGCGTTTCAAAGCGTATCTTGCGAATGCTCTCCGCGTCCCTCATGCGGAACTGCGGGAAAAACTTCCTCACCGCTATCAGGCCGCGGTAATACTCCATCACGCCGCGGCGCAGTGTGACGTCGTTCCACTTTATGGAGTTCACGCTGTCCGGGGAATTATAGCTGTCGTGGACAAAGCTGCCGTCCGGAGCGGTCTTGCTGCGCAGTATTTCCTGCCCAGCCTGAATGAACGGAACTCCCTGCGACAGGAATACTATCGCCGCCGCCAGCTTATCCGCCGCAATTATTTCCGCGCCGGAAGCCTCCGGCATGGAGCTTCTCAGCTTATCATATAGCGTGAGGTTGTCGTGAGCCTCAACGTAATTCACCGACTGCTGCGGCTTATCCGTCCAGCACTCCGCGGAAGCCCTGCCGACGTCCTCGCGCCAGATACCGCCGGACATCACCGACTTTATAAGCTCCGCGCGCTCGGCGGCTTTGCCGTTGACGTAGCCGCAGTCGTCGTCGTAGAAAACAGAGCCTTTCACGCCGTCGCGCAGGTCGTCGGAGAACATCGCGAAATCCGGAAGTTCCCGGGCGTTCTTCTTCATTGCGCGAAGCTCCTCGGGAAGCGGACAGGAGCCTCCCGTCCAGCCCTCGCCGTAGAGTATCACGGAGGGGTTCTCCGCACGGAGCTCCTCTGCGGCGCGGTTCAGCGCTGCGATATCCAGAAGCCCCATCAGGTCGAACCGGAAGCCGTCGATGTGGTATTCCTGCGCCCAGTAGAGCACCGAGTCGATGAGGTATTTCCGGGCCATGGGCCGCTCGCTGGCAAACTCGTTGCCGCAGCCGCTGCCGTTGGAGAAGCTGCCGTCCGGGTTCTGCCGGAAGAAATAATAAGGCACTGTGCTGTTCAGCGGGTTCTCGCTGCGGTACATATGATTGTACACCACGTCCATGATGACGCCGATGCCCGCCGCGTGGAGAGAAGCTATCATCTCCTTGCACTCCCGCACCCGGACTTCGCCTTTCGTGGGGTCGGTGGAGTAGCTGCCCTCGGGGATGTTGTAGTTGGTGGGGTCGTAGCCCCAGTTGTACTGCCGGGTGAGAGGGCGGCTCTCGTCCACACTGCCGAAGTCGAAGATGGGCATCAGCTGCACATAGCCCACTCCCAGCCGCTTGAGGTAGTCGAGGCAGGTGGGGAAGGTGCCGGCGGAAGAAAGGGTGGTTCCTTTCTGGGTAAAGGCCATGAATTTGCCCCGCCATGCATTCCGAACGCCGCAGGCCGGGTCTTGCGAGAAGTCACGGACGCTGACCTCCCACACCGTCCGGCGGGAGGCCGGGACGATGACCCGGTGGTCGTGGTTCCAGTCGGGCGGGTCGATGCGGGGCGCGTCTAAAATCATGCTCCGCAGGCCGTTGACGCCTGCCGTCCGGGCGTAGGGGTCGCCCGTCTCGTATGCTGTGCCGTCCACCTCGACGGTAAAGGTATAGTAATGTCCGTGCTGGTCGCCGGGCAGATAAACCGACCAGACGCCCTGCCCGTGCTGTTCCAGCGGCAGGGTCCCCATGCAGGCCCCGCCGTCGCCCCGGCGGTAGAGGTTGACTGATACCTTCTGCGCCGTGGGCGCCCAGAGCCGGAGCCGGGTGCCGGAGGGGTTATATTCCGGCCCCAGAGGGCCGCTGTAGTTTGTCTGCCGTGCAAAGGCGCTGCTCTCGAACAGCGTTTTCCACTCTGCGGGCGTTTTCATTTCGTTCCATTCCCTTCGCATATCAAATCAATATAAAATTAGTGTACCCGCCTGCCCGTGGATTTTCAAGACTTTTCTTGCAAAAGGGGGCAAAGTACACTATACTGGGAAAAAACGCAGGACGGAGGCAGGCAGATGGCATACACCGACGATTGGGAGAACTTGATGAACGGAGTGTTCGGCCCGGGAGGAAAACTGCGCTTTGATACGCAGAAAACGCCGCCGGAAAAGCCCGGTCTGCCTGATATGAACGCAGCCCTGCTCGAGCAGCAGAAAAAGCTGGATGAAATGCTGAAAAAACAGAACGCCGAGCTGCGCAGAGACACCACACAGGAGGCGCTGGCCCAGAGCCAGAAGATGCTTGAGGATATGGAGGCCGACGGCCTGCTGGCCAAAGGAACCACCGAAGTCAAACAGGAGCATCTGGGCAGCTTCGAAGGGCTGGCCGCTGAGGTGAAAAAGACAGTGCTGGGGCAGGACGCCTTCGTGGACGGCGTCGTGCGGGCGATGCGCCGGCCTTTCGTGCTGGGGACCGAGGCCCCCACGGCCCGGAACGTCATCCTGCTCTGCGGTGCGCCCGGCACGGGGCGGCATTTCACTCTGACGGAGACGGCCCGCTGCATGGCCGTCCGGGGTCTTTTGCAGAGCGATAAGCTGGCCGTTATGGATCTGGCGCTTTACCCCAACTCGGGGGCTGAAAAGCTCTTTTTGCAGGATCTGTACGCCGCCCTCCATGCGCCGGGCGAGATCCTGGTCTTTGAGCACTACGAGAGCTGCTACCCGGGCTTTTTGAAGACGCTGGCAGACCTCGCCGTCAAGGGCAGTGCGCCCCTGTCCAGCCGGTATCTTGTCAACAAGGAGGGCATCCTCGTGGACGCCGGAACGGCGCTTGCCCCCGGGGCTGTGAGCCGCATCACCCCCTGCGGCAAGTACCTTGTCTTCTTCTCTCAGAAGGGCCGGGAGGCGCTGGCCGACAAGTTCGGTGCGGCCTTCGTCTCGGCGCTGGGCGATGTCTGTGAGACCAGCGCCTTTGCGCGGGAAGCCCTCGCCGCGCTGGCCGCCCAGCAGCTCAACGCGCTGGCCGCAAAAGTGAAGACCCGCCTCGGCCTGACCCTGTCGGCGGGCGCGGATGTGCGGGACTATGTGGCGGCCCAGTGCAGCCCGAAGCAGGGTGCGGCGGGGCTTTCGGCCTGCTGCGATAAGATATTCCGCGCTCTGAGCGAATACTGTCTGCAAACAGATGCCACGCTTACCGGAACGATTACACTGACTGCCCGGGAGGACGGCCTGGACTTTGCCCTCAACGACGCCGGGCCCCAGAAGCTCTTCGACCTGCTGCCCGCCGCCTATACCGGCGCAGTGGAAGAAATCAGGAAAGAGCTGAACGACCTCGTGGGTCTTGCACCAGTGAAGGAATACGTCTTCGGTCTTGCCGATAACATTCAGGTGCAGCAGCGCCGTGCGGCGGCGGGCCTCAAGACCGCCAGCCTCTCGATGCACATGATCTTCACCGGCAACCCCGGTACCGGCAAGACCACCATCGCCCGGCTCGTGGCAAAGTACCTCAAGGCCATCGGTGCCCTCAAGGGCGGGCAGCTGGTGGAGGTGAGCCGGGGAGACCTCGTGGGCCGCTACACCGGCCACACCGCCCCCCTGACCAATAGCGTCATCCAGAGCGCGCTGGGCGGCGTCCTTTTCATCGACGAGGCTTACAGCCTCTACCGGGGCGAGCAGGACAGCTTCGGCCTTGAGGCCATCGACACGCTGGTGAAGGGGATGGAAGACCACCGCGACGAGCTGGTGGTCATCCTTGCGGGCTACACCAGGGAGATGGAGACGTTCCTGACCGCCAACAGCGGCCTTGCCAGCCGCTTCCCGAACAAGATAGAGTTCCCGGACTACACCGCCGATGAGCTGCTGGACATCACGAATGTGCTGGCGAGGGGCAAGGGCTACAGGCTGGCCGAGAGCTGCACGGAACCGCTGCGAGGCTACTACGAGCGCCGCCAGGCAGAGGATGCCCGCACGGCGGGCAACGGACGTCTCGCCCGCAACACGCTGGAAAAGGCCATCTTCAACCAGAGCCGCCGCCTCGTGGCAGAGCCTGCGGCGGAGCTGGATGTCATCCTGCCCAGTGATCTAGAGCTCTGATGATGAAACAAACGCTGGCACGAACGTGCCAGCGTTTGTTTTTTACAGATTTTCCATCCGCAGCAGGTAGTAAAGCACCTCGATAAGGACGTTTGGCGAGAGCAGCGATGCCGCATGGCTGCCCTCGATGAGCCGCTGTTCGCGGTTGGAAGCCGTCATCACATAGTCGGCCAGCTGGGCCAGCGGGCCGTGGCTGTCACAGGTAATGACCAGCACCGGTACATCCCGCCCTTTGGCGGCAGCGGACACCTCTTCCAGCCTGGCGCTCTGCCCGGAGGCCGAGAGCACGATGAGGATGTCTTTGGGGGTCAGCGTCTGAGCAAAGGCAAGGTTCTTCTCGTGGACTGCGCTGGAAACGCACCGCTTGCCCAGGTGGCTGAACCGGATGGAGGCATCGAAGGCCACCGGCAGGCCGCCGCCCTCAGAGACCACCTCCATGACCTCGCAGCTGCGCAGCAGAGAGAGTATCTGCCGCAGTTGGCGGGTATCAATGGCCTGAATGGTGGCCCGCAGCTCCTCTTCGCGGTTTGCCAGAATGTTCAGAAGTGCCTGATGCAGCTCGTCCTGCCCTTCATCCCGCATACGCTGGGCTTCCTGCTGCTCCATGGCGTCCCGTGCCAGCGCCAGCTGGAATTTGCGGTAGTTCTCGAATCCCAGTTTGTGGCACAGCCGGGTGATGGTGGCCTCGGATGAACAGCTCAGCCGGGCCAGTTCTGCTGACGTACACATCGACGCCCGCTTTACATCTGCAAGGATGCAGTCCGCAATGCGCCTCTCGGCGCTGTAAAGCTGGATGCCGGAACATAGCAGCGTTACTACGCTTCCGGGGGCTTCGCACATAAGTGATCCCTCCTCGCATTATGCGCAAGACGCAATTTCTTCTTGAGTTCTACTTGAGATTGTAGCAGTTTGAACGAAGAAAATCAATTCAAATTCCCATAAATTTTCAGGGTTGACGGAAATTGACTTTTTCTGCCGATTTTTGTATCCTGCACAGTTTTGCCGCAGGAAGCGCAAAAAATGCCCCTCCGCGGAGTGCGGAGAGGCATCGGGAACCAAATATTCAGCGCAGCTTAGTGCAGAAAGGCGTTTCAGCAGCCTTCCTTCTCAGCCAGCTTGCGGCCCATCAGCACGCCCATGACGGAGGCCATCATCAGGCCGCGGGTCCAGCCGGAAGAGTCGCCGAGGCAGTGCAGGCCCTTGATGTTGGTGTCGAGGTTCGAGTCCATCTTGACCTTGTTGGAGTAGAACTTCAGCTCCGGGCTGTACAGCAGGGTCTCGTTGGCGGCAAAGCCGGGCACCACCATATCCAGCATCTTGATGAACTCGATGATGTTGGTCATGGCGCGGTAGGGCATGGCGGCGGTGATGTCGCCGGCCACGGCGTCCTTCAGGGTGGGCTTGACGTTGGACTGGGCCAGCTCCTTCGCCCAGGTGCGCTTGCCGTCGAGGATGTCGCCGTAGCGCTGCACCATGATGTGGCCTGCGCCCAGCATATTGGTCAGCTCGCCCACCTTCTGGGCGTAGGCGATGGGCTGGTTGAAGGGCTCGGTGAAGTTGTGGGAGACGAGGATGGCGAGGTTGGTGTTCTCGCTCTTCTTCTCCTTGAAGCTGTGGCCATTGACCACGGCCAGATCGTTGTCGTAGTTCTCCTGAGCCACAAAGCCGCCGGGGTTCTGGCAGAAGGTGCGCACCTTGTTCTTCCAGGGCTTGGGGTAGCCGATGAGCTTGGACTCGTACAGCACCTTGTTCACCTTTTCCATGACCTCGTTGCGGCACTCCACGCGCACGCCGATGTCAACGGTGCCGGGCTTGTGGGCGATGTGGTGCTCGGCGCAGATCTTCTCCAGCCAGTCGGCACCGCGGCGGCCCGTGCCGATGACCACAGTATCGGCATAAACAGCATGGGCTTCCTCGTCCTTGGGTCCCTTGATGAACACGCCCTTGCACTCCTCGTTCTCCAGGATGATGTTCTCGCACTCGGTGTTGAACAGCATCTCCACGCCGTTGTCGGCCAGATAGTTCTGGATGGCCAGATACAGCTGCTGGGCCTTCTCGGTGCCCAGATGACGGATGGGGCAGTCCACCAGCTTCAGGCCGGCGTGGATGGCGTTCTTGCGGATCTCCTTGATGTCCTCGCCGGTGTAAATGCCCTCCACATGGGGGTCGGCACCGAACTCGAGGTAGATCTTATCGGTGTAATGGATGAGCTCCTGTGCGAACTCCTCGCCGATCAGGCTGGGCAGGTCGCCGCCCACCTCATAGGAGAGGCTCAGCTTGCCGTCCGAGAACGCGCCTGCACCGGAGAAGCCGGTGGTGATGGCGCAGGTGGGGCGGCAGTTGACGCAGTGGCCGATCTCGGCCTTGGGGCAGTGGCGCTTTTCCACCGGCTTGCCTTTTTCCACCAGCAGGATGTGCTTCTTGCTGCCGCGGCGCAGCAGCTCCACAGCGGTGAAGATGCCGGCAGGGCCGGCACCAACGATGATGAGATCGTACTTTTCCATAACTCTTTTTATCCTTTATGTTGAATTGATAAAACCTCTCAGTCTCGCTAACGCTCGACAAGGCCGGGTTGCGGCACCCAGCATCCGCTGCGCATTGCGCGCGTCTTGCTGGCCGCTGCCCCAACAACGACTCCCTGTTTCCGCCACTTGCGGCGGTCGTCGTTGTTGCCCCTACCGAGGGGAGCCTCTGGCGAAGAGAGAAAGCTTTCCGTACTGCCAAGGCCTCCCCTCGTCAGGGGAGGTGGCTGCGCCAAAGGCACAGACGGAGAGGTTAATCATATCTCAACGCGTCGATGGGGTTGAGCCGCGCGGCGCGTTTTGCGGGCAGATAGCCGAACAGCACTCCGATGAATACCGAGATGCCGAAAGCTGCCGCGATGGAGTTGAAGGACGGGCTGACCGTGATGTCCATGCCATCGGTGAACATGGGCAGCACCTGATTGGCGATGGCCGACACGATGTAGCCGAGGACGATGCCCAGCGTGCCGCCAAGAGCCGAGGTAGTGGCCGCCTCGGTGACGAACTGGGCCAGAATGGTCTTTTCCTTCGCGCCCATGGCCTTGCGGATGCCGATCTCACGGGTGCGCTCGGTGACGGACACCAGCATGATGTTCATGATGCCGATGCCGCCCACCAGCAGCGAGATGCTGGCGATGCCGGTGAGGATGACGATGACCATGTTGATCATCTTGTTCATCTCTTCCAGCCACTCGCTGGCGCTGTAGACGTAGTAAGCATTGTCGCTCTTGAAGATGTCATACAGTCCCTGCTCCACCGCAGCCTTGGCCTCGTTGGCCTGGCCCTCGTCCACCATGATGGCGGAGTAGGAGTCCGGCGAGCTTTCGTTGGAAAGGCGCATGGCTGTGGTGTAGGGCAGGTAGACGCTGTCGTCGTCGCTGCCCTCCTGCTGGTCGGGGTTGGAGATCTTGGCCTTCAGCACGCCCACGATGCGGAACTTATAGGGGCCAAGCTTGATGGTCTGGCCCACCGCATTTCCGCCGTAGGCCGTGCGGTTGATGTAATCGCCGATGACGCAGATCTGCTTGTTGTCTGCGATGTCCATATACTGGATGTTCCGGCCCTTGGCAAGGGTGTAGCCCTTCATCTCGATGTAGTTTTCATCCACGCCGTACATCTCGCTGTAGCGGTAGGTCGTAGTCCCCACCTTGGGGGTGTTGTCGCTGAAATCCAGCTGCGGCGAGATGGAGGAAAGCAGTTTGGGGTTCTTTTTGACGAGGTCGTACAAATCATCCACCGTCGCAGTGCGGGAACCATAGCCCCATATCTGGATGGAGAGGGTGTTGGTTCCCATTGCGGAAAAGCTGTCCCGCATGCTTCTGGTCATGCCGTTGCCCAGACCGACGATGACGATGACCGCCATGACGCCGATGATGATGCCCAGCATGGTCAGAAACGTGCGCAGTTTATTGCTCCAGACGTTCTGCAGTGCCTGACGGAAAGTCTCTAATACCATTATTTCGCTTCCTCCTGTGCCGCTTCGCCGGACAGAGTGGGCTGCACGACAGCCTCAGGCGCGTGGGCGTCGCCGTCGTACACCACCTGACCGTCTTCCAGACGGATGATACGCTCCGCCTGCACGGCGATGGAATTGTCGTGGGTGATGAGCACCACGGTATGCCCCTCCCTGTGGAGCTGCTGGAGCATCCCGATGACCTCGCGGCCGGTGTGGGAGTCCAGAGCGCCGGTGGGTTCGTCGGCGAGGATGACCGCCGGGTTGCGCACCAGAGCACGGGCGATGGAAACGCGCTGCTGCTGGCCGCCGGAAAGCTGGTTTGGCAGGTTTTTGAGCTTATCCCCCAGACCCACCTTTTCCAGCACATCCTTGGCCAGCTTGTGGCGCTCGGCGCGGGAGATATTCGCGTAGATCAGCGGCACCTCCACGTTCTCCATCAGGTTGAGGCGGGGCAGAAGGTTATACTGCTGGAAGATGAAACCCAGCATCTCGTTGCGCACATCTGCCAGCTCGTCTCGGTTCATCTTGCCCACGTCCCTGCCGTTGAGCCGGTAGGTGCCGTAGGTGGGGACGTCCAGACAGCCGATGATGTTCATGCAGGTGGACTTGCCCGAACCGGACTGGCCCACGATGGCCACAAACTCCCCTTTCTCGATCTTCATCGTGATGTGGTCGGCGGCCTTTACCAGAGTATCACCCATCTGATAATACTTGCATACCTGGTCAAATTCGATCAGAGCGCTCATGGGGCACCTCCTTACCAGATACTGTCGCTGTAACTGTCGCTGTAATAGTCATCCGACACAGAGCTGGTGTCGTAGGCCACCGTGTCGTCCTCCTGCAGGCCGCTCTTGATCTCGGTGTAGCTGTCGTCGCTGACGCCGGTCTCGACCTTGACGTAGACATAGCCGTCCGGTGCGTCCATGTCTTCCACCGCATTGGCTGCGCTGGGAGACTTCTTACTCACCAGCACATAGCCGCCGCGGATAACGGCAGCATTCGGCACGACGAGAGCGTTGCCGGCCTCGGCCACGACGATCTCAGCGTTGGCGTTCATGCCGGGGCGCAGGCCGTCGGTGTTGTCGATGCGGATGGTGATGGGGTAAGTCGTGGTGCCGCCGCTGGAGCTGCCCTTCATGGACACACGGGTGACTGTGCCGACATAGGTCTTGTCCGTCACAGCGTCAGCGGTGAGCTGAACTTTCTGGCCCACGGACAGTGCGCCGATCTGCAGCTCATCCACATTGATGACCATTTCCAGATAGCTCAGGTCGTAGATGACGCAGAGGGTGCTGCCGGAGGTCAGGGCGTCGCCCTGCTTGGCGTCTTTCTCAATGATGGTGCCGCTGATGGGCGAGGTAATGGTGTAGTTGGACATATTGTCCTGCTGGTTCTGCATCGAGATCTCAGCGCTGCGCAGGGACTCGGAAGCAGACTGGATGGATTCGGTCAGCTCGTCGCCGGTCAGCTCGATGATGATGTCACCCTTGGAGACCGCGCCGCCCTCCTGCACATTGATGGCGGAAACGGTGCCGCTGGCCTGAGCGGTCAAGGTGCGCTCTGCCTGATAGGCAAAGGTGGCAGAGGCGATGGAGCTGACGCCATTGACGCTGGCGGTAGCGGCCTGGGCGGTGGTCAGACCGCCGGCATTGTTGACCCGGATGGTGACGGTTCGTACCAGCAGGTTGCCGGTGCTCAGCTCATCGGTGCCGGTGACGGCGGTGATGGTGCCTTTCAGCGTCTCAAAGGTGCCGTCCAGCACCACGTCAGCGCTCTGGCCCACCGAGAAGTTGGCGGCGTCGGCTGCCGGGAACAGCAGGTTCAGCAGCATCTTGGAGCTGTCGCGGATGACCGCCACCTCCTGGCCGCTGGTCACCTCGTCGCCCTTTGCGACCTTGAGGCTGCTGACGGTGCCGTCCACCTCTGCGCGGACATACTGGCGGTCCACAGTCTTGTCGTAGCTGCGCTGGGCCTGCTGCAGGGCAATGCTGGCTTTTTCCAGATTGGTGGAAGCGTCCGAGCTGTCGATGGTGTAGAGCACATCGCCCTCCTCCACCTTGTCGCCCTCTTCAAAGCCACCGGTGAGGATCTTGCCGTCCACCAGAGACTTGACGGTATATGTATTGGCCGGGTTCAGCGTGCCGGTGCCGCTCAGGGAGTTGGAGACATCCTGACGGGTGGGCGTCGTCTCGGCGTAGGTCACATCGCGGCTGGCAGCGCCATTTCTGCCGCCGCCTATGAGAAAGACAGCGCCCGCTGCCGCCGCGACGACCACCGGCACGAGCCATTTCCAGTTCTTTTTGGCGAATGCGCCTGCACCGGTCCTGCCCTTGGCTCCGGTCATTTCCCCGGCAGCCTCAGCAGACTGAGCCGCTGCATCCTTTTTCTTTTTCCAGATCATGCTTTTCCTCCTAGTCGATGCAAAAGGGCATAATTGCCCCTTTGCACGAAAAATCTGTTATTGGTAGTGTATCGCATTTCACCAAAATACTCAAGCGTCCAAATTTCATTTCACCCTTTATTTACAAAATACACGTCCGTTTTTATGCAAAAAGAGACACCCGCAGCGCCCTTTTCAGAGCAATGCGGGTGTCTCTTATTTTTTATCCTATCAGGATGCGGCTTCGGCCTCGCTCAGCGGAGCCAGCTGCACATACACCCCGGCAGGGACGCAGGCCGCCCATGCACCTTCCTCGCTCAGCTGGCCGAACTGCTCACAGACATGGTCCGGGCATTGGCTGTCCTGAAACGAGATGGTGCCGTCTTTTACCTGTAAATGAACGACATAGCTGCCCACATCGTACAGGTAATCGTAGTCCTTATCCAGCGGCAGCACCTCGGTGATGCCGTCGCCGAAATCCACGACTGCTGCCAGCGGCTCCGTCTTGCTGCGCGGACGCAGCAGAAAGACCAGCAGGACAGCTGCCGCCAGGACGACGGCTGCGAAGAGGAGGTTCGCCTTCCAGCTCAGGCGTTTTGCGCCTTTTGCCGACTCAGGCTGCTTGCGGATGCTCATGCAGCGTAGTCGCTGGCAGCAGCACCGGCAATGCGGCCAAAGACGGTGAAGTCAGCAACAGCGTTGCCGCCCAGACGGTTTGCACCGTGGACGCCGCCAGTCACCTCACCTGCTGCGAACAGGCCGGGGATGACCTCGCCCTTCTCGTTCAGCACCTCGGTGTTGGCGTTGATCTTCAGGCCGCCCATGGTGTGATGGACACCGGCGGTGACCTTCACAGCGTAGTAGGGAGCGGTGTTCAGGGGGTTGGCGAAGCTGGTGCGGCCGAAGTCGGGGTCATTCTTGGCCTCAACGTAGCCGTTCCACTTCTCCATGGTCTCTGCGAAGGCAGCTGCATCGACGCCCATAGCCTTGCCCAGCTCCTCGTAGGTAGCGCCGGTGACGGTGTAGCCCTTCTTGATGTAGCCCTGGATGACGCTGGAAGCATCGACCATGGCCTGATCGACGACCAGCCAGCTGTAGCTGCCGGTCTGAGCGATCTCAGCGGCGGAGACGACGTCACGGGTGCCGACTTCGTCGATGAAGCGCTGGCCTTCCTCGTTGATGAGGATAGCGCCGTCGCCGCGCAGGCCCTCGGTGATGAGGGCAGCGGTGTTGGCCTCAACGGTGGGGTGGATCTGGATCTGGTCCATGTCCACGGTAGCAGCGCCGATGGCCTGTGCCATCTCGATGCCCTGGCCCTGGATGCCGGGGGCGTTGGTGGTCATGAAGCCCTTCAGCTCGGGCTTGTACTTGACGACCATGTCGAGGTTTGCACCGAAGCCGCCGGAAGCCAGAACGACTGCCTTGGCGTTGACGGTGACGGTCTCACCGGAAGCACCGGTGGCCTTGACGCCCACGGCAGCGCCGTTGGCATCGGTCAGGATCTCCGTTGCGGTGGTGTCCAGCATCATCTTGACGCCGGCCTTCTCGCAGTTCTCCTGCAGCAGGGGGATCATGTAGGAGCCGACGGAAACGGTCTTGCCCTCTGCGTTCACAGGGCGATGGATGCGCTTGACGGATGCACCGCCGAAGCTGGAGACGTTGTGCAGGGTGATGCCGTGCTCGTCCAGCCAGTCGATGGCGTCAGCGGAGTTTGCGCACAGGGTCTCGACCAGCTCGGGGTCGTTGATGCCCTTACCGCCGATCATGGTATCCAGCTCCATCAGCTCGACAGAGTCGAAGTAGCCGGTGGGGTTGGCCTGATAGGCAGCCCACTGCTCGGAGACGGTCTTTGCCAGAGCGGTGATGGTCTCGTTGTCAGCGTACTTTTCAGCAGCGGTCTTCAGGGTCTTTTCCACGCCTGCGGACTCGCCGAACTCGTTCTCATCCTGATAGACGGTCTTGCCGGCGTTCATGCCGCCGGTAGCGCGGACGGAGTTGCCGCCCACCATGGACTGGCTCTCGAGGATGACGACGCTCTTGCCCTCACCGGCAGCGGTGATGGCGGCAGTCATGCCTGCGCCGCCTGCGCCGACGACGACGACGTCGGCCTCAACGGTGGAGTCCTCGGCAGAGCCGGTCTTCTCCACAGCGGTCTTGTAGTCATCGGGGTTCAGGCCGGCAGCGGTCAGAGCAGCTGCAGCAGCCTCCTTGATGGCGGTAGAGGTGACGGTAGCGCCGGACACGCCGTCCACGGCGATGCTGCCGCTCTCGGCGATCTCGCCGGGCATCTTGGCGATGGCCTCAGAGCCGACGCCCTGGGTCTCGTCCTTGCCCTCGGCGGTGCAGCCGGTGATGGCGCCGTCGGTCAGGGTCAGGGTGACGGAAACGTCGCCGCCGAAGCCCTTGGCAGTGCCGGTGAAGTCACCGGACACACCTGCGTCAGAACTGGTAGAGGCAGGCTTTGCACCGCAGCCGTAGCCAAACAGGCTGACCGCGATGACCGCTGCCATAGCCAGTGCAGACACGCTCTTTTTGATCTGAGCTTTCTTCATGATTTTCCTTCCTTGCTTGCTTCGTGGTTTGTGGTTGCGAACATCTATCAGCATAAAAAGGGAGCTGCCCTTTTACAAGCAGCCCCCTCTGCCGAACTTGGGAAAAGGATTTAGGCGTTGGCCTGTGCAGCAGCAACAGCGCAGGCGACAGTAGCGCCGACCATCGGGTTGTTGCCCATGCCGATGAGGCCCATCATCTCGACGTGTGCAGGCACAGAAGAGGAACCTGCAAACTGAGCATCGCCGTGGACGCGGCCCAGAGAGTCGGTCAGGCCGTAGCTGGCGGGGCCGGCTGCGACGTTATCGGGGTGCAGGGTACGGCCCGTGCCGCCGCCGGAAGCGACGGAGAAGTACTTCTTGC
>ERZ825896.3434-NODE-3434-length-13410-cov-2.836541_pt1 | contig 13410 bp, 7 predicted proteins | sample MGYA00519858_ERZ825896 | MGnify/ENA primary metagenome ERZ825896 (study PRJEB31778, sample SAMEA3449214) | human gut metagenome | biome: human gut; feature: human-associated habitat; material: faeces | place: United Kingdom | collected 2010/2012 ... | reverse complement strand
ATTTTACAGGTACAAATATTTCCATGCATTTTAATGCATCTTCTGCTGTATAAAGTGGTCCTCTTGTTGGTTGACCTTTTCTTATTCTTTTTTTATTTTTCCATTACAGTCAATATATTTTATGCATATTCCAAATCCTGTAACAACCCTTTTTGTTCGGCCAATGTCATAACAGGCCATATTTGTATTATAAACATAGCATAGTATGAAACGTTTTAAATCGCAGACTGAAATATTTTTTTGTATGCATTGACACAAGCATCGGCTATTCATCTCAACCGACCAGGAATTGCTTTCCGCGCATATGACGTCATCACAGGTGTTTCCGTATACGTATGCTGTGTTGTCAAACGTGACAGGAGTTTGTTTGCAGCATGGCTCTGAGCAAACATATAATACAAATGAAACTGTGTAAATTTGACCGGGACACAACGTTCCAATATAAATACCACTTTGTGGGTTTTCATTTGTTGGTCCGCATCCGTCTTTTATTGTTGAGCTTGTTTTATAGCATAATCCTTGCGGAATATTATCATAGACAACTACATTAGTAAGCGCTGTACTGCAGGGATTGGATATTTTCAGAGTGTAGACTATTTCCTCGCAGAGACAGCACACGGAGGTCTTGTCGGCGTGCTTTGTGATTTTAAGTCCGGCATTAACAATTCTAACAGAGCTGCATTTACAGCTTCCTAATCCATATCTGCAGCAATTGCTGCAGTCTAAATAGCAATACCTGACGAAAGCTCGGTTTACTATATCACAGGATACAGCATAGTCTACAGACACGCTGTATCTTAGTTCGGCTGTTTGACCCGGCGGCAGACTGCCGATTGAAATTCCGGTTTGCAGTGTTTCCTGTGGTTTTGGCGCTGGCTGTATAGAACCGGGTATTACGGAAACTCCGGGCGGAAGCGTGTCAAAAATTTGAACTGTGTTCAGCGATACATCCGAGTGATTTGTAAACTCTACTGTATAGGTTAAGGTATCTCCTATTTGAGCAGTTGATACGCTGGCTCTTTTATTGGTACTGGTCCAAATCAAACAACTATCACATGCACAGTTGTTCACACATAATGTTTGGCAAGGGTTAGCTATCTGAACTGTCTTTTGTTCAGTTACAAATGATTCGCATCCCGGTAAAATGATTTCATCACCGTCACGGCAGCAAATTAGATTGCTGATGTCTGTTGCTGAACCGGGGACAAGCGATAGTCCGCTGCAGCCGCCGTAAGTAATATCATACATACGAATGCTATTCGTGCAAAATAATTTATAGTCCAGTTTAGCGTCAGTATTATTACAATTATTTAATGCTTTGCAGGAAAGGTCTGTCGGCATTGCATATTTGTCTCCTTTCAAAAAAAGGGAACGGGATAACCGTTCCCCTTTCATAATTTCCTATTTTCTAAGAAGCTGTCGTAAAACCGGAACAGCACGAATAATTATTGTCAATATAATTTGCTACAAACTGAGCTCTGACAACACGTTCTGAACAAAGTCCAAAGCCCTCGTCCGGCAGAATGAACTGTATGCATGAAACAAGCACATCTGAACAAGTTGGTAATCCGTGCGGCGGAATGACAAAGGTTTTCATACCACGGGGCTGAATTTCGTTGTTTGGATCTAATTCTGTCAAAATGACCGCTAAAGCAACGCGCCTGTCAGGACAAACATTTAGCAGATTAACATCCAGCTGTAAAATTCGGCCTGTGTCATTTAGCTCCAAATTACCTGCGTCAAACTGTATAAACTCGTTGCATCCGGTCAGCGGTATGTCTATCGGTGTAGAGCATAAGTCAACAGGGACTACAGACTGGCAATCTACAAAAACAGAAGGATTAGCAAAGCTGGCAGTATTTCCCTCATTATCTGTATATGAAATAGATTGGTCAATATTTTTAATACCTGAAGTAGTGGCGTTATGCTTAATAGTAAATCTAACCGTTGCGCTTTCGGTAGAAGTTGAGCCAAGCTGGCTAATGTTCCATCGGAATGATGTTCCTGTCAGCATTGATATAGTGCCCACCGAAGCTGTTGGAGTGCCGGTAATAATAAAATCAGGATTTATTACCTCATTTATTACTATATCAGTTGCACCGGGGACTGATATATTTGCCGCTAAATCTGCAAATAATTGTTCCAGTTCGGAGCTGTCCGGAGCAATAGAAACATGTGTTATATCGGGGTCTGACGCCCAATTATTCAGAGCGTCAATATCGATTCCGCCATTGCCAACGAGACCAATTGTGTAAATTGTAATTCCCATGGCTTTTGCAGCGGCAGCAATTGGAGACGGATTTGGACCGGTTGTGGTTTCACCGTCAGTAAACATAACAATGACGCGGTTGTTGGTTGATGAGCTCAAAAGCGACGTTGCCTGTGTGAAAGCGTCGCCATGGTTTGTTAGTCCGTCGGCAGTCAGTGACGCTGCAGCTGATTTCAAATTTGATACAGAAGTGATAAGTCCGGTATTTTGAACCGCCGTATCTGCAAAACTAACTATACCAATACGGCTGCCGGAACCAATTTGACCGGGACCTCCGTCGGTAGCGTCGGAGATAATATCTATAAAAGTATTAACGCCGGTTTTCAAATCAGCGAGCGGCTGACCTTCCATACTTCCGGAACGGTCAAGGACTAAAACAATATCTGTTGGATTGGTGGTGATATCCGGTGCGGCGGTGATTCCAATTGTAACATTTAAAGAACCCTGACAATTGATGGAGCTAACGCCGCCTATAGATTTATTTGAACTAATTATTCCCATTTCTATAACCTACCTTATAATAATTTGAGCATTACGCTCAATATCAATATATGTCGAAAAATCATATATGTTAATACATTACGGCAGGGGTAATTCATATAAATAATAAAATAAAAGTATGTGAATAGTGAGCGTCGGCAGGCCGCATTTATGCGGAGCGTAAGGCGAGCAACGCGGGTAGGATATAAAACTAAAAGTTTATACTGATATACTATTCCACGCCTACGCACCTAACGAGGTGGTCTGCGACCACCCTACCGAGGTTTGAAAACCGCTTCAACAAATAAATTGTAAAAATTTTAAAAAATATCGTGTACTCAAAGTATCTGCAAATATTTATAAGTTATAATGCTTTATATAAAATATTAAAGGGGTGTTTCTATGCAATTAAATCAAATTGTTGCCAAACGTATTCGTATGCTTTGTGTGGAACAATCAATAAACCAATATGGATTATTCTTAAGGAGCGGCGTTCCTATGACAACAATAAGTTCAGTTCTGCACTGTGTACATCGGAGTGTGACGCTGCAAGTTTTATATGAAATCAGCGAGGGATTTGGTATAAGTCTTATAGACTTTTTTAACTCTCCGCTGTTCGAGCGTGAAAATATCGATGATTAAAATTGTGCTCTCAGCAAAAAATAAATTTAATATAAGTTTTTATTTGTTTATTTTTAGTGACTTTTTTACTGATATATGCTATACTGTTATTATAATAGTTTTAAAAAATTGGTGCAGTATATCAGAATTGGGGGCGCAGGATGTTGAAAGGGAGAAAACTTTTAAAAATTAACCTGCTGGTAAGTATTATATTGGTATTTGGCTTCATTATAACTTCATTTTTGAGTTATAACGCCAATTACAGAACCTCTCTCAGTAATGTGGAGCAGGTGTCGTCTCTGACGGCCGAAAGTATATATTATCAGCTGACTACTATGTTCACACGTCCTGTTAACATCTCGCTTACTATGTCGAGAGACACTCTCCTGGTTACCCAGCTTAATGAAGAAACAAAGCAGATGAATAATGAGGAATATATCTCAACACTGAAAAATTACCTTGAGACATACCGCGGAAAATATAATTTTGACTCTGTCTTTCTTGTCTCCGAAGCGACTAAACGGTATTATAACTTTAACGGCGTAGACCGCGTTCTGACTGAGGATAATCCTGAAAACGTTTGGTATTATGATTTGATGAAAAGCGGGCAGGAATATTCGTTAAATGTTGATAACGATGAAGTTGACGGCGCAGACAACGCCATAACTGTTTTTGTAAACTGCAAGATATACGGAGAGAATAACAAGGTTTTGGGAGTAGTCGGAGTAGGAATAAGAATAAGCTATCTTAAGGACTTTTTGAAGACCTATGAGGAAAAATATCATCTGAGAACCTGTTTGGTAAATGAGGACGGCATAATCGAAATATCCACTACGCATACAGGTTATGGCAGAACCGATTGGTTTAGCGAATACGACAGGGAATCTATACGCAGTCAGGTGCTTGACTGGAAGAGCGATAAGAGTAATTTAGAATTTTGGACTGAAAACGAGGATAACAGTCAGGAAAAAAGTTTTGTGGCTTCACGTTATATTCCGGAGCTGTCATGGCACTTGGTAGTTGAGCAGGACACCGGAAGTATAATCGGTCAGATGAAAATAAGACTTTATTTGACAGCAGTTATTATTATCGGAATCATTATTATTGTATTGATAATAATAAGTTTAGTATTATTTAAGTTTATAAAGCAAATATCAGAACTCATGGAGGAACGTCAGGCAATATTTAAAAAGGCTACTGAGGAACTTTATGACAATATTTATGAATTGAATATAACTAAAAATGGTTATGCAAACGCTCCCACAAAACAGTACTTTGAGAGTTTGGGCGCAAAGGGTCTGCCGTATAACAAGGCGCTTAAAGTTGTGGCTGAGAAGCAGATTAAAAAAGAATACAGAGAGGGATATATTTTAACGTTTTCGCCCGAAAACGTCATTAAAGAATTTGAGAGCGGAAATAATCATTTAAGTTATGACTTTTTGATTACTCAGAATGATATGGACTATTTTTGGATGCGTATTGACGCATATATATTCCTGTCACAAGAGGATAACTGTATTCACATGTTCACATATCGTAAGAATATAGACGCGGAAAAACAAATAGAGCGTCGGGCGTCGACAGATGAGATGACCGGATTCCTTACTAAAACGGCGACTGAGCATTCTATTATGTCTGAATTATCTGAAAAGCCGGAGGACTTATATGCGTTCTTTATCTTTGACATAGATAATTTTAAACAGGCAAACGACCAATTTGGTCACTCATTTGGGGATTACTGCCTTAAAGAGTTTACTGAGGTTATAAGGAACCATTTCAGGGACGGTGATATATTGGGACGTATCGGCGGAGACGAATTTGTGGCGTTTATACCGATTCCTGATACCAGATGGGTGGAAAGTAAAGCGAGAGAGTTATCAGCAGCTTTAAACTTCAACTGCGTAAGAGAGGAAAAGGAGTGGAAGCTGTCCTCAAGTATAGGCGTGTCGATTGCTCCGGAAGACGGAAACGACTTTAAAACATTGTATGAGAAGGCGGACGCTGCTCTGTACCGTACCAAGCAGAGAGGAAAGAACGGATACACTATATATTAAAAGCAGAATAAAGAGGAGACTGCCGCAAGTTTGGGAGATTCATCTAATTTATTTTGACGGTGTATAATAATAGGACTTTAAATAATGATGGTGACCCACGAAAAAGTTAGATTTTTGGTCTAACTTTCGTGGGTCACATCATTATAAAGAAGTTTTATTTTTTATTGCCTATATGCAAGAAACTATATAAATTTTTTTATTGTTTTTACGCTGAATTATACGTTTATTAATAATTAATAGGCTGATTTATTTATACTGTAATATGAAAAACACCGTATACGTTCATGTTGTATTTCCAAATAGTTCTGACTTTTGGTATACAATTTATTGAAAGCATAAGGTGTTTAGTCTATTGTTTTATATTTTAAGGACAAGTTAATTTAACAGAAATATTATAGTGTCTAGACTGCGAATAAAAATTTTAAGGATTATTTCTATATATTTCTGAATTTCCATAACTGCTATTATTGTCTGTTATGTTTAAATAATTTTTTATATTCCGCTGGCATCATTGAGTTCAAACAGGTTGCCTTCAGGGTCTCTGAAATAGGTGCAGCGCATACCCCAATCCTCAATAGTCTGTGGTTCTCCTAAAAACTGTACTCCTGCCTCTTTCAGACGTTTATAGTCCTTTTCAAGGTCATCTGAGGGGATAACGGCCACAACTGTATCAGGCTGTGAATTGCAGTCGGGCTGGTTATAGCCTTTAAACATACTCATATTTTCTCCGTTAAAAATTGCAAAGCAAGGCGGAGCGTCTTTTTCTACGGCAAAAGAGGTATAAGGACCGTTTCTGTCACCCCATACCGGAGTTAAGCCGATTTTATCTGTGTAAAAGTCAAAACATTCTCCATAATTCTTCCGAACCAAAATTCTGATTGTAGTATTATCAAACCGCATTTGTTTTACCTCCAATATATTTTTTATTTAGATATTAGTTAAAGCTCGTCCTACATATTTCATGATTTTTATGTGATACCTATGTGCATTGGTAATTTTCGCATATTGTATATTTTATATCATAAGTTTCCGCTGAATATTTTTATAAAGCCAAATAGAAAAACTATATTTTGGTTTCTTTCCTGTCAGTAAATAATATGTTTTCGAAACGCCGGGGAATTGTTGATTTATAGGTTATGCCATTCTCCTTGCTGTTATGAGCAAACAAATGATATGTATATTGCTTTTTCAGCATTGATATACCGGTATAAATAAGGCAATAAAATTTATTACTGCCAATATCCTTGTTGAAATATAGGTTATTTCATAATTGCATTTAACATAAATTTTTGCAGAAACAAGAAGTTATTATAATTAAATATTTTGGCGGCAGATAAATTTATTATTCATTTTCTTTTTTATATAAATAGTAAAATACAGAACTGCGGTTCAATTATATTAGTCTTTAAAATTCATTGACAGACTGATTCTGTTCTTTTTGGTGTCAACATCAATAATTTTTACCTGAACAATGTCTCCGATAGAAACAACGTCGGTCGGGTGCTTAACATAGTTTTCGGACAGCTGGGATATATGAACAAGACCGTCCTGATGAACGCCTATATCCACAAAAGCGCCGAAATCAATTACATTTCTCACAGTTCCGGTCATTATCATGCCGGGTTTTAAGTCGTCTATACTCATAACGTCACTTCTGAGCAACGGCTGTTCAATATCGTCACGCGGGTCGCGGCCGGGTTTTTGAAGCTCTTTTATTATATCTTTTAATGTGGGGACTCCAATATCCAACTTTTGCGCAAGACTTTTAAGGCCGTGCTTGTTTACTGCTTCATCTAGGTTTTTCAGACCATCGCTGCTTATATCCTTGAAACCGCACTCAGAAAGCAGCATTTTGGCGGCGTCATAGCTTTCTGGATGGACCGATGTGTTGTCCAAAATATTTTTTCCGTCTGTTATTCTGAGAAATCCGGCGCACTGTTCGAAGGCTTTAGGACCAAGTTTAGACACTTTTTTCAGCTGTTTTCTGTCAGTAAATCTTCCGTTTTCCTCACGGTAACTGACTATATTTTTGGCTATAGCCGAGCTTATGCCGGAAACATAACTGAGCAAAGGTGCCGATGCGGTGTTTAAGTCAATACCGACGCTGTTTACCGCGTCCTCGACCACGCCGCCGAGCGCTTCAGCCAGTCGTTTTTGGTTCATGTCATGCTGATATTGTCCTACGCCTATCGCTTTAGGTTCGATTTTTACAAGCTCAGCCAGCGGGTCCTGAATCCTTCTGGCAATAGATATAGCGCTTCTTTGGGTGACGTCAAAATCCGGGAATTCCTCGGTTGCCAGTTTTGAAGCAGAATACACTGAGGCGCCTGCCTCATTTGTTATAAGATATTTAACTTTTGTCCCGGGTATGGTCTTTAAAAGTTCTGCTGTAAATATCTCAGTCTCCTTTGAAGCCGTGCCGTTTCCTATGGAAATCAAGTCCACATCATGTTTTTTTATAAGGTTTTTAATAAATTCGGCGGCTGATTTTTTCTGCGCTTCCGAATGTGTGATATAAATAACCCCTGTGTCTAAAACCTTGCCTGTTCCATCGACTACTCCGACTTTACATCCGGTTCTGTAACCCGGGTCAAGGCCGATAACCACCTTGTCCTTGATAAGCGGCTGCATAAGAAGATTGTGCAGATTTGTTTTAAATATTTTTATCGCTTGTTCCTGAGCGTTTTCAGTCAGTTCGTTTCGTATTTCCCTTTCTATAGACGGGGCAATCAGTCTCTTATAAGAGTCGTCCACAGCGGCGTCAAAATATTTGTGTTCGCCGCCGTCAAGTTCTTTCCGTTTTAAGTAATTGATTATTTTCTCTGTGTCCGGTATGATTGATACATTTAAGACTTTTTCTTTTTCGCCCCTATCCATTGCGAGAACCCTGTGCGGAGCTATCTTTGATACCCCTTCAGAAAAATCATAATACATTTCATATACTGTCTCGGCTTCAGGGTCTGTTGCCTTAGAAGTAATCACGCCTGTTTGAAAGGTTATGTCTCGGATTTTTTTTCTATGTTCAGCATTGTCGGATATTTGTTCGGCAATAATGTCCATAGCTCCGTTCAGAGCGTCTTCAATTGATAATACTTCATTTTCCTCGCTTACAAAGTCTTCCGCTCTTTTTTCAAGTTCTTCATCACTCAGCATTTGTGAGTATATCAGCACTGAGAGGGGTTCGAGACCTTTTGCTTTGGCTATAGTAGCCCTGGTTTTCCTCTTGGGTCTGTATGGGCGGTATAAATCCTCAATCTCTGTGAGCTTTTCTGCTTTATCAATTGCCTCAGCCAGTTCCGGGGTCAGTTTGCCCTGTTCCTCAATAATGCGCTTGACGTCCGCTTTGCGTTCCTCCATGTTTCTCAGATAACTGAGCCTTTCATTTAAGTCGCGGAGTATTTCATCGTTAAGCTCACCGGTGGCTTCTTTTCTGTACCGCGAAATAAATGGGATAGTATTCCCCTCGTCAATTAGCTTCACAGTGTTTTCTACTTGCCAAGCGTTAAGTTTAAACTCCTCTGCAAGCTTCTTTAGTATATCCATGTATCAATTTCTCCTTAATATCTATATTTTAAAACGAAATCTGCGAACTGTCAGGTAGACTGTCAAGGACCCCGTTTTCGCCGAGAACTTCTATAACCGTTTTAGTTATTCCGGCTCTGTTTTTCAAATCTTCCTTTGACATAAAGTCTCCGTCTTCACGGGCTGACGCTATTGCTTCAGCAGCGTTTGTTCCAACTCCGGCAAAGGCGTTAAGCGGCGGAAGTATTTTTCCGTCCTTTTTCCCGAATTTATATGGGTGGCTTTCGTAAAGGTCTACGGGCGCAAAGTCAATACCGCGCTCATACATTTCCTGGCATATTTCTAATATAGTAAGCAGATTTTTCTCGTTTGCGGTGGCCGAGTTGCCTTTAATTTTTATCTTCTTCATTTCCTGAATGACCTTTTCTTCTCCGTGCGCCATTATAGCGGCGTCAAAAAGGTCGGCTCTAACTGTAAAGTAGGCCATATAGAATTCGGCAGGATAGTGAACTTTGAAGTAGGCTATCCTGAACGCCATCATTACATATGCGGCGGCATGAGCCTTAGGGAACATATATTTTATCTTTTTACAGGAGTTAATATACCATTCAGGCACGTTATTTTCACGCATAGCGGCTTCAAAGTCTTCCGGCATACCCTCTTTTGCGGCTCTGCCCTTTCTGACAAACTCCATGATTTTAAACGCCATGCTGGGTTCAAGCCCATGGTGCAGAAGGTATACCATAATATCGTCACGCAGTCCTATAACTTCGGATAGCGTTGCGGTTTTATTCTTGACAAGGTCCTGTGCGTTGTTAAGCCAAACATCAGTACCGTGGGAAAGCCCGGATATTATAAGCAGTTCCACAAAGGTTGTCGGCATAGTGTCAACCAGCATTCCGCGGACAAAGTTGGTTCCAAATTCAGGAACGCCAAAAGTTCCTACCTTACTGTCAATCTGTTCGGGTTTGATGCCAAGAGCCTCAGTGCTGCTGAACAAACTCATTGTTTCTTTATCGTCAAGAGGAATCTCCAAGGCGTTTATACCTGTCAAATCTTCCAGCATTCTTATTGTTGATGGGTCATCGTGTCCGAGTATGTCTAGCTTTAGCAGGTTGTCATGTATAGAATGGAAATCAAAGTGTGTGGTTATAATGTCTGAATCCTTTTTGTCAGCCGGGTGCTGAACAGGAGTAAAGTCATGTATATCCATGGTCTTGGGGCACACTATGATTCCGCCAGGATGCTGTCCTGTCGTTCTTTTCACATCGACAATACCCTTTGAGATACGTTTTAGTTCAGCGTCAGGGGCCACTATTTCCTTTTTCTCATAATATTTTCTTGCAAACATAACTGCCGTCTTGTCGGCAATGGTGCCGATAGTACCGGCTTTGAATACGTACCCGTCTCCAAAAAGTTCGCCGACATATTTGTGAGCCGTCGCCTGATATTCTCCCGAAAAGTTCAGGTCAATATCAGGCACCTTGTCGCCCTCAAAGCCTAAAAACGTTTCAAACGGTATCGTAAGACCGTCTTTTCTGAGCGGCGCGCCGCATTTCGGACAGGTCTTATTCGGCATGTCCATACCGGTGGGGTATTCGCCGTTGTCATAAAATTCACTGTACTTGCAGTCCGGGCACACATAGTGAGGACAGAGCGCGTTTACCTCTGTTATACCGGACAAGAATGCAACAAAGGAGGAGCCGACACTTCCTCGGCTTCCAACTAGGTAGCCGGCGTCGTTTGATTTTTTAACCAGCTTATGCGCAATCATATACATAACCGAGTATCCGTATTTAACAATACAGCCCAGTTCTCTCTCCATGCGCTCCTCAACTATTTCAGGCAGGTTGTCGCCGTAGATTTCATGAGCCTTACTGTGACACATATCAATCAAATCCTGCTCACAGTTTTCAATGGTCGGAGGGTATGAGCCGTCCTTAACAGGCTGGATATCCTCTATCATGTCAGCTATTTCAACAGTATTGTCTATTACTATCTCTTCTGCCCTGTCGCCAAGATAACTGAACTCGTCCATCATTTCGGCGGTGGTTCTCAAGTACAGCGGGGCCTGGTTGTCAGCGTCTTCAAAGCCCTGAGCGCCCATCAGCACGCGCCTGTACATCTCGTCTTTGGGGTCAAGAAAATGAACGTCGCAGGTTGCAACAGTTTTCCTGCCTATCTTGTCGCCAATGCTCACAATCTTTTTGTTTATCTCGATTAGTTCATTATCATCTCTAACTTGTCCATTACGCTTCATAAAAGCGTTGTTTCCTAATGGCTGAATTTCAAGATAGTCATAAAATTTTGCTATCTCTGCCAGCTCGTCTTCGGATTTCTTATTTATAATAGCCCGGTAAAGCTCGCCGGATTCACAGGCAGAGCCTACTATAATCCCCTCGCGGTATTTGTGGAGCAGACTTTTGGGTATTCCGGGCTTCCTATAGAAGTAGTCCAGATTTGACCTGGATATTAACTGGTATAAGTTTTTGAGCCCGACATAGTTTTGCGCCAGAAGTATAATGTGATATTTCCTGGTCTTCACGACCGGATTGTCTTTATCCAGTTCGGGAATCTCAGCTTCAGCCGCCGCCGCGTCTTTCCATGCGGTCATATCCATCATTTTTATGAAGCAGTAGGCAGTTGCCGTGGCGTCTGCGACCGCTCTATGGTGGTTGTTAAGCTCAACGCCCAGCCTTTGGCACATAATATTTAACTTGTGATTGTTTTCATTTTTAAATATATTTCTGGACATTTCCAGCGTGTCCATTGTTTTATTAGGAAAATATAATTTGAGGCGGCGCGCATTTGAGTATATAAATCCCATATCAAATTTTGCGTTATGTGCGACCATTATACCGTCGCCGCAGAATTTTTGGAATTTTGGCAGAACTTTATCAATCGTGGGTTTATCCTCAACCATTTCATTGGTAATTCCAGTGAGTTCTGTAATTTGCTCAGATATTTCCATTTCGGGATTAACAAGCTGTGAGAACTTATCCACTATAATACCGTCTCTGATTTTTACAGCGCCTATCTCAGTTATTTTGTCACGGTCTGAACTCAGACCGGTAGTCTCTAAGTCAAAGACTATGTATGTTCCTTTCCTCATTTCCCTTATGTCGTTAAGGCGTTTGGAATCTATGTCGTCGATTAAATAGCCTTCCATTCCATATATCATTTTCAGACCTTTGTGAGCCTTTGCTGCCTTTCTGGCGTCAGGGAATCCTTGGGCAACTCCGTGGTCGGTTATAGCGACAGCGGGATGCCCCCAGAAAGCCGCTCTGTCAACCAAAGACCCAACGGATGAAACAGCGTCCATAGCACTCATTTTAGTATGCATATGAAGTTCAACGCGCTTTTTGGGATAAGTGTCTTGTCTGACAGGCGGAGCCGGTATCAGCAGTGCAGAGGTCACTTTGATTACAAAACTGTGAAGATACTCGTCAAATTCATAGTTTCCTGCTACCTTGAGACGGTTGCCCTCTTTAAGCATTCCGGTCAGGGCTTTCATTTTTTCAGAATTTCCGAAAGCGCTGCAGGTGGTTGCCCATTCGTCATCACCTATAGAAAATTTTATTGAGGTGTTGGAACGGTTACCGCGGACTATGTCTCTGCTTTCGAAATCAATAATTTCCCCTTCAACAACGCAATATTTTGTTTCTTCGGTCAGTTTAATTATTGGCGTCGGGTTTTCATCTATGTATTTTCCGAATGATTTCGGCGATTCGGACGGAGCCGCCGCCTTTTCGGGTCTTCTTTCCTGGATAGAAGCGGCCACAAGCTTAGATTCTAACTCTGATTGCCGCTTGAGATATTCCTCTCGGTCGGTTTCGGCAAAACAAAGATTAACCGTAACGTTAAGATCGATTCCAAACGCAATATGCTCACGCATAAAGGCTGAAAAATTCATGTTATTCAGAGCAGACTCACAGCCGTTAATATTTTTAATAATGAGAGTATTATCATTAAGCTCCCCTGTGGCTCCTATTAAAAATGCCTTTCCGGCATCATGGCTTGCGAGAAAAGCGTCAAGCAGATAAGAAAAATATTGGTCTGAAAAATCAAGACCGGGATACTTAACAAATATTTCAAAATCGTTCAGACCATATGATTGTTTGGTCATGTTTATAAACGCTTTTGTTTCCGGGATTGGCAGCAGATTCTGCCCTTTTAGGTAAAGCTTTATATTATTATAATTTGTATCTATATTACAGGATACTATTTCATAGCTAGACAAAAGCGACGCGTAATTTTCAAGCACGGTCACCCTGTCAAAAATATCCAGTATGGTTGGGCTCATTTTATCATCTTCCTTTTAAAACTTCATTTTATTCGGTTAAACCATTTTATTAATTTCATCAATCAAACATGGAATAATCTCGTCTTCACTGACCTTTCTGATTATTTCTCCGTGCTTGAACAATACGCCGCAGCCATCGCCGCCGGCTATTCCTATATCCG
>ERZ825896.3425-NODE-3425-length-13446-cov-3.413263_pt1 | contig 13446 bp, 6 predicted proteins | sample MGYA00519858_ERZ825896 | MGnify/ENA primary metagenome ERZ825896 (study PRJEB31778, sample SAMEA3449214) | human gut metagenome | biome: human gut; feature: human-associated habitat; material: faeces | place: United Kingdom | collected 2010/2012 ... | reverse complement strand
CGGCGCGAAAGCCGTTGCGCGTTAGCAACGCGCATCCGTTTTCTTGCTGCAACGGACGGAGCGCCTAGCGCGAAAGCCGTTGCTTGTTCCGTTCTCTCTTCATTCTTTCTTTAGATCTCCCTTTCTGTTGATCCAGGAAAGGTTCAATCAAGGAAGGTGGCAAGCCGGATGGCATTAATATCCAGAATTGGTGCTCAACAGAAGGGTTCCAAACCTCTGAAAGGCGAGGCGGATTCGAAGAAGGAAGAGAGAGGCCTGTCCACAAGCTTGATGTTCAAAAGCCCAGGATCAGAGTCCTTCGCCCTAGAACTTGTAACTCTATTTTCATTGGTCGCTCCTTGATTAGAGCATGGCAATTCGATTAAGATTTGGCAATCAATTAAGAAGGAGCTACCCGAGCTCAAGAGACAGCTTTGAGTCTCTCCCCCGGGTTCTGAGAAGAGCGGGGCACCGGGCTAGCTCGCAAAGAGAAGTGAAAGAGAAGTTGAATCATAAAGATCGAGACTGCACTGACTGGGCTGACCTAAAAGGTCAATAGGGGTAGTTCATGCGCTTGATTTTTCAGTCTAAGATCGAAGTCCTTCGCTCTGGAAACGGTTCGAACTTTACTAGGGGCGCAACAACTGAACTATTTGATTAAGACTTTACCCTTCAATTGAGTATAAGTCAGCAAGCAGCTTCCCCATCACCTCCTCCAGGTCAGGATGGCACCTCTTGCAAGATTCGTATTCTTCCCAGCTCCCAACCTGCCCTTCGCCAGTTGGAAATAGAGGTCGCCCAAACCCGTGTTTTTTGCTTGAAAAGGGCCACTACTAATTATGGGAGGGTGAAAGGGAGAGGCGTACAGATTCAAAAGTTGGTGTCACACGTACTCATTGATCGGTCTGTCCGCTGAAAGCGAGAGGAATGGGAGTGGCTCAACCGACGGGAAACTAGGAGTGGCTCTACTGTTAAGGAGATAAACGGAATTAGAGTGACCGCTTTCATTTCGGAATGTGAGACGACAATAGAGGTTCCCGCTTTCAGAGTTTAGGTACAGGCCCATAGATAGGATTCCGGTTCATTTGATTCGCGCTTGATTACAAGAAGCTCAAAAGAGAAGGCCAAGGAAACAGGCGAAACTCCACTATAAAGGGGAACAGTGGCCACTCGACCGACTATCATGAACGAAGTGAGGGAAGGAGTTCGGATTGGATCCCTTAGGAGAGAGACGGAAGGTATTAAGAAATGGAATCAGGTCTTTGACGATCCAGTATTAGCTAGCAAGTGTATGGACTCATACTTTGATGACTCCTAGTAGAGAAAGCCTAAATTCCTTGATCCTGCAAGCTCAACTCCTTTACTTTACTTTGCAAACCAAGAACGAGGAACATCTTTCAACCCATAAATTGCTTGATGGAGCCGATAGACTCCATTTTCCTTCACAAGCGAAACCAGGAGGTAGAGCCCTTTTTCTGAAGATCGCGAGTATAAATGCATTCTTACACATCGAGTTAGTAAAGAGGCCAACCTTTTTTTTACAGATGCGATAGAAAGAATGCAACGAACCGAGGTTCTATTCTATTAAGAAATTCATATCCTCAGTTTCGACTCCAGACTCTTGTGTCTATCCCTTGGCCACCAATCTAGCCTTCAACCTCTCAACTGCTCCATCAGCTTTTTGTTGACTTTATAGACCCGACAAGAAACGGATTGAGCGCGCTAGCGCGAAAGCCGTTGCAGCAAGAAAACGGATGCGCGTTGCTAACGCGCAACGGCTTTCGCGCCGTTGCTTGTTCGTTAGCGCATCCGTTTTCTTGCTTGTAGCCAACTATGGATTTCCCTAGAGGAAGAGAGACTCAATCCCAAGTAGCAAACCATTCTAGTGCTACGAGCTCTTTCTGCATAGAGCTGCCTGCAGGGTTGAGATGCGGTCTCTGCAAAGGTATCAGGTTCAAAAAAAATGGATGAAATAGCATACAGAAATGACTCGTGGGAAGTAGACAGAGACTTAGTTGATACAAACCTCTGAGTAGGAAAACGAACACGGGTGGATCTACGTACCTCGAGAATGGAAGCTAGAGAACCTAAGTCTGAAGAAGAGTCTTGGTTCGAAGTAGAGGGAGAGAGGGATACCACTGAATCAGTTGGCTCAGCTCTGAAAACTGACCGACGAGAATCTTTCTTCACAAACCTGCGAAACTGCCCCTTAAGCTGATCAAGCTGCTGATAACTCTGGTCACCCGGGTCTTGCTGACTCTATTGAATCGGAGAATTCTGATGCTGTCTCAAAAAAACTCCTCCATGGTTCTCCCCCTAAGGTGAGACAGGGGAACATAATGTTAGTTTAAATTGAATGTACTCTGTTTCAGTGTTGTGCACATGTATTATGTACCATTCATTCATATATATAAATACAACACCCATGTCACCCTAAAGTCAAGGGTTATCGTGAATTCCCTCATCTCTTTAACCCACACACATAATGGCCCACCATCACAGGGAATCTCAAAGCCCCGAGCTCCGGGCAATGTTCGAAAAACGTGACATGTCGAGAAAGGTGGAATCGTCGTGTAGAAGGATCATTCACACTTGTAGCCCTTTTGAGACGAGGGGTACCTCAACCTCACTCAAGAAAAGACACAGGGTGAGATGTAGGGCTCAGTTTGTCTTGTGCAGGGGATGGAATGTAAAGCACGTGCATCCGAATACTCTGAGCTTTGAATAGTCACAGGAGGTCTCCAAAAGAGAACGTGTAGAGGAGGGCCTTAAACAGAGAAAAGGAAGTAGTGCACTAAAAGGGAAATAGAGAAGCGCTCCTTCAGGTTTACTTTGTGAAAAGTGCTCAAAAAAAGAAAGCAAAGCACTCGCTCCACCAGCAGGAGAACTCACAGGCAAGGAAGAAGCAGCATCCTCCACTGAAACCTTAACTTACAGCTCGTTCTCGATGGCTCGTTTAGTTCAGTTAGCCTTCGGAATATACCTGGAATCCCTTTCGATCCAAAGGAAGAGTTACAATTACAAGAGTAGAGTAATGGAACTATTAACGACAAGGCGAAAGGCAAGGAAAGGAATTCAAACCTAAAAGCAGTAAGAAAAACCATCCGCGAGGAGGGACTTCGATTCACTGGTTCTTATGAACGTCTAGAGCACAAGCAAAAAGCCTTAAGAAAGAAGAGAACTACTATTACTAGGATAGGAAGCAGCTACCTAACAACCGAGCTACTAGGAAAGAAGAGAGCTACTAGCAAGAGAGGGATAGATAGAAGGGCTTATAAGGCATTGACGAGGGATATAAACCTACAGGATCAAACTCAGATTTTGAGGATGCAAAAAGAAGGTTTCTATTCGATGAAGTCAGATTTGAACGAGAAGATTTGATAAAGTCGATGTTTTTCGCTTCAAACGGGCGGGTGGTTGAATCGTGCTGCTCCTACTTCTATTGATTGATTGATGTTCGAACCGGAAAGCTCCTCAAAAAGTGGAATCGGGTAGGAAAGTAGGGATTTTTCATTCGAAAAGCCTGTCACGGATCAATCCAATCGGTTTTCTTTTTCTTTCACTAGTTATGAGATTTCGAAATCTCGAATCGTGAGACTCGAAAAAGCTAGAAAGTGGCTCTCAGACTCATCAGCAGACGCAGCTGACCGAGATCTCTCAGTTCAGTAGGAATTTGACTGAAATCTATCAAGCTCTTTCGAATCAACGGATGCTGATGTGAGACTCCAATCCATAGGCGCAATCCGTCTATTCTCGTACGGCAGCTTGTAGTCCCCTCTCTTTCGGTACATTGTTCATAGGTTGGTTATAAGCCCGGGGATCGAATCTGATTCTTCCCCTTTAGAAAGCTCGATGCGCCAACCTCGAGATTTGGATAAACGAAACTGGCCCTATAAGAGATATTCGTCCAGCTCTGCATCTGCTTCTTCGGCTGCTTCTTTGGCTTCAGCTCCTACTCCGAATCTTCCCCTTTGAGAGGGATTCTCGTGCCAACCATAGGAAGAAGAACTCGGTTCCTCATCTTGGATCGGATTGGATCAATAGCTTTGTGCTGATCTACGAACGACCCTTCTATTTGATTTCTACTTCAAAAAGTCTCCATCATCCCGATCTCTCTTTCCGGGTTTGCCTGCCTTGAAATGAGAGTTTCTTAGAGACCATTTCCCACTCAATGGATGGTGAAATCCGCTTTTGAATCTTTAATGATTGGTCTTTATCTTTCCGTTTCGTCAAGTGTGAACCCTGATCCGAGTAAAGCGTATCCCACAAGCAAGTTGGTCATTCCTTCTTTTTGTCTTGCTGAAATCGCTCTTTTTCGAATCAAAAGAAGGACTGTTCTCAACTCTTGATCGTTCAGATTGAACTTTCTGACCGGAAAAGCTAAAGCTATTGAAGACAAAAACACGCTCTTTCCTCAAGTTTGATCCTTTTGATCCATCAATAAATGGACCATTTGCTACGGAGACACAAGATCGTTCTGATCCCACTCGACGGGAAGCTTTCCCTACCATAGAACTCATTCATTTTTCTTTCTAGGATTCACTCCTGTATATCCCCCTCAGTCCAAAACCAACTCTGATTCTTTAATAGATAGACCTATGAAAGGCATTGTGTTACTGATGAATAGTGCTTTCTTTTCTTCTTCTTCGACGGCAGCAGGGTAGCTCAAGTTCCGGAATTCCCGGGTGTTTTGCCCGAGCGGCCTTTGTTGGACTTGATAAATAAAGCTAGGCTCTAACCCTTGCTTGCAACGTAAATAATCATCACTCTTTCTCCTTTGCTTTGCCGGGAAGTCAGTATAGCTAGAAAAGAGGTATTCGCGCTTTCTACTCGCTAACCGCTGGAAAGATACGTTATCGAGCCGCTTCGGGACAAGCTCCTTTCTCGCTAGCGAAGCTCAATCCGTTGCTTGTTGGTTAGTACTTATAGCACTCACAGCACTTGAAGGAAAGTAAGAAAAACCTACAGGCAGGTTTATCTATCTATCTTTGCTTGGGGGTTGGCTTCCTCGCTATCAATCAATAGAAGAAAGCAGATAGAAGGCAGGACGGTAAGAGTGATGATACCTACCTATTACAATCCTCACTAGATGAGGAAAAAAGAGAAAAGAAAGAAGAAAGAGTCCTATGCTCCTCCTTGCTCTCTATCCTACGCTCTTCGATAGCTGCCTAGCTTCCTGGAACTACAGGAAGATATTGATTCTAAGCCCGGCAGGTCGCTTAGCTGCACGGATTGCATCTTCGCCTTCGGCTCGAAGGATATATGATCTTTACGAATTCTTGTTACGAGGAGGAAAGAGAACATCGTACTAACCTTAGTTGGGTACCGTAAGAAGAGACAATCTAATCTAGTCTTATCTTGCCTTACCTATTAGAAACTAAACCTTAGGAAACCTTGGAACAACCTACCAGTCAGGTAAGGAAGGCAAAGGAGAGCACTAACCCTAAGATAGATTCTTTCTTCTACTAAGCTCGTACCCTAGCTACAATCCAAAAGAACAAAGGAAAGATACCTCAGATAGTCTTACCTGTACTCAACCTTTATTACCAGTAGGAAATAGGAAATCGAATAAAATAAGAGTACTCAATACACATGCTTACCACATTCAAATCGAAGAACTTACACCCATAAGGGCTGTCCTAAAGGAAAGAAAGAAAAGGAAAGAGAAGCCAGTCGCCATCACTATAGAGAAGACAATTTGCAGATAGGTTCGGTGAATTGTCTTTCTTATATTTCATCTTGGTTTCCTCTCTTTATTGCTTTACGAGCGAAGAGAAAGGAGCGAACAAAGACGATTACGACGATTACCCGGTCGTCTAATAGCTAATAGTCTGATAGTGAGAGAAGGGCATCCCATACTCTATTTCCTTCTTTCAGTCGGAAATTCGGGATGAAGAGAGAACTACTTCTTCATTAAACTGAAAGCAGATAGAAGAGTGACTCTCATATGAAGAGGAGAGAGAACTATTCCTTGATTCCACTGTAAGGTAAGTAAGGAGATCTTTCTTCTCTTCTTTAAACCCATCCCCCTACAGATTCTCTTTATCTGAGGCTTTGCCTTAATCAACTGCATGAATTCCGTCACTCTTTGCGAGGCCCTTTCCTTAAACGTCTCATCCACTAGGAGTTAGGCAGTTAGTTAAGGTTAGAGCCAAGGATCCGGTACATTAATCAATCTTTAAGAGTACCATATCCATTGAGTAAAGAGATATAATGCTCAACCGCTAGGGCGCGACAAGCAAGGGATTTAGCTTTAGAAAGCCGTTGCGCATTAGACTAATTAATGGCAGCCCTTTTCTTGCTCTTGCTGCTTTCGAAATTCTTCATCGACCCCCTAAGAAATCTATGTGTTTTAAAAAGGCTTTGAAGAAGGCTGTGTCCTTCTCCCTATCAATCGAGATCTCCTGAGAAAGTTTCTCCAGAGTAGAGTCACTACGTTGTCGTCGGTCATATCCAATGTTAAGGAGTACTCGGACTTCCCGCTTAACTTCCTCTCTTTGCGAGAGAGGGTCTTGCTCTTCCGAGACCGGTCCAGGCGGGAAACCAACCGAAGTTCTAAGTCAACGTCGGCACCGCCGTCCCCCAGCCCAGCCGCTTGCTCTGGCTCATCAGCAGCATAGGTTATCTGGGGAACGAAGGGAATCCCAAAAATCCAAGCAAAGAGAATACAGATTCCCACCTAGATAGTGAAAATGTTGAGGTCAAGACGAAGGTTCACGATCTGTGGATGATTGAACCACATTGTGAACTTGCTCACTTCACTCTAACTATTTGCTTGTTGCGAGTTCTTCCTTGCTCTTGTTTTGAAGTCTGACAGTGATCCCTGGTTCACTATAACTATTTCAGTACTTTGCCTCGGAGGTTCTTACCTTTTTGCTAAGGATTACTTTTCTTTTTTTCCATCCATAAGAGTCCACAATGAGCATCCTTTATTCTATCGAGTGAGAATTGATCCCTTTAGGCAAAGGTTGCCTTTCCGACCCTCTTTCGATCAATCCAGTTCAATTCTTTGTGGCCTATTCTATTCCCAACTAAACTATTGGGCTTTCCGTTGAGCGATCAATCGATCGGTTCTGAGTCGACCAAACAATCTATCGATCAATCTTTCGCAGAAAGGGATTGATGCGATCCGGCGGTTGTTCTATCATTCAATCAATTTGAATCACAAAAATAAATGAGAATAGAATCGAGTCGAGTTAAATAGAATTGACAAGGAATGGTGGGAATTCGATTAGATTAAGCGCGATTCAGAGTTAGTGAACTAAGGAAGGGAGGTTATAGTGTAAATTCCTTTTGATATTCATTTGATGATGATGATCGACCGTTCTTCTCCTACTATTTTCGTCGAACCCTACTCCCTACCTTAGGAAATCACTCAATTGAAAATCAATACGGAAAGATGGCTATAAATCGTGTTAAAGTTTGTGTTCCGTTAGTTGAAAGAGGAAATCAAAATAAGTTACATCATAAGGAACTTAACAAATTTTAGTAAAAACTAAATTCAAAAATAGCATAGGAATAGGTAGAGTAGATTACTCACTTTTATTTAAACACAAACAAGCAAGCCAGGCAAAGAAAGCAAGCTGAGCTGAGCAGTTCTCACTCTGTCCGGTGACCAAGAAAGCTTAAAGAATGCCGTAAAGTGATCACAGAAAATACCGATTCGCCACGTGAAAGCGGGTTTTGGAATATACAATTCAAGAGTAATGGTCTATCAGTCACAGAACCTGAACCAGAAATTGTTCCTGAGCTGATTCTGACACCCACTAGAGTGCCTGGAGCTGATGTTTACCGCGATGTGGTCTACTTGTATACAAACATACTAATGGATTACCCTGAAGGGGAGTCAGTTGAGTTGGCCACTCGTGTTATTTTGGATAGCAAGCACTTTGTGAAGGAGTGGCCGTTTAGAGATGAAGCGGATCAGTTACTGCGGTTCATTTGTCGAGTTATGCCCGGTTTGAGCGTCTTAAAAACTGAATTGACTAAAGAGTTACCGCCCAGTGAGCTTATCATCGTTCCACTCCATGCAATACTGGGTGAGCTGAATCAAAAGTGGATATTTCATCAAGAAAATGAGGGCTTCCGCCAAGGTCGAGACAGAGGGGGATAAGTCCATTCTCTGGGAGTTACAGAAATGTGGTCTTAAGGCTCCCAGCTACAAGGGAGGGGATATGCATGATGACTCCTGATTGTTATTCTCTCGACCCTCTCGCCAGCAATATCATCCTGCAATCTCCAACATCATAGCTATCTCCTGGTTCGTTCTCAAGTTATGGCTATGGCTTCTTTACTTTATCCTCCATTTTTTTTGTAGTGAGGACCAGGTTGGCGACCCTATCCTATGTTTATGGCTATTGTGCATCTGCTGCATCACCAAAGGAAAATAGGCTTGTATTGGCCTTAACTAGCTCTTTCATCTTTCGAAGCCCCTTTCATGTGATTTGAATCCCCTTTCTAATTGCTTTAATAAAAAGCTCTAAGCCGCTCCGCTCCCTGAAGGGTAGGTGCCCCCGACGCTATACTAAGATAGGAGGGAAGTGCCTTTTGTATTTGATTCCTTTCCGCCTTGGTGATTGAATGGTGCCCAAGCGTTGTAGGTAGGTTTGGAAAGGCCCTCGAAGTGGCTTCTCTCAGTCGATACCTACCACGACTTGTAGGAAATGCTGGAAATGAGGCTCGCTGTAGATCAGCTAGAAGCGACCGGAAGTGCGCTTGTACATAGGACCGGAAATAACAACAAATCAAAGAGAAAAAAGGATAAAAGGAGTGCTTACGCGTAGTGATCGGTCGCCTAGAGGCTTACCTAGTAGAGGCAATGAACGGAAGGAATGCTGCCTACAGAGGAGGCTTCATTCGCTTCAGATGTGGCTCACATAGCCTAACCTGTGGCGACTTAATGATTGCTTCGGTCCCCCGCTATGATGAATACTGGTCCGAGGGTTAATTCAAGCAGTTTAAGCGAGCTTGTTAATATGTTGTTTCGGCAGCGCTCCTCTAGGGATTGAATTGGGTTGGGGTAAGGTTCCCTCACAAGATTGGATGGAAATGATGCTAAGTAAGCTGCGCGGAAAAGCTACCCATTTCGGGTATGTCGAGCCCCATGTCAACAACACTATAAAAAAAAAGGGAAGAAACTCGAATGAACCAAGTCCTCCCCACTCTCTGGGGAACGAACGATCAGAGATGCTTTCATTTTTCCAAGGAGAAAGGCTGCTACACGAGCCAACTGGCGAACCCATATAAAATCAAAGGAAGGAGCTAAGTGATAAGAGAAGGTATAGTTCATATGGCCCCTACAGAGCGCAATTAAATGAGAGAGAGTTCAAGTTAAGGTGGATAAAAGAAGGAAGTTACACTGAAACGCGGCGCCAGCTAGTGAGAGAGAGCGGATGATCACTACATGGCTTTCCCACTTTGATTTTCGCTAAGGCAATCTGCTAACACTCTAAACTATTCCTGAGACGACTGTTCTCTGGCCATAGAGAACAGCCTACATCCGAACTCATACCTACAAGCCTATGGATACTGGCACCTATTCTATTGCCCTTGGACTTTGTCAGTCTTACTTATTTCGCGGGACCAGGGCGGAAAGACGAGTTACTGTTTTCACGAGCTCATTTGGACTCATAAATCAAACTCCTATTGATTGGGATTAGGCTGGCGATGGCGATTCCTTCTTGTCCGCCGGTTCACGGTGCGATGGCTAAGGCTAATATGAGACTCTTCGGGTTTGCTAGCTACGACTACAACAGCTCCAGTTCCTAGTGCGCTTGGTCCAGTTCCAGCGGTGATTGTTGCGGGAAGAGATCCAGTTGCGATGGAAGTGACGGTACCAGACGAGTTAACCCGAGGCAATGCGTTTTGTTTTTGAGTTGCCGATTACCGATGGAGAGGAGGCTATGCACATAGAATAGCCAGAGCCGAAGAGGAGATTCGTTCAATAGCCAGACGAGAGGACATTCGACAGAGCAGACCTGTGAACAGATCATCAACCACCTCAGGAAATCAAGAAATTGAAGTAAACCTCAACCGTGATTATTGGTTTAAAAGAAAGACGGAATGGGCTTATGACCAATGTTCATTCCCTTATTGACTTAAAGAACCGAGAAGAACAATCAAAGACAGACTTCCGTTAAGAAGAATTCACCATTTGCATTCGATCGATAAGCCTAGCTTCAGATTGTTAGCCAGATTACCAGAGGTGATTAGTGGCCTGAAAGCTGTTGGAGACGAAGAGGAGGCTTTCTGCTTTAAACCGTAGCCAATAAAGCCTTTATGCCCAAAGATCGGATCGTACTAATTTCGCTTACTCCGCTTTCTGAATATTCCGTACTGTCTCACTAACTGCGCATTCTCGAACAATGGAAAGCCCGTATTATGGTTATTTCGGAGGATTTCCTCAACCTAAAGTAAAGTGGCACGAACTTGCTTTGGTTTTCTATTCCTTCGATGCAGCGGGAACGCTCACTCTAACAACGGCACCAACGGATACTATCACAGCTAATTGAAGTGCTAGTACAGCAACTGCGGTTAGTAATTTAATTGCCAGTCCTCTACCACCGGTTAGAATACCCAGATCTCCTCAACGCAGACGCTCTTGGCATAGAAGCTGTCTTCATTTTCGCTCTTGGTCTTACCGGTGCTTTAGCCATATCTGTTGTTTGCCTTTGCCTACCTGCTGTTGGTGTAAGCGTAACCGGTCTTACTGCTATCGAATCCGCTCTTGGGAATCTCATAGGTAAGAATGAAGCCAATGCTGGTGATTCAGGAAGTGAATCAGAAGAGGTTGTTCAAAAAGGGATTGACCTAAGCTAACTCACGCCTGGAACTCCTTAATCAGTTAATCCGGAAGTGACTTCGATACCTTTCCAAGAGTCAGTAGCTACCTTGAGAACAAGAGTTCAAGCATCATCCCTTGAAGCTTTGAAGACAAAGGCAATCTCGATGAGAAGCAAGGAAATTCTACCCTTTGAAAGCATTCCAATAGCAGCTGATTCTGTAACCTAGTCTTTCCCTGTAACCTCTATCCTTGTAATGCCGACTCTGATCCTTCCTGGCCTGGCTATATCATATCGCCTTCACTCTACGGTCTTTCTTCAAGAGAATGCCCTTAGTCCTAATCTCCTAATGACCTTACTAAAACTAAACCACCAACAGGTCCTTCTTTCAAACTCGGTCAATCAGTTTGCGGGAAAGAGACAAGAACTTCTTATATAGCATTTTCATCAATAGTAGCCCTTATTCCTTCAACGGCAGCAGCAGGGGATATTGCCGCCTCATAATAAAATAATAAGAATTCTAAGAGGAGAATAATTAAAAAAAAGAAAATACGTTATATACCTTACAATTTATGGTCAGTCAAATCCATAGTTTAACTTCTAAACCGAATATAGAAATTTGCTATGGGAAATAAATCTTGGTACCATTTTTTATATGAGATAGAGAACCTGCAAATGTTTGCTCTATGTAAGGACTTCGACGATCTTTCTTTGGAGGACAACACAGGTGGTTCTTCGTCTTCATCTTCTTCTACGAGTCTAGTTCCCCCTTCGTCTTATGGTTATCGTGGTACCTTTCATCGTTTCATACGCAGTTGGACACATTCTCTTTGGAGCCAGTCTATTAATGAGCAACTACGAGCTCCTTTTATAGAGCTCCCTCGCCATTTTATGGATTCATCATTATTCCAGTCGTATGACATTCGTATGGTTTTTGGTTTTCGCTTTCTTCCTGGTCAGTCTCAGTTCTTAATTCAAGAATTGAAGTTACCAGAATCCTTTGATAGGTTGTCTTTTTTAAGTCATTCTCTTGGTTTATCTTATAATAGCAGACCTCTTCCTGCCCATTCGTTGTTTTCTTTTAGCAGTTCCGGGGCCGGTATTCGTGGTTTGGTCACCGATGAGTTTACTAAAATCTTGGTTGAGGTAATTACTCATTATGACGGTAGGTATGGGCGTATCTTGGTTCTGGTCTGCTTGGGCATTGGTTGTACTGTCTGGTACGCGTTTGTGCCAGGCTCTTCCCATCATGCCCCCGATAGCAGCTTGTTCGCTCCTTTTGACTCGTATGATCCTTTTTTTAATATGGAATATTCTGCGCCTGGCTTTCGTAGGGTTTCTTTTGTTGAAAGAAACGACATTTCTGCATCGGTGGTGTCTGCCTTGGGGAATGAGCTTCCTTTTGCGGAGATAACAATCCCTGCTAGCGGCAATGTGCTTAAGGCTGTAGGTTTAGGTGTGATGGTAGCTTTCTTTCTAGTTGTCGGTCTAGTTCCTAACGTTTCTGGTGCAATTAATGTACAGTTATAGTATGATTATGATTGGAGTTAGCACACTTAATAATAGTAGTTTATACGTAATCTCATATATTCCTAGGAGTAGATCTTTTTGTACTGTAGAATGTTCACTTGTGCAGCTGTCAGCTGATATTGACTTTATCTATCAAGATTTGACTGATGATCTTGAATATAGTCTGTCTCGCAACCGATTAGCAGTTATTAAACATAAAATAGTTTCTGGTTTATATGTTCTATCTCCGCTACAAGTTAAGTTCATAAAGAAGGTTGGTCTAACTCAGTTTTTACATGAAACGCTACCTGATTGTCCCGATATCATGCTTGGGACTTGCTCTGATCCAGATATTCTTTGTGTGGTTATGCCTGATCAAGAGGATGGATTGGTGTTAATGGGGTTATCCCTAATGTTATTGCGTCTTTCTCATGGTCGCTTGCCAAAAGATGGTTACCGATTCGAGAATCTGGATTCTTCCTTTTATTACAGTCTTCAACAAATGGGAAAGGTGGATAGACTGTACAGGCTTGACTTAAAGGCTTCATTTAGTCTTATTCCAATCAGTCTGATTTTAGATAAGGTTAAGCCTTTTGTTGGAGATGGTTCAGTTTATAAACTCATTTCATCTTTACTTATTCTCCCTATCATTGATGATGATGGAAATCATAGGTCAGATATAAGCTTTGGTGGTATGCCTCCTGTGGGTGAAATCACTAGGGTCTTATTCAATATAGTCTTAATGGACATCTTCGATCGTGAGTTTCCCAAAAGGTTTCCTGGGATAGCATTTTCTAGATTCTTAAATGAAGTTTATATATCGACTAGAGGAAATGATGAAGTCATCTTCGACGAGAAAGCAGGATATGCGCTATTGGAAGAACTCAGTCTGGCTGGAAAGATAGTCTCTATTGGACCTGGTGATGATCCCCTTCCGTGTTATTATAGAAAGATTCTCTTTTTGGACTCTGATAGTAAGGTACACGTGTGCGATCCTATAGAATCTTATTAGTAGCAGGGCATTCTAGTTTGTGTCAGCCAAGACGGCGAAATGAGAAAAGAAATAGCTATGATTACCTTCGCAGAAACCTACACAACGATTTTTCGGAGTTTCACCTATCTTGTAAGAATAGGCTAAAGTGATTTTCATATGTTACCATTGAATGTGAGAGAGAAG
>ERZ825896.3414-NODE-3414-length-13480-cov-8.898622_pt1 | contig 13480 bp, 10 predicted proteins | sample MGYA00519858_ERZ825896 | MGnify/ENA primary metagenome ERZ825896 (study PRJEB31778, sample SAMEA3449214) | human gut metagenome | biome: human gut; feature: human-associated habitat; material: faeces | place: United Kingdom | collected 2010/2012 ... | reverse complement strand
TACCGGGACAGTCTGCCGATTGACTCATAATGACGGAATTAAACGACTGTCCCTAATTTAAATGCTGTTGTATAATACCCTACTTGGATATTATTAGTTGTTAATCCAAGGAAAACAACATTAAATGTAGAATACATAGAATTTAATATTAGGTAAGAACCTAATGTGAAATTTTCCTTTAGATACCGAATGGACAGCAAATCATATATATTTATATGAATAAAGCGTAAAGCATAAAAAATATTTATTATAGCATTTAATATTATTGTCCCTACTGTTAAAGCAAAATACAATTTATAATCTTCTGGAGACTTTATCAAAATAAAAACTGCTACAACATATAACAATTTAATCGCTATGGAACGAATTGCAATATAACGGAATTCTTCTAGCCCTGTGTATAACCACTCAACCAATAAAACAGTAAAGAAGATTTTTCCAATCCCTATATATAGTAGCTCTTTGTATGGCTGTAACTCAACAATAAATTCGACTGATAATAAATATATAGCTAAAATAATAAATGTAAAAATTAGATTTAGTCCTAATATATTAGAAAAAACTTTATTCCGCAATTTATTATTCTGCCCTGCAGATGAGATTTCCCGCACCCCCAAAATGGAAATCCCCATTGTCGCAAATAATAAAAAATAATTAGTGAGATTATCAATATAGTTTACAATCCCGATATTTTCAACCCCTAACACTCGAGTAATATAAGGGAATGTAATAAATCCTATTACATAAGTTGATACGGTTAGCGCACTCTTATATAGAAAATTAATCTTAATTGACGGCATAAATCTTATTCATTGAAATAATCAATGATTTCCAACATCTTTTTCTCTTCCTCTAATTGTTTCTTCATATCCTCAGCAAGATATGACGTACCAATCGTTTTAAGACCTGAATATTGTTTTTCAAATAAGGCTTGCAGATACTCTTTACTAAGACGTTCATTTTTAGGATATAAATGCTTTTCATGCTCTAATATCTGTTCTAAAGAGAAACGTACCGCAATAATTTTAGCAGGAGAACCAGCGACAACAGCATAAGGGGGCACCTCTTTTGCTACGAGAGAATTCGCTCTAATTACTGCCCCCCCCGGCCTATATTCGCTTTATATAAAAGTGTACTGTTAGCCCCAACCCAGACATCCTCGTTTATAACAATTGTATTATTGATATCATTTATTGCCAAATAAGATAAATATTGAGGAATACCAACCGTTGGAATGTGATTTCCCGGTATAATAGTACAGCCAGCTCCAAGTGATGAAAATTTTTTTATTATAACCTTCTGTTTTTCAGATGCTATAACTCTCACGTTTGGCTGTATACGAGTATATGAATCCAATTCCATAATAGTTGGAGCCGTATACATCTCACCTTGGAGCATAACATGCTTGCCTATCTTAAAATAATTTCTATGCGTGCGGTTGAAATAGTAATTTACATAGAAATCTTTCATGCCAGGGCCGAATAGTTTCCGTAGCAAGGTCATTATTTTATATGATGGATTTATTTTCATATAAACCTAAAATAAACTATTATACATCTTCTCATAATATGTCTGGTATTCTCCCGAAGTGATGTTGTCCATCCAAGCTTGGTTGTCCAGATACCAGCGAACGGTCTTCTCGATACCTTCCTCAAACTGCAACGAGGGTTCCCAACCCAGTTCACGCTGCAACTTCGACGAATCAATCGCATAACGCATGTCATGCCCCGGGCGATCCGTTACGTAGGTGATCAGATTCATATCTTCACCCTCTTTACGGCCAAGAAGTCGATCAACCGTTTTAATAACCACTTTAATCAAATCGATGTTCTTCCACTCGTTGAATCCGCCGATGTTGTAGGTCTCGGCCACGCGGCCACGATGGAAAATCAGGTCGATGGCGCGGGCGTGGTCCTCCACGTAGAGCCAGTCACGGACATTCTCTCCCTTGCCGTATACGGGCAGCGGTTTGCGGTGGCGGATATTATTGATGAACAACGGAATCAATTTCTCGGGGAACTGATAGGGGCCATAATTATTCGAGCAGTTGGTCACCAGAGTCGGCATGCCATAAGTATCGTGATAAGCCCGCACGAAGTGGTCACTCGAAGCCTTGGAGGCAGAATAGGGGCTGTGCGGATTATACTTTGTCGTTTCGTAGAAGAACTCCTCGCCGTAAGCCAGATGGTGCTCCGTCGAGGAGGCCGTAGTCGTAAAAGGAGGCTTGATACCCTCGGGATGCGTCATTTTCAGTGCCCCATACACCTCGTCAGTCGAGATATGGTAAAAAAGTTTGCCTTCAAAGCCCTCGGGGCGCGAACTCCAATAGCGATGAGCTGCCTCGAGCATCGAAAGGGTTCCCATGACATTGGTCCGTGCAAAGGTGAAGGGATCCTTGATGGAACGGTCCACGTGGCTTTCGGCCGCCAGATGGATAATGCCATCCACCTCATACTGCTGCATCAGTGAAAGAACAGTATCGAAATCACAAATATCCGCTTTGACGAAGGTATAATTCGGTGCCTGCTCGATATCCTTCAGATTGGCCAGATTCCCGGCATAGGTCAGCTTGTCGAGGTTGATAATATGATAGTCGGGGTATTTCGTGACGAAAAGCCGTACGACATGCGAACCGATAAAACCGGCTCCACCGGTAATGATGATATTGCGTTTGAAATTGTTCATGACTACATGTTTTTAAGATTGTCCATGCAAATCTTCAGCGAATCGACCCAATACGGAATCCGAAGGCCGAATGTCTCCTTAATCTTGGTTTTGTCCAGCACAGAATAGGCCGGACGTTTAACAGGGCTGGGAAACTCGTCACTGTGGCAGGGCTGGATATCGCACGTTGTGTTTCCGTCCAGTGCGGCAATCATCTTTGTAAAGTCGAACCACGAGCAGACCCCTTCGTCCGAATAGTGGTAGATACCGCCCTTGGCATATCCCTGCGTCGTATCACTGACCGCATAATCGGCAAGAATCGTCCGAATCGCAAGGGCTAAATCGTAGGCATAGGTTGGCGTGCCGGCCTGATCGAATACGACCTTCAACTGCGGTTTGGTCGACGTGAGGTTGAGCATCGTCTTGACAAAGTTACGACCAAATTCGGAATAGAGCCAGGCGGTACGCAGAATGACATATTTGCAACCCATGCCGAGAATATACTGCTCTCCTTCAAGTTTGGTCTGTCCGTAGACTCCGGTCGGAGTACCCTTCTGGTCCTCCCGGCAAGGCGTATTGTAGGGATCCCCGCCAAAAACATAGTCCGTCGAGATATGAATCAACAGACCGTTCACCTCCTTCATGGCCTGAGCCAGATTGCGAGGTGCTTCGGCATTCAACACCCGGCAGAAAGCCTCGTCGCTCTCCGCCTTGTCGACATTCGTATAGGCTGCGCAGTTGACAATGCAGTCAATCCGCTCCTCCCGAACGGTGCGACGAACTGCCTCCAGGTCGGTGATATCGAGCCGGGTCGTCTGTACGCCCTCCGCCTCGACGACATCCGTGAAGACAAATTCGTGGTCCGTATCCCGACTGACAATACGCATCTCGCGTCCCAACTGACCGTTGGCTCCCGTTACAAGAATCTTCATTGCCTAATAGAGTTTTTCGTTGTAATCAAAGAGCCACTCCGCATCGCGCAGACGGCTGTGATGACAATCCTTCTCCGAAAGAAGGACCTTGTCTGTCGGAATCCGCCAGTCGATTCCCAAATCGGGATCGTCCCAGGCCAGCGCACCTTCCGACTGAGGTGCATAGAAGTTGTCACACTTGTACTGGAAGATAACCTCGTCGGTCAGCACACTGAATCCATGGGCAAACCCACGGGGGATGAAGAACTGGCGATGATTCTCGCCGGTCAATTCCACGGCAACGTGCTGTCCGAAGGTCGGCGAACCCTTGCGGATATCCACCGCCACATCCAGCACGGCCCCCCGGATGACCCGCACGAGTTTCGACTGCGCATAGGGCGGCTTCTGAAAGTGCAGTCCGCGGAGCACGCCGTAACTCGATTTGCTCTCGTTGTCCTGAACGAAGACCGTCCGGCAAACCTTCTCCTGAAAATCGCGCTGCGAGAACGATTCGAAGAAGTAGCCGCGTTCGTCGCGGAAGATGCGGGGCTCAATGATGACCACCCCGTCGATATCAGTTTTGATTACCTCCATTTTTCAAGTTTGAAATCAATATATCTTATCTTAATCGAGATTGCTTTTCCCGGTATGTGCAAGTTCATCAACAACCTTCAGCAGATACTGCCCGTACTGGTTTTTCAGCATCGGCTGCGCCAACTCGCGCATTTTGTCTGCCGTTATCCACCCTTTCCGGAAGGCGATGCCTTCGAGGCAGGCAATCTTCAGACCCTGCCGTTTTTCAATCACCTCCACATAGGTCGAGGCCTCGGCCAGCGAATCGTGCGTCCCGGTATCGAGCCAGGCAAAACCCCGCCCGAGGGTCTGGACCTTCAGTTCGCCGTCATCCAGGAATCGCTGATTGACCGAGGTAATCTCCAGTTCACCGCGAGCCGAAGGCTTGATACTCTTGGCCACATCCACCACCTTGTTGGGATAGAAGTAAAGCCCCACGACCGCATAATTGGACTTGGGCTTAGCGGGTTTCTCCTCGATTGAAAGACAATTACCCTCGTTGTCGAACTCCGCTACACCGTAGCGCTCGGGGTCGCTGACCCAATAACCGAAGACCGTCGCCTTGTGGTCCTTCTCGGCCGACCGCACGGCTTCGTGCAGCATAACCGAGAAGCCGTTGCCGTTGAAGATGTTGTCTCCGAGGACGAGGCATACCGAATCGTCGCCGATAAACTGCTCACCAATCAGGAAGGCCTGAGCCAGCCCGTCGGGCGAGGGCTGCTCGGCATATTCGAACCGGACGCCAAAGTCTGACCCGTCACCCAGCAGCCGCTTGAACCCGGGCAGGTTGGCCGGCGTCGAGATAATGAGAATCTCCCGAATCCCGGCCAGCATCAGCACCGAGATGGGATAATAAATCATCGGTTTGTCGAAAATGGGGAGCATCTGTTTGCTGACCCCTTTCGTAATCGGGTAGAGCCGGGTGCCGGATCCACCTGCCAGTACAATACCTTTCATGATTTTATGATTTTGAATCGATTTTACTTTTACCCTTTCAATTGATACAGGATTACATCCTGTCCATCTTCTTCTGGAGCCAGAAGAAGATGCCCGTGCGGTTGAGGTGCGTGCGGTAGCCGAATCGGTGGAGAATCAGCAAAAGATGCGTCTTGTGACGAATCTGGTACTCCATGAAGTTATAGAGCCCCACGGTAATCAGCAGCGAGGCAATGACCACAATGTACAACTGTACGTCAATAGAGCATCCTGCCAGGTTGCTGAGCCAGCCGCACAGGGCGACGAACAGGTTGAGCAGCAGAATGGCCAGCGTCGTGGCGGCGTGCGAGCAGCCCAGACGGATGAACATGTGGTGCAGGTGCGTCTTGTCGGGATGGAATGGCGACTTGCGCTTCAGAATGCGCGTCGTCATCACGCGGAGCGTGTCGAAGACCGGAACCGAGAGCACTGCCAGCATGAAGGGAATCAGCCCGACATGCTTTGCATCGTAGATTTCGCAGCAGGTGCCGTGTGTCAGCGTCCGCATGACGAAGACCGAAATCACGATGCCCATGACCAGCGTGCCGCCGTCGCCGATGAACATCTTCGACGTTTTGCCGAACAGGTTGTGCAGGAAGAAGGGTATGAGCGACCCGGCTGCCACCAGCGCCAGTATGGACAGGGACCAGTCGCCTACAGCCCAGAACATCACACCGAAGAAGATGCTTGTCAGGATGCAGTAGCCCGACGAGAGTCCGTCCACTCCGTCCATCAGATTGATTGCGTTGATGATGCCCACGGCCGCCACGACCGTCAGCGGCACGGCCACATACTGCGGAATCTGGTGAATGCCCCACAGTCCGTGGAAGTCGTTGAGGCTGTATCCTCCGATGTAGACCAGCAGCAGCACCGTGAAAATCTCAATCAGAAAGCGTAACGCGGGCGAGAGGTCGAGGATATCGTCGAGCGTTCCGGTGTAGAGCATAATCATCATCGCCACCACGACGATGAACAACTCGGAGCAGTCGTACCAGAATCCGGCGCAGCCCAGACCGATGACCGAGCCGAAGAAGACGGCGATGCCTCCCAGCACGGGGACCGGCTTGCGCTGCAGCTTGCGCGCGTTGGGGTTGTCGACGATGTTCTTGTCGAGGGCAATCTTGACCAGCAGCGGATGAATCCACCAGACGCTCAGCAGGGCAATCAGGAAAGAGAGAATGAATGGCATAAATATGTGTATTTGAGCCGGGATGCATGGACGTGTCGTGCAGCGAGTGGCATCTGGGCCATCGGCACCTCCCGGCAGGGTGAGATTGAACGGATGTGATTATCCAACGACGGCCGTCCGCTCGGGGCCGGCGGCATTGGGGCAGTGCCCCAGCCAGCGGTCGTAGTCGTACAGACGGCGGATGAGTTGCTGTTTATTCTTCTTGACGGGGTTCTCTTCGCGCCACGGGTCGACGGCGCGGTGGGCCTCCTCGCGGTAGATGCAGCTGTTCGTGCAGCCGTAGAGCGAGACGAGCAGCTGCGCCCGCGCCTGTTCGGCCCGCAGCAGCGGGAGGATGCTCCGCATCGTGCCGAGCAGCTGCTCGAAGGCCGTCCGGTCGCCGAGTATCGCATGGGCGGGGAGCTGCATCGCGTAGAGCTTGCAGCGCATCACGTCGCTCTCAAGCTGCAGGCTCCCGTACTGGCGCAACACCTCGCGGGCCGTGCGGCGGTCCTCTTCCGTCACCCCTTCGGGCGTGTGGAAGCGGCCCATCGCCTCGTGGAGCAGGTCGGGCAGGCGGCTGCTGCCCAGACGCGTATATATGTGGCGGTTGTCGGCATTCAGGGCGATGACCTCATACTGCCCGGGCTCGACCGCGAGCAGCGGGACGTACATGCACCCCTCGACGCAGACCATCACCTCCTTGCGTCCGGCTCCGGGCTGGGAGATGACCGTCGCCTCGACCCCCTTGAACTGCCCCTCGGTGATGCGCACGCGGTCGCCCTTCATCAGCTGGCCCGGTTCGGGCGTGTAGAGCGGCAGCACGTCGGAGTAGGAGGCGGCGACCCACCGCAGGTTCTCCATCGCCCGGTCCGTGAGGTAGGGGTAGTACTCTTCGCGTGCGGTCCGAATCCGGGGCAGAAAGTTGTATTGGGGTTGGAAGCGCTTCATCCGGTAGATTTCAGCCTCCGAGGCGTGCACGAAGACGTAGTTGTAGAGCAGCGGGCGGCGCGTGTCGACCAGTTCGCCGCGGCGCTTGCGCACCTCGATGTACGAGGGTGCGAAGTATTCGAACGTGGGCTCTCCCGTGCGGGTGCGGCGGTCGAGCTCGGCCTTCAGGCCGCGTGCCGGCTCCCCCTGGTAGTGGCCCCGCCGCGATACGGGCAGCGTCAGCACATACCAGCGTACGGCATTGCCGTTTTTTTGCATGCGCATCCGCTCAGCAAGCGATTCCGACCAGTCCCAGCCGCTTCCGTTCGACTTCGCCATTGTCGTTTGTTTCGTGCAGTTTGTTCAATTCGTTCGATTCCGGGGCCGGGCGCTTCACCGAAGGGCATACCCCGGCCTTGTCGATGCGTTTGCGTAACGCATTGACATACAAAGTGTTGCGTTTATTAACGAGCGCGTTTGTGAAAATTTCTCTTCACCTGTTTTCAGCCGAGTCTGCGACCTCCGGCATTGAAAACCCGTCATCTCATTTTTCGTGAATTACACACCACGTCGGCAAAGGTACATAAAATGGAAACCAAACGCAAACGGATTGAAAATTTTCTGATGATTTATACGGTTTTTTTGCGGGCATATTTGGTTAATAATCCGGTTGTTGATGCCTTCGGGCGATGAAAATCGCGTCGTTTTTTGCCGATGGCGTCGGTCGGCAGGATGGCCCTTTTTTGACAACTCTTCCGGGGCGGTTGAGCGGTTGGGGCGGCGGGCGGATTCCGCACCGGCGACGGGACTTCGGTGCGAGCCTTCGGACGGGTTTTCGGAGAGCGGTGTTGCCCCGGTTTCGGGCGGCGAGGTGAAAAAATCCGCCGCCGTCCCTTTTTGACCCGATAAATCGTTATTTTTGTCGGGAGAGGGCTGCGCAAGGGACGGAATCGTTTGCCTCTTTGCCGGATGTCGCTCTGCCGGCATGCGGCGGCGGGGAGTTCCGCGGGGCATGGGCCTTTTGCGCCGGCAGGCGGCGGGGCAGGGGAGTTTCGCGGGGCATGGGCCTTTTGCGCCGGCATGCGGCGGAGAGTTCCGCAGGGCACGGGCCTTTTGCACCGGCATGCGGCGGGGAGTTCCGCGGGGCACGGGTTTTTTGCGCATGCGGCGGCAGGGGAGTTCCTCGGGGCACGGGCCTTTTGCGCCGGCATGCGGCGGGGCGGGGGAGTCCCCCGCAGAGCTTCGGACCTCGTCCGTGCAGCGGCACGCTCGGGTGCGGGCCCCTTCCGGCAAAACGGAGAATCGACCGAAAACGGAGAATCGACCGAAAACGGAAAATCGACCGAAAACAGAGAAAAACAGAGAATCGACCCAAAACAGAGAATCGACGGAATATGAAATTCGGCAGATGGATGGCGCTGTTGGCGGCGCTGATGGTGAGCTTCGCGGTCCGGGCGCACGGTTCGTGGCAGGAGCACGTTGCGGATATGACGGAGGTGATGGGGCTGCGCGAAGAGCCCCGTCTGCGGGCGTGGATGAAGTTCATCAGCTCCGACATGATTGACAAGTGTGAGCCCTTCTACAGCGAGCTGAAGGCCCGCTACGAGGGTTTTGCCTGCAAGCACCGGCTGCTCTTCCACTGGGGCTACGACGCCGAGCCGTGGAGCCCGGAGCTCGAGGCGCGCGTGGTCCGCTACTGCCGGGAGTACGACCTCGACCGGGACAGCACCCTGCGGCTCTTCCGCTCGGAGATGGTGGCCGAACAGAAGCGGCGCAACGCGCTGCTCAACCGCCGGACGGAGGAGCTCTTCGGCTTCGCCCACGGCGGGCGGGATGCCGCCTCGGCCCGCTTCTTCGCCAGCGTGGCCTACAACGTCCATCTGGTGGGGGACTACACCTCGGACAACCGCGATTTGGCGGGGCTGCAGAGCCTCGACCGCGTCGTGCGGTCGCTCTGCCACGCGCTTCAGGATTTGGACCCCGTGGCGGCCAAGCCGCTGGTCAAGGCCCTTGAGCGGGTCGGCCGCGAGGAGCCCGACCTTCAGAAGCGTGCCGACGCGCTGCTGGCGCTGCTCAAGCAGCAGCTCCCCGACTTTATCCGTCGTGCGCAGGGCGGAGCCATCCGCCGCCGGCTCGAGGCCCGGGGCTTCGCATTCCGGTAGCCCGCGGCCGCCCGTCAAACCTCCGCAGCGCTCCTGTGCATGAATATCCGATGTGGCGCGCGAGCCGGGGCGGCGCTCCCTCCGCTGCGGCGGGGCCGCAGATGACCGCGGAGCGGCTGCCTCTGTGCGCATCCCCCTTGTGCGTCGGGGTGCAAGGGGCGGGTATGAAAAAGACGGTCGCACGCCCGGTGCGACCGTCTGTCGAAGAGCTGTTGACAAGGCCTGAGCGGGCTTTGTCAATCCATCCTCTGTCAATTTGTTCGGCCATTTGCGAGGGGCGGGTCCCCTGCCGGGCCGATTTTGCGGCGTAATGCCTCCCCGTGTCGGGGTTCCGGTTGCGGGCGGGAGTCCGCCCGACGGTTTACAGTTTCTTCAAGGTAGGCAGGCTGTTGCCGTCTTTGAGCTCGTAATGCCAGCCTGTCCTCAGCCAGTCTAATTTAGCGTTCATTGCCTCAATGGCCGTTTGCCAGGTGACGGTCGTGCCGTCCACCTTGGTGGCTTCGAGGACGGTACCTCCCTCATTCGTGCCGATGCCTTTTTCCTGACCGTTGTTTTCCCAGTAGCAGACATTCAGTACGCCGCCGCCAAAATAGCTGTCCAGGATGTTTTGTCCCAGTACGCCGCCAGTGGTTCCGTTCGGGCCGCTGACCTTTCCTTGGGCATGGTAGCAGGCATTCAAGGTGGCACAAAGGCTGGTTCCCAGTACGCCGCCTACATAGATGGTACCGCTTCCGGAACCGGTCACGCTGCCCGTGGCATAGCAGCCAGAGATGAATGAATCGTAGCAGTATCCCACCACGCCGCCGATATAGGTATCGTCTGTGACCTTACTTTCAAGGGTCACGCTGCCCGTGGCATAGCAGCTGGCTACGTTGTCAAGAATCACTTCACCGGCCACGCCGCCGACCCGGTTATGCCCCTTCACGGTAGCCGAGGTGCCGCATCCGATCGCGTCGAAGTACACTGTTCCGGCGTTACTTATTCGGCCCGCCACACCACCTACGCAGCTTTTACTCCATTTCCCGATGGCGTTGCCGATGACGCTGCCCGATACGAAGCAGTTTTCAATGACGCTGCCTTCGTTTTCTCCCGCCACGCCGCCGACATAGCTCATACCATCCCAGCTGAAATCGTTTGTTATTTGTACGTTCTCCAGCGTCAAGTTCTTCACCGTAGCAGATTTAAGAAATTGGAAAAAGCCCAATCTCGTGGAGTTTCCCTTAATGACCAGCCCCGAGATGGTATGTCCGCCGCCGTCGAAGGTCCCTTGATAGGTATTTATCGGATTCCAGTTGCTTCCGCCGTCGGCCGGCGGTGTCAGCGTGATGTCGGCCGTAAGAATGATGCTCAGCGAGGGGTTGCTCCATAATGAACCTGCCCATGCCCTCAATCCCTCTTCGCTGTATACGATGTAGGTGCCGTTCTCGTCTATGGTGTAGCCCTTGTCCTTTTCCAGCGTGATGTTGTAGAACTTGCCCGCCTCAGGGGTGATGGTAGCAGAGAGGTCGCGTTCCTCGGTGCCGTTTGCCCGCAACTTTGAAATGGCATAGCCGGGCACCACGTTCGCCTCCCAGCAGGTGATGGTTGCGCCGTTATCGGTGTATTCGCACTTCTTCATCTCTATCCAGCCCTCTTGCGAGCCTTGTCCGGCATTGCCTTTTTCATAGGTACACTGTGTATAGGTATGGAGTTGGAGGCTCTGCACCTCGCCGAGTACATCGTCCGAAGGCGTGATGCGCACCTTCGCCAACTGGTGGGTGAAGGTCAGCTCGACAGGACTCTCGTAGTCGCCCGTGCCCGTACCGCCCAGTAGATAGGCAAGACTTTGGCTTTGGTCGCTGAGGTCGAGGGTGCCGTTCGTGGCGGGGTACCAGGCGCTGACGGTGCGATTGGGTGTCGTGTTCGTCCAGTAGAGGGGCGCGTCGGAGGTGGCTGTGCCGTCGTCCTGCACGGTGTAGGTGGCAGTCTCTGTGCCGTCGTCTATCTGCACGGCGAACGGGTCGCCCGTGTCGAACACGCTGCCCGTGCCGTCCGCAATCTCGCTGACGCGCGTCTGCGGTGCGCCCCAGGGCTGCGCCTCGCCGCCCTCCACGCCAAGGGTGATGCGGGCTATCTCCAGCGGGTATTGTCCTTCGGGCAGACGGTCGCCGTCCGCCAGTTCGTCCTTCGTGCAGGCAGCCGTGGCAAGGAGCAGCGCGGCTGCGGCAAGAAGCAGATGGATGGAATGTCTTTTCTTCATATCGGGTTGTCTTTTATTTGTTTTCGTTTTGTGCTGCCGCCGCCTGCGAAGGCGGCCGTCGCACCATATTGTCTATGGGCAGCTCCGGCTTAACGCTTGCGCCGGGGCAGCGGTGTGCGGGGATTACAACTCTGCGCTTACATCGTTCGATTCTCCGGGTTCCCACGGGGTAATCTCCGGTTCTTCCACCGTGATGCCCTTGTTGCTGAGCGTTATGTTGTAGGTGTAGGCATAGCCTGCTGTGTAGAAATTGGCTGTGGGTGTAGCAGGCAGTTTCAGTTGGGCGATGTAGCTCTGTCCGTTGTAAGACACGCTCAGGTCAAGAGGAATGGTCACTTCCTGCGGGAGAATGATGACTTGCGAAGTGGTGGCACCGCCCAGCTGCATGGTAATCGGCGAGTTGGCGGCTGCGGTTACGGCAGTCGTGCCGGTAGCCGTGTCGAATGTGCCTTCGTGCTTCAGCCCCTCCAACGTGTAGCCGGCAGGTTCCGTTTCGTTGAAAATGAGACCATCGCCTGCCTTGAAGGTGAACTTGATGAGACTCATGCAGTGGTGGAAGGAGTTGTCTTCACCGCCTTTGTCGGTTTTGTCGGTGAAGCTCACCTCCGGGCTGCGGGTGCTTCCCTTCGCTCCCGAGGCAAAGAGGAAGTCGATGGCCGTGCCCTGCTTGTCGGCTGCGGTGCTGACGCTCACCGTTCCGCCGTCAGACTGATACGGATAGTAGGCATTGAAGGTCTTCGTTTCGGTGTCATTGAAATAGATGGTTGTACCGTCGGTCACGAACTTACCGTTCTCTCTCTTGTAGGGCACGTTGGTGAAGCCTGCGCCGGTGACGCCGATGCGGTCGCCGTCGGTCCAGTCGGTTCCTTCCGAATTGACGCGGGTAGCGGGGGCGATTTCGGCGGTGAACCGGGCAGCTACGGGGTCGTTCGTGTTCAGCGTCTCGTTGTTGTCCTTGTTGCAGGCGGCCAGTGTCACTGCCAGCGCTGCGAAAGCAAAAAATCGGGTCTTCATGGTGTATGGTTTTTTCTTGTTGTTACATTGTTTCCGTTACATTTCCGCACTGGCATCGCCACCTTCCACCGACTCCCATCCGGTAATCTCGGCATTGCATTCCTCCATGCCGACGGGGGTCTCCAGCGTGCCGGTTATGCGGTAGGCGGTGGTCATGTCGTCGTTGAAGTCCTTCATGGCCTCGGTCAAATCGACCTCCGTGCGCTGCGTGCGTCCGCCGTCCACAAATACGATGTCCAGCACCATGGTCTGCACGGCTCCCATCGTACCCAGCAGGCGGGCATCGGCCGTGAGCCGACTGCCGTCACGGGTGAAGGAGAAGACCGTGGAGGTCGGTTCGCCGATGGTCTGTCCCTTCTCCATGTCAAAAACTCCTGCTATGCCGCTGAGGGTGGCGGTCACGTTCTGTATCAGTTCGGGGCGTCCCTGCGTCACTTCCAGTTCCAGTTGCAGGTCACGTACACGCTGCATCGGAACGGCATTGACACGCAGCGTGTCGTCTGCTGTTACGGTTATCTCCTGACTGACGGTCTTCAGATAGCCCGGCAGGGGGATGACGGATGCACCGTCCGCACGGCTCTTGCCATCAGGGGCATTGACCCGTGCCATTCGTCCGTCGAAAGTGAAACCTTCCGCACGGTTGTAGATTACCATACTGTGTGTTCCCGGATTGAGCAGGTCGGGATTGGTGAATGGCGAACCTGTAATGTCGGCCACCTTCCCGTCCATGTCGAGTACATAGTTATCGTCTGCCGACAGTCCCGTCAGACTGATGGTGACAGCTCCCTTGTCGGGGTGCGGCGTGTCATAGAGCGTGTCCTTCACGCAGGAAGAGAGCAGCACG